>ENA-UESS01001273-UESS01001273.1-human-gut-metagenome-genome-assembly--contig:-NODE-1273-length-11263-cov-17.684516_pt1 | contig 11263 bp, 10 predicted proteins | sample MGYA00243004_ERZ508005 | MGnify/ENA primary metagenome ERZ508005 (study PRJEB26167, sample SAMN06115471) | human gut metagenome | host: Homo sapiens | place: China:Guizhou | collected 2016-06-29...
CTGAATGAAAGCGAGCTAGGTATCCGAAAAGCCGAGAATGCTCTCCGCCTGGCTACCATGAACCTCTGCCACCTGATCGTATCCGGCGCCCTCTCCGTGGATCAGGAGATCCAACAGAGTGTACATGCACAACTGCAAGCTGCGGGTATGCTTCTCCAGCCGGGCCGACTGTGCGGCATCCGACTGTCCGGCCTGTTCCAACAGAGTGGCCGCATAATCATAGGAAAGAAATTCCACATACAACGCCCAGCCTTCGAGATAACCGCCGTACCAGATGAGTTTTCTGGCAGGATCCGTGTGCATGTCGGAAAAGATGCGGTTGCTGTACACGGTCTGGTAGAGATGACCCGGGAACCCTTCATGAGCCAGTGTGGTGTAGAGCTCCAGTCCCTGAGGGGAGTTCCGGTGGTTTATATATATGACATTATTGTCGGAATTTCCCAGAGGCGTGGTTAGGTAAAAGGCCGGTGCACTATAGGGTTCCAGACTGGGGACCACATCTTTGACAGTGACGGTGGGAACGGGACTGCTGACAGGAAAGTCATTTTTCATACGAGCCTGTAGATCCGAGAGCATTTCTTCCGGTTCTGCCAGAGGGAAAACTGCCGTATTTTCTTCAGAAAGCAGTGTAATCAGGGAAGGGGACTGGGAAGCCAGATTGCGGATTGCGGATTGCTCTTTCTGAAATTGCACAAGCAGCATCTGCACCAGTTCTTTTTCGGAACGGGAGGAACCGGTCTCGGAAAACAGCAGATGGAGATAGTAGGTCTTTCCGTCCGGCAGCAGGGCGAGCCCTTTCGGGAGCCCATTGTGGGCACTGTTGTTTTCGCCCGAAGCAGCATTGGCAGTTGTTTCGGATGCAGTGGAATCGGCATTGGTGGAAGTTTCCAGAGAAAGAAGCCCTTCGGACAGGGCGTCATAGGCGGGCTGCACCACCGTGGCAAGCAGGCGGTCGTTGGTCTCAATCAGAGAAGCAGTCTCCTCCGGTGTAAAAAGTCCCTGCTTCTGTAGCTCTGACAGGCGGTCTTCAAAAGTAGTCTGTAAAAAATGGGTTCCCTGTGCCAGTTCTTCGGTTGTGACAATAGTGTCACATTGCTTCCGGACTTTTTCTGAGGAGCAGGCAGGCATAAAGAAGCCTGCGGCAGCTTTTTCCTGCTCGTAGAGAAGCAGGGAGGCAAAATAGTCATCTATCTGATCCAGGAGAGCCAGGTAATCCGTGACATCCCGTTTTGTGCGGAAGGTGTATTCCGCCAGCAGAACGGGAAGCTGGGACTGCATTCCGGAGGAAGGTGACAGAGGCTCATTGTAATAAGGAAAATCTGCCAGAGCCAGATCATTTTCCAGAGAGCGATGCAATAACCGGTAAGTATAGGCATTTTCCGGGGAAAGTCTGTCAGGGTCTATACGGTCAAGCCGGTGCAATAAGTCGGAACAGTGTTCTTTGCTGTCTTCCGGCTGGCCGGAGTGGTAGATCGGAAGCACAGGTTCATATTCGGAGATGCCAAAGGTCTTTGGATCGGCAATAGTGTAGTGCATATTCAGGGTACTGCCAGTCATTTCCTCCTGAAAAAGTTGAGAGGTGAATTGCTCAAAACGTCTATCCGGGGAGGTATGGGAAGCTACAAGGGTCAGAGCACCGGTGAGGGCGCAGAGAAGACTAATACATATGAGTAGTTGAGGGAAGGAGAGAGGGGGACGTTTACGCACGATGATTACCTGATGAAAAAGAGTGTTGGTAAGAGTATATGTGAATACTCCACGGGATAGACTTACTGCAAGGTTGTACACCATACAACTATATACAAATGTACATAAAACAGGTAAAAGATGTATTGACTTTGTACGGTGGTCTGATTATACTGAAAGTGATTATGGAGACAAAATATCAAAACCTCATTAATTACATACAGGAACAGATCTCAGACGGACAACTAGGTCCGGGAGAGAAAGTTCCCTCGGAGAATCAGCTGTCGGAACAGTTCCATATCAGCAGGCAGACGGTGCGGAAAGCTATCGGCACGCTGGAGGAGGACGGGCTGGTGCAGAGGATCCGTGGCAGTGGCACTTATGTGAGCTTTGACCGCCGGAAGAATCTGGAACAGCGCAACAGCATCGCCGTGGTGACTACCTACGTGGACAGCTACATTTTCCCCAGAATTTTACAGGGAATGCAGAATACTTTATTTGAAAGCGGGTTTTCTGTCCAGATCTATTTCACAAACAACACGCTGGACCGGGAGAAAAGTATTCTGAAGGATCTGTTGAAACGGGACGATGTGGCCGGAGTGATCATGGAGGGGACAAAGAGCGGATTGCCGAATCCGAACCTGGATCTGTACCGGCACCTGATGGCCAGAAAGATACCGCTTCTGTTTTTCAATACCTATTATCCCGAACTGGAGGCACCGCATGTATCGTTAAATGATGCGGAGGCGGCCTACAAGGCCGTAAGATATCTGATTGACAAGGGGCATCAGAAGATCGGGGCAATCCTGAAGCTGGATGACGGTCAGGGCAGACAGCGTTATCTGGGATATCTGAAGGCCATGGAAGAGGCTGGGCTCACTGTGACGGATTCCCGGATGGTGTGGATCGACACGGACGAATCGAAGCAACTTGGTTACTGCCGGGACAGAATCCTGAATCGGGTGGAGGAGTGCACCGCCCTTCTGGCATACAATGATCAGATTGCTTTTCAGTTGATTCGGATGTTGACAGAACGCAATATCCGGGTACCGGAAGATGTGTCAGTCATCAGCATCGACGATTCGGATCTGGCGAGACACAGCGAGGTGCCCATCACTTCCCTGCCGCACCCCAAGGAGAATCTGGGGAAAAAAGCAGCGGAGACATTATTACAGATGATCGCGGGCAGGAAAAAGAACCTGACTTACGAATTTGACACCCGTGTCGTAGAGCGGGAATCTGTTGCGGAATGCACTGAAAACGGGAATAAAAAATGAGATAAATAAAGAAGTGAAAAGGAGAGAACACAATGAGCGAAGCAGTAAAAGAAGCGATCAGAACAGGAAAAACAGCCCTCGGTATTGAGTTTGGTTCCACCAGAATCAAAGCGGTACTGGTAGATGAGAGCCACGCACCCATCGCCATGGGAACCTACGACTGGGAGAACCGTCTGGAGAACAACATCTGGACCTACAGCCTGGAAGATATCTGGAAAGGCCTGCAGGGATGCTACAAGAGCCTGACAGACGATGTAGAGGCAAAATACGGTGAGAAGCTGACCACCCTGGGCTCTCTGGGATTCAGCGGAATGATGCACGGCTATATGCCGTTCAATGCAGCCGGAGAACTTCTGGTGCCTTTCCGTACCTGGAGAAATACACAGACATCCGAAGCCTGCAAGAAGCTGATCCCGGTATTTAATTTCAACATTCCCCAGAGATGGAGCATTGCACATCTGTATCAGGCTATTTTGAGCGGAGAAGATCATGTGAAGGATATCGCATTCTTCACCACCCTGGCAGGATACATTCACTGGAAGCTGTCCGGAGAAAAGGTGCTGGGCATCGGTGAGGCAGCAGGTATGTTCCCCATTGATTCCACCATTATGGATTTTGATCAGAAGATGCTGGATCAGTTCGATGGCTTACACAATTTTGACTGGAAGATCCGTGACATTCTGCCGAAGGTACTGGTAGCCGGAGAGCCTGCCGGTGTTCTGACCGCGGAAGGTGTAAAATTACTGGATCCCACCGGAACCTTACAGCCCGGCGCACCCATGTGCCCTCCCGAAGGTGATGCGGGAACCGGCATGGTAGCCACCAACAGTGTGGCAGTCCGCACCGGTAATGTCTCTGCCGGAACCTCCATTTTCGCTATGGTGGTACTGGAGAAGGCTATGGAAAAAGTACACGAAGAGATCGATATGGTCACCACTCCCGACGGTATGCCGGTAGCTATGGTACACTGCAACAACTGTACCTCCGATCTGAATGCCTGGGTAAATCTTCTGGGCGAATGTGCAGAGAGCTTTGGCGTAAAAGTAGATAAGAATGAACTGTACGGCGTGCTGTACCGCAAGGCACTGGAAGGTGCTGCGGACTGCGGCGGCGTGACAGCATACAATTATTTCTCAGGAGAGCCCATCACCGGACTGGATGCAGGGCGTCCCATGGTGGTAAGAACTCCCGATGCGGATTTCTCACTGGCAAACTTCATGCGTTCCCATCTGTACAGCGCAGTTGCTACCCTGAAGATTGGCATGGACATTCTGTTAAAAGAAGAGCATGTGGCCGTGGATTCCCTGATGGGCCATGGCGGCTTCTTCAAGACTCCCGTGGTGGGACAGCGTGTCATGGCAGCAGGCATGAACGCACCGATCACCGTTATGGATACAGCCAGTGAAGGCGGTGCCTGGGGTATTGCTATTCTGGCAGCTTTCATGAAGGAGAAAAAAGACGGCGAGACTCTTTCTTCCTATCTGAATGACAAGATCTTCGCAGGACAGACTGGAACCACACTGAACCCGGATCCTGAGGATGTGAAGGGATTTGATGCTTTCCTGGAAGAGTACAAGAAACTGCTTCCCGCAGAAAAGGCAGCCGTTGCGGCAAAATAATTTTTCAGATGCAATTTGAGCCTGCATAGTGTACGGAAGTACACGATACCTATGTGTCGGAAAGTTGGCAGGCTGTGGAAAGGAATGAGATTTAGTATATGTTAGAGGAATTAAAACAGAAAGTATATGAAGCAAATATGGATCTGCCCCGGTATGGTCTGGTGACTTTCACCTGGGGAAATGTCAGCGCCATTGACAGAGAGAGTGGACTGTTCGTGATCAAACCAAGTGGTGTGGATTATGACAAGCTGACACCGGAGATGATGGTAGTCATGGATCTGAACGGCAATAAGGTGGAAGGGGATCTGAATCCCTCTTCCGACACTGCAACTCATCTGGAGTTGTACAAGGCGTTCCCGGAGATCGGCGGTATCGTGCATACCCATTCTTCCTATGCTACCAGTTGGGCACAAGCGGGAAGAGACATTCCCTGCTACGGAACCACCCATGCAGATTATATCTACGGTCCGGTTCCCTGCGTGCGCTGCCTGACAAAGGAAGAAATCGAGGACGCTTACGAGGAAAATACCGGACACTTGATTGTCAACGAGTTCAAACGTCTGGGCAAGGACCCGAAAGCAGTGCCTGCCGTTCTGTGCAAGAACCATGGGCCTTTTGCCTGGGGCAAGGATGCCAGAGAGGCTGTCCACAATGCCGTAGTATTGGAAGAAGTGGCCAAAATGGCATACCGTGCCGAGACCATCAACCCCAGAATTCAGCCGGCACCGCAGGAGCTGCAGGATAAGCACTATAATCGCAAGCATGGAAAGAATGCATACTATGGCCAAACAGTTCAGAAATAGAATTTGGCTTATAGTGCGAGGGTGCTTGCACACAGAGCACTATATGACAAATTCTATTAGCGGAGCGCACCTCCATGAAATGAATTTGTGAGTGGAACGAACAAATTTATGAATGGAGGTCTGAACTGTATGCTGGAATTTGCCACCGCAACATTTTACGGTAGAAGAGCAATTCTTTTACTAGACTAGCATTCGGAAGTATGCTAGTATAACAACGTAAATCGCAACAGACAAGCCAATATGGCGGAATGGAGGAGACAATGAAGAATTTAGAACTGCAAAAGCGTGCCAATGATGTCCGCAAGGGCATTGTGACCGCAGTTCATGGTGCGAAAGCGGGACATCCCGGTGGATCCCTGTCAGCCGCAGATATTTTTACATTTTTATATTTTGAGGAGATGAACATTGACCCGAAGAATCCCGATATGGAGGAACGTGACAGATTCGTACTGTCCAAGGGTCATACAGCTCCCGGACTCTATTCCGCACTGGCTTACAGAGGATATTTCCCGGTAGAGGATCTGCCTACCCTGCGTCACCTGGGCTCCTATCTGCAGGGTCATCCCTGCATCCATATCCCCGGCGTGGATATGTCTTCCGGGTCCCTGGGACAGGGCATTTCCGCAGCAGTAGGTATGGCACTGGGTGCAAAGATGGAGAATCGTGATTTCCGTGTATACACACTGCTGGGTGACGGTGAGATCGAGGAAGGCCAGGTATGGGAGGCAGCCATGTTCGCAGGCTTCCGTAAGCTGGACAACCTCTGTGTTATGGTAGATAACAATAATCTGCAGATCGATGGACCTATCGACCAGGTATGCTCTCCTTATCCTATCGATAAGAAGTTCGAGGCATTCAATTTCCATGTGATCAATGCAGATGCTCATGATTTTGATGCGATCCGTGCAGCATTCAAGGAAGCAAGAGAGACCAAGGGCATGCCCACCTGTATCGTATTCCATAGCCTGAAGGGTAAGGGCGTTTCCTTCATGGAGAACAGTGTGGACTGGCACGGCAAGGCTCCCAACGATGAGGAGTATGCAGTGGCAATGGCAGACCTTGATAAGATCGAAAAAGAATTAGAGAAAGCAGGTGAGCAGTAATGGCAGAGAATACCGTGAAAAAAATCGCAACCAGAGAAAGCTATGGTAACTCCCTGAAGGAGCTGGCAGAAGAATTCCCCAATCTGGTCGTATTGGATGCCGACCTGGCAGCAGCTACCAAGACCGGAATCTTCCGTAAGGCATATCCCGACCGCCACATCGACTGCGGTATCGCAGAGTCCAACATGATGGGTGTGGCTGCAGGACTGTCTCTGGTAGGTAAGATTCCCTTCGTAAGCTCTTTTGCAATGTTCGCAGCAGGACGTGCTTTTGAACAGGTACGTAACTCTATCGGTTACCCTCATCTGAATGTCAAGATCGGTGCGACCCATGCAGGTATCACCGTAGGTGAGGACGGCGCTACCCACCAGTGTAACGAGGATATTGCTCTGATGCGTACTATTCCCGGCATGGTAGTAATGTGCCCTTCCGATGATGTGGAAGCAAGAGCCGCTGTTCGTGCCGCTCTGGAATATGAAGGACCTGTATATATTCGTTTCGGACGTGCCGCAGTACCCGTGATCAATGATCATCCTGGTTATCATTTCGAGATCGGTAAGGGAACCGTAGTCCGTGAAGGTAAGGATGTCACCATCGTAGCCACTGGTATCTGCGTAGATTCCGCTCTGGGTGCAGCAAAGATGCTGGAAGAGGAAGGCATCAGTGCAGAGGTTGTAAATATCTGTACCATCAAGCCTCTGGACGAGGAGATCATCATTAACAGCGCCAAGAAGACCGGCAAGGTAGTGACCGTGGAAGAGCATTCCGTGATTGGTGGACTGGGAAGCGCTGTCTGCGACTGTCTGTGCGCAAATCATCCCGTGCCTGTGAAGAAGGTCGGCATGCAGGATGTCTTCGGTGAGTCCGGTTCCGCTGCTGCTCTGGTAGAGAAGTACGGTCTGGATGCCAAGGGCGTTTACAAGTCTGTCAAAGAATTTCTGTAAGAGAATATAAGATATCAAGAGGAAGCCGCCAGTTATGTGAAAACAGAGACTGGCGGCTTCTTTTAGGTCATGGTATCATAAATTCATTGTAATTGTCCGCAGGCAGAACACCCTCACTATGAGATGGTAAAATGGAGCGCAGCTGATAATTGGGCGACCGGACGGAAGAACGGTATGATACGGATGCGCGGGGCGGCAGAAAGGGAGATCATTATCATGAAATATGCAATTATCGGAGCTGGAGGAACCGGAGGAATTCTGGGATTTTATATGACGAAAGCAGGAAAAGATGTCACCCTGATCGCCAGAGGCAGACATCTTGCAGCCATGCAGGAGAGCGGTCTTGCCGTGGAAAAAATGTGGGATGGCACCACCGAAACGATTCCGGTAAAAGCTGCGGATATGGACCACTATAGCGAGCGGCCGGACGTGATCCTGGTCTGCGTGAAGGGTTATTCTCTGGAAGATACCATTCCGTTTATTCAGAGGGTGGCGAATCCTTCTACCATTGTGATCCCGGTGTTGAATATCTACGGAACCGGCGCGAAAATGCAGGAAAAGCTGCCGAATCTGTTGGTGACGGATGGATGCATCTATGTCTCTGCCAATATTAAGGAGCCGGGAGTATTGATCCAGCACGGGAAGATCCTGCGGGTAGTATATGGTGTTCGTGAAAAAGAAGAATATGATCCCCGACTGGAAGAAATCAAACAGGATTTTGATGTCAGTGGAATTGACGGCGTATTGTCTGAAAATATCCGTAGGGATGCTCTGGAGAAATTTTCCTATGTATCTCCCATCGGTGCGGCGGGACTTTACTATCATGCCACGGCAGCGGACTTTCAGAGAGAAGGGGAGGAACGGGAAGCTTTCAAGACCATGATCCGTGAGATCACGGCAGAGGAAGCCACTGCTCCGATGGTGGATAAACCTGCGATCACAAAAGAGTTTTTGAAGAAGGTTCCGAAATTGTATCCGGCAAATCCCTGCCAGCCTACCTTGTAGTTCTCCAGAGAGAAGTGTCTTGGGATCAATTCCGATGCCGTTCTTATAATCTCATTGGTATCCTTAAAAGAACTAAGTACCATCCATACTAACGGATATATCATCACGCAGGCAAAACAGAAGGTGAAGATATGATAAATCACTCCGATAGCAAATCTTTTTTCTTTATATCCTTTTTTCATACGCTCACCATCAACCTTCTGATTCATAATATACCCACTTGTTCTGGGTCTTGAACAAGATCAGTGTCAAAATTCCTACTACCAGAATCATAAACCATGCAAGTGCACATCCATAGCCAAGTTTGTTATAGGTAAATGCGTTCTGGTACATATATACAGTATAGAAAAGGGTGGTATCCCTTGGTTTTCCCTGTGTAATAATATAGCTCTGTGTAAATGCCATAAAGCCGTTGATCAACTGGTTGATCAGATTGAAGAAAATCGTGGGGGTCAGCATGGGGAGTGTGATCTTGAAGAACTTATGGACACCGCCAGCTCCATCCATGGTGGCTGCCTCATATAAGCTTACGGGAATCTGCTTTAATCCTGACAGGAAGATCAGCATGGAGGATCCGAACTGCCATACTGCCAAAATGATCAGGGTCCAGATTGCAGTATCGGAACGTCCCAGCCATGCGATATCCAGTCCGAACAGACCGTTGATCACACCGTCACTGGCGAACATTCTTTTCCACAGAATGGCAACCGCCACACTGGAACCGATAATGGAAGGAAGGTAATACACTGCTCTGTAAAAGCCGGACAGCTTGGTGCTCTTCACCAGAAGCATTGCTACGATCAATGCCATGATCAGACGAAGAGGTACGGAAAATACCACGTAATACATGGTGACACCGAATACCTTCCAGAATTTCGGATCATCCGTGAACATGGTAATGTAGTTTTCCAGCCCAATGAATGTCGGGGACTGTAAAATATTGTATCTTGTAAATGAAAATGCAAAAGATAAAAGCATGGGAACCATCATGAATGCCAGAAATCCGATAATGAACGGTCCGACAAACACATATCCGGATACGTTAGGACTATCCAGCCACTGGCCCAATGTTCTTTTTCTCTTTGGGGAAGTCTTTTCTTTGCTCATTTTTCCTCTCCTTCTGCCGTTTCTATAACAAGCGCCCGGCTCCCGCCCGATGCCGGATGGGATCCAGGCGCCCTTTGATTACAATTTGTTATAACGGTCTTACTTCAGAAGTCTTACTTCTCGTCTTACTTTGCCGCCTCGCTCAGAATCTTCTGAGATGTGGTTACGAATTCTTCTGCTGCTCCCGCTGCATCTGTATCTCCATAACGCAGGTTCTCAACAATGGTCTTGGCCTGTGCTTCTACTTCACCCTTACCGGAGGGATCGGGATCATCAATAGGAGTTGCGATCTTGGATACTTCTGCGATATAGTCAAATACCTTCTGGGAATTCTCATCCACATTAGGTTTGATTGCTTCTGCTACATCACTGTTCACAGGGATACCTCTCTCTGCCAGCAGGATATTGTTGCACTCAACACTGTTGGTGAACCAGTCCAGGAATTTTGCAGCTTCCTCTTTATTCTGGGAAGTCTCAGCAATAGAAAAGAACTGGCTGGGCTTTAAGAACATCGGTTGGGTGGTTGCATCGCTGGTAGTCGGATACATGGTGATTCCCAGATCTCTACCGGCTGTATTGGCAATACTGATGTACTGGTTGGAATAAGAAAAGTCATTCCATGTGGTTCCATCAATGATGGGCTTGGTCTCTACTACATCCGGGTTCTTCTCTGCCAGAAGATCAGGAGAAATAGCGGATTCAGCCTTGTTGAACTTATCTACATTAGCGAAGTGGGTTTCGCTTGCAGTCTTGGTTCCTGCTGCCAGTTCATCGAACAAATGAGATCCCTGGGTTCTTGCGATGACCTGCATCATATTGATGCCGCCATCGTAGTAGGTCTTCACACCGGTCTTCTCGTAAATGGTCTGTCCGATATCATACAGTTCTTCGATGGTCAGCTGCTCGGGAAGCTCTACACCGGCCTGTTCTACGATTTCTTTGTCATATACCATCATAGGAGCATTACTGCCAAGGCTTAATGCATAACAGGTTCCATCAATAGATCCACTATCGATAACGCTGTCTGCAATCTTGCTGGTGTCAATGACACCGCTGTCAATGAACTGGCTCAGATCAGCAAGCTGGCCGCTCTGCTGATACTGTTGCAGATAGGAGTAATCCATCTGGATAATATCGGGAAGGTTGCCGCCTGCTGCCATTGCAGAAAGCTTATCCCAGTAGCCGGACCAGTCGGTAAACTCCACCTTGATCTCTACATTGGGGTTCTGTTCCATGTAAAGGTCAACTGCCTTCTTGGTTACATCATTTCTTGTCTGGTTGCCCCACCAGCAAAGGCTCAGGGTTACTTTGTCACCACTGGCTGCCTGTGCTGCGCTGTTATCACCTGTGGCAGCGGAGCCTGTGCCAGATGCATCAGAACTGCCTGCGCTGCTTCCACATGCAGCCAGAGACATGGTCATCAATACAGCCATAAGACCTGCAATCATTCTTTTCTTCATTTGTTATACCTCCCATACAATCTGTCGGGTATGTGTCCTGCACATCCCTCGTTGTTGTTTTGATGAATTTATTTTATGTCCATTTTGCATAATGGTAAAGTTAAATAACGGTTCTGTCGATGCAAAAAAATGGCTTTTTAACCATAATCTTACATTTTTTTCGTCACATTTTCATACTTTTTTCAGTTTTTCCATATTCCATATGGCATTTTGCATAATTTCGTGTTCAAAAAAAGGTTTCTGAGTGTTCAAAAAACGG
>ENA-UESS01001275-UESS01001275.1-human-gut-metagenome-genome-assembly--contig:-NODE-1275-length-11259-cov-19.878287_pt1 | contig 11259 bp, 9 predicted proteins | sample MGYA00243004_ERZ508005 | MGnify/ENA primary metagenome ERZ508005 (study PRJEB26167, sample SAMN06115471) | human gut metagenome | host: Homo sapiens | place: China:Guizhou | collected 2016-06-29...
CCCTTATGAGCTCGGTAAAGAGGGAGGGCTTTCAAGCGGCTATCTGCCGGAGAGTGACAGCTGGGAAGTGATAGTAAAATATGTCGGTGACATCGAAAAAATAAAAGAAATGGCAGAATGTGTTAAGAGGGGTATTCAATGACGAATGATAAGGGCATTTTAATCAAAAATATTTATTATATGCTGACTTATGCGTTCCAGACCCTTCGGCGGTCTGATTTTGACACGGTAGCGGCGGAGAAATTTGAAAATATCCACGACCTGTTTGCCGCAATTCTGGGAAAGGGCGTGGCATATCAGCTAAAGCAGGGATTATACAAAGAGTATATTTTGCAAACAGAGGAACGGACGGCACTCCGGGGAAAGTTAAAGCTACAGGAAACGATGAAAAACCGGATACGCCAGCGGCAGAAGCAATAGGAAAAGAAGATTGGATATGAAAAGCCGTAGGCGACTGATATGGTTGCTTACGGCTTTATGTATGAAAAAGTGTATGAACACTTTTTGAACAGACGGAGAATATATAGTAGGTGTTCATAGCGAAAAAGCAGAGTTACTATTGAAAATCAAAAGGGGCAAAGTGTCAGACATAATTGTAAAGGACAATTAAAGTGCAAAGTTTGCGCTAATATATGAAATAAGAAAAAATTTACTTTTTGCTGTTGGGATTTTCCATATTCAAAGCGTATAAAGTAATAAAATGGAATGAGAGGAGGCGCAAAAATGCCAAGCAGTAATGTTGTGATATACGCCCGATACAGCAGTGATAACCAGCGTGAAGAATCCATCGAGGGCCAGCTGCGCGAGTGCAGGGCGTATGCTGAACGAAACGATATGAAAATCATCGGCAGCTACATAGACCGTGCGTTGTCAGCCAAGACGGATGCACGGCCACAGTTCCAGAAGATGATCCAAGACAGCAACGCCCACAGATTCCAATTTGTCCTTGTGTGGAAGCTGGACCGATTCTCCCGCAACCGCTTTGACTCCGCGTATTATAAACGCGCACTTTCCAAGAACAACGTAAAAGTGATTTCCGCGACAGAGCCAATCTCCAACACGCCAGAGGGCATCATGCTGGAAAGTATGCTGGAGGGCATGGCTGAATACTATTCGGCTGAACTGGCGGAAAAAGTGACACGCGGTCATACGGACAATGCGCTGAAATGCAAGTTCAACGGCGGTTCAGTGCCGCTGGGCTATCGCATCAATGAGGAACGCCACTACGAGCCTGACCCGGTGATGAGTCCCATTGTTAAAGAAGTATTCGAGCGCTACGCCGGGGGAGAGTCTATCAAGGAACTTTGCGCGGACATGAATGCTCGCGGCATACGAACCGGCTACGGCAGAAAATTTGTAAAGAGCAGCTTCCAGAATATGCTGCGGAACCGCCGCTATCTGGGCGAATACCGCTATCGGGATATAGTCACGGAAAACGCATTCCCGGCGCTGATCGACCAAGAGACATTTGACAAGGTGCGGGCTCGTATGAAAGCAAACAAAAAAGCGCCTGCCAGATCGAAGAGTGACGAGGACTTCATTCTGACAGGCAAGCTGGTATGCGGCAACTGCGGTGCGCTGATGGTGGGCGACAGCGGTACAAGCCATACAGGGGCAACCTACTACTATTATAAATGTGGGCATCGCAAGCGCAAAGAGGGCGAGCGATGCCACATGAAGGCGTTCCGCAAGGAACTGATTGAATCCTTTGTAGTCAAACGTGCGCTTGGGTATGTGCTGCAAGACAGTGTGATTGCAATGCTGGCGGATGCTCTTGTAGAAAACCAGAAACGAGAGAACACACATCTGCCCGCACTGCAAGAAGAACTGGAAAAGGTCAACAAGAAAATTGACAACATCGCCGCAGCGATAGAAGAGGGCATCGTCACCCAAACGACGAAAGAACGTCTGACGGCATTGGAAGCCCAGCGCGAGGAACTGCAAATCAGTATCTTTGAGGAAGAAACCTCCCACCCCAAGCTGACGAAAGAGTATGTTGTACAGTGGCTAAAATCGTTCAAACAGCGTGACTTGCGCGATCCCAAGGTACAACGGCAGGTAATTGAGTGCTTCGTGAACACGGTGTATGTCTTTGAAAACAAACTAATTGTAAACTTAAACCTTCGCGATGGGGACAAGCCCATCGCGCTTTCTAAAGGGAATGGTTCGGATATTGAAACCTTCGGGTCACCAAAAAGCACTACTTCATTTGAGGTAGTGCTTTTTTCTTTGTATACGCTTTTTAATAGGTGTCGGGCGTAAAAGGTGACCCGTGCGGGAATCGAACATCCCCTCGTTTTCTTTTGCCTATTCCTCTGGCCTGACCACCGTTACGGTACACTGCGCTGTAAAACCGCCGCAGTCGGCGGTCAGGGTCGTGGTGCCGTAATTCACGGGGACGAGCCAGGAGCCGTCGAAGCGGGCGATGCGCTCGTCGGCGATGTGATAGGTCACGGCGGGGTGGTCGGTGGTGTCCTCCGGCAGAAGATGGCAGACTGCGCCGACGCGGCTGGCGTAGGCGTAGTCGGACTCACGTGTGCCGTCGGCGGTGATCCAGGTCACAAGCTCGTCGTCAAAATACAGCGTGTAGTCGTCCAAAGCAATGCCGCGCAGCGGGCTGGACACCTGTACCGGGCAGCTGGCGGAAATTTTCCCGTCAGCGCTTTGCAGCGTCAGGGTGGTCGAGCCGCCGCGCAGACCGGTCACAATGCCGCTGGGATCGACCTCGGCAATCGTGTCATCGGCCACAGACCAGCGCCACTCGGTCAGGGCAGCGCGGCGGGGGCTGACCTCACGCCCGTCGGCATCCTCGTAGAGGACGGCGGTCTCGGCGGTCTGGGTCTTTTCGACCTGCACGGTGTCGGGCAGGGTCACGGCGGCCACCGGCGCGCCGCAGGCCGTCAGGCCCAGCAGCAGGGCGGGCAGAACAAAAAACAGCGATTTCATGCAAAAGCCCCCTTTTGGCAGTATCATACCACAATGCGCCGCCGCAGGCAACTGTTGCACTTTTGGGCAAATGCGTGTACAATAAACTATATACTTTTGCAAAAGGGGGGCCGGGCATGGAGCGGACGGCGGACGGCATCACCTACACGCTGACGCGGCGGCGGGTGCGCAACATCAACCTGCGCGTGCGGGCCGACGGCAGTGTGGCGGCCAGTGCGTCGCCACGGGTGCCTGCAGCTTATGTGGACGCCTTTGTCACGGCGCGGGCCGACTGGGTGCGCACCGCACAGGCGCGTGCCGCGGCCCGGCGCGAACGAGAGGCCGCCGAGGCCCCCGCGCTGCCGCCCAAGGCCGAGGCGCTGGCCTATATGCAGGCGCTGTGCCGGGCATACTATCCGCAATTCGCGGCGACCTGCCCGGGCGGCGCGATGCCCAAAATTGCGGTGCGTGACATGAACACCCGCTGGGGGTCGTGCAGTCTGCGCACCGGCACGCTGGCGTTTGCGCGGCGGCTCTGCACGATGCCGCTGCCCGCGCAGGAGTACGTTGTTGTGCATGAGTTCTGCCACTTTGCCCACCCCGACCACAGCCCGGCGTTCTGGGCCGCGGTGGCGGAGGTGCTGCCGGATTATAAGCAGCGGGAACGGATGCTGAAGCTGCGGTGAGAGCAGACGGATGAGGGGGGAGTTTGCCGCGATTGCCCGTGAACGGGGTGCCGGCGGAAGGTTTGCCCTCATCCGACCTTCGCGTTCGCTCGGCCACCTTCCCCCGGAGGGGAAGGCTTCATACTCTACAAACAAGGGAGGTTCCCATCTTGCCGTCTCCACAGAAAAAATATACGACGCTGGTCAGCAATACGCTGCTATTTGCCATCTCCAACTTCAGCTCCAAGCTGCTCAGCTTCTTCATCCGCCCGTATCTGAGCTACGCGCTCGACTCGCCGGACGTTATGGGCGTGTCCAGCCTTTTGCAGCAGGCCACAAACCTGCTGATCCCGGTGGTCAGCCTTGGCGTGGCCTATGCGGTCATCCGGTTCGGGCTGGACAAAGCGACCAACAAATCCAGCGTCTTTGTCAACGGCGCGGCGACTATCGGGCTGGGCTTCGTGGTGCTGCTGCTGGCCATGCCGCTGGTGCGGCTCATCCCCAACGCTGCGGAGTACCTGGGCTTTTTGTACCTCTGCGTGCTGGCCAGCTGTATGAGAACGCTGTGTACCCAGTTCATCCGCTCGCGGATGCTGAACCGGCTGGTCGCCATAGACGGTGTGCTGACAACGCTGAGCCTGCTGCTCTACTACCTGCTGTTCCTGAGCGTCTTAAAAATGGGCGCTACAGGCTTTTTGCTGGCAAATGCGCTGGCAGATTTGACATCCATGGTGTTTGTGTTCATTGCGGGCGGGTGCTGGCGGTACTTCAAGCCCAAGGCGTTTGACAAGACGCTGTGGAAGGAGATGCTGCGCTACTGCCTGCCGATGATCCCGGCGTCCATCAGCTTTTGGATCATCAACGCCAGCGACATGTTCTTTGTGCAGGGCATGTGCGAGGGCTACGCGGGCCGCAGCGGCAACCACTGGGTCGGCCTGCTGTCGGCGGGGTACTTCCTGCCGCAGATCATCACGATTTTGGGCAGCATCTTCTACGAGGCGTGGCAGCTCTCCGCCGTGACCGAGGAGACGGACCGCCAGGCGTTCTTCTCCAAGATATTCCGCGTGTATGCCAGCGTGCTGTTCTGCTGCGTGGCGGGCATCATCATGCTGTGCCAGCTGCTCATGCGGGTGTTCAAGGCTGAATATTTTGACGCCTGGACGTTTGTTCCGTTCCTGACGCTCTGCTCGATGCTGACCTGCCTGAACCAGTTCCTGAACAGCGTTTACGTCGTGTATAAGCGGTCTACCGGCTCGCTGTTCACAATGCTGGCCGGTGCGGTGCTGAACCTGATTCTGAACTACCTGTTCATTTTGCAGTGGGGCCCGTGGGGCGTAACCCCGGCCAGCTTCCTGAGCCTGATGCTGGTGTTTTTGCTGCGCGCCTACTCGACCCGCGGTCTGCTGGAGATCGACTTCCACCCGGCGTGGCTTGTGCTGAATCTGGCGCTGGTGCTGGCGGAGATCTGGTGCATGATGAACCTGACCCATTGGGCGCTGCCCGTCGTGGGCATCACCGCGGTGGTCTGCGTGCTGAACATCCGCGAGGTGCTGAGCATGCTGGATACGCTGATCGGAAAGTTTTTGAAGAAACGGAAAAGTTGATTTTGATTTGCCTTCCCCCCCGGGGGAAGGTGTCTGTGGCCCCGACCACAGACGGATGAGGGGCAAGCTTGCGGTACTGATCCGCTTACGGGTTGCCGCCGGAAGGCTGCCCCTCATCCGGCGCTGCGGCGCCACCTTCCCCCCCGGGGGAAGGCTTAAAGGAGCTTATTATGGAAAACAACGCTATCCTCTCCGCCCTCTCCGCCCGCAAAAGCGTGCGGGTATTCACCCCCGACCCCGTCACGCCGGACGAGCGGGCGGCCATCCTGAACGCGGCGTTCCAGGCACCGACGGCGGGCAACCAGCAGCTGTACACGATCCTGGACATCACCGACCCGGCGCTGAAGGCCACGCTGGCCGACCTGTGCGACCACCAGCCGTTCATTGCCGGGGCGCCGCTGGTGCTGGTGTTCCTGGCCGACTGCCGCCGCTGGCTCAACGCCTACCACGCCGCGGGCATCACGGACGCCCGCAAGCCCGGGGCAGGGGACTTGATGCTGGCCGTGGCCGACACCTGCATTGCCGCCCAGAACGCCGTGGTCGCCGCCGAGTCTCTGGGCATCGGCAGCTGCTACATAGGCGACGTCCTAGAGAATGCTGAGGCCATGCGCGACGCCCTGCACCTGCCGCAGTACGTTGTGCCCGCCTGTATGCTGGTGTTTGGCCGCCCCACGGAGCAGCAGCAGCGCCGCCCCAAGCCCGCCCGCTTTGCCGAGCAGGCCGTCGTCTGCGAGAATGTGTACACGGACCGCACGCCCGACGAGCTGCGCGCCGACTTTGCGGCGAAAGCCGCCGCCAACGGCCAGCTCGACTACGACTTTGACAAAGCCGTGCAGGCATTTTGCAAGCGCAAGTACGCGAGCGACTTTTCCCGGGAGATGACGAGAAGCGCAGAGATTTACTGGAAAGAGTTTTTGTGATTGGCAGAGAACGCAGGGGCTGATCCCATATCCGCCCGGGAGTGTTGCCGCTGCCGCCGCGCCCTTGTAATCTCTACAAATAAACTACCCCCACCCAACCGTAGATGTTCTGCGGCTGGGTGGGGGCTTTCTTATTGATTGAAGGTGAAATTATATAGCAGACCGACAATAAATTGCATTCCTGCCTTATTGCGTGTGTAGGGGCGACCATTGGTCGCCCGCCCGCTTACCGCCGCAACGCATTTTCCGGGACGGTTTTCTTGCAAGGCAAACGGGCACGGGCGAGCAATGCTCGCCCCTACAAGCGTTTTTCGACAGTCTGCTATATTTTGGTTGTATCCTGTAGTTTATGCTCTGGCGTAACGAAGCTGCCGGTATTGTCAGCTTTTAGATTGGCGTTGGATACAGGATTTCCGGCGTTATCAATTTTACGGATATAGACAGTGCAGAGTTAGAGTTTTTTGTTTGTGACATGAAAAGTATCCTCATCACCAACAGTCTTTTTCAGACTATAACTACCCCCTTCTCCCTGATTGAAGTTAAAAGCATCAATACGGAACCAGGTTGTATAATGGGGAGTCGGAGTAGAGGGATATGCCTTATAATATAAATGAAACGAACATGTGAAGTCTCCCTTATATCCGGCAGGAGGAGTTTCCTTTATAACATAAGTTTGGTCTCCGGTAGTTAGGAAAGCAGAATACCCGATTTTATCTCCCTCATGCAGTTTGACAGGAACGGAGCATTCTCCTTTACTATCACTGGTGAATTCGGCAACAGTGGTTGAGCCGTTCATAATAGCAAAGGTAGCACCGGACAGCGCTTTTCCATCAGGGTAAGTGACGCTTTTAGGCATGTCGATAGTAAATGGATAGTTATTTACGCCATCCTGCATGGAATTGAGACAATAGTCGTTCCCTTCAATGCGAACATTGATATAGATTTTTGTATCGCTGGGAATGACTTGATAGCCATCAGGAACTTCAGCGTCGGTGATAGTAGTCTCCTTATCCCCGATAACAGTGTTGTCACTAGGGCTCTCATTAGGAGAAATATTCAACAGAATATCACCGTTGCTGTCAGATCTAACCTCAAAGACGTTATCGCCGCTTTTAATGGTATATTTTCTGTTTGCAAAAGGCGCAGAGTTTTTAGTTTCAATATCCTGCAAGTGGATAATGAACTGCTGTTTATTTGCTGTAACAGTGCCGCCGGTCGTACCGCCGCCGCCGGAAATGCCGCCCCCGGTGCCGCCCCCGCCGGTTTCACCGCCGCCGGAGCTGTCATTCTTCTTCGGCGTCGGCACAACAACAGCCTCATCACTGCCGATATTTACACTCGCGGTGGTTCCCGCGTTCGTGTATACGACCTGTATCCCATCGGCACTGGTATACACTAAGTACAAAACCTGACCGCTGGCATTGCAGGTCATCCCCTGCACGGTACCCTTGACCCCGGCATCTGCCGCAATCGTGGTCGTGGCAGTGCTGCCCTCAGGCGGGTTGTTCACATGCAGCAGATACTGCCCGCTGCCCTCGGTAAGTGCTACATCTCCGCCGGTCACGGTGGGAACCTCGTTTGTCAACGTGCCTGCCCAGTTTGTCAGGGCATCTGCACCATCGCTTTTTTTCGTTATCGATGCGTTCTGCACCAAGGCGTAGTTCTGCGCACCCTGCCGGGTCGCCGTCATCACACACGCCTGCGTCTCACTGACGGCCTGCTTTTCCTTGGCGCTGTCAATGTACCCGGTCAGCGCCGGGACGGCAAAGGCCGCCAGCACACCCAGAATCACCAATACCACGATCAGCTCCACCAGCGTAAAGCCGCCGCGGCTGCGCGGGGTTCGTTTCAGACCTGTCATAGGGATGCCTCCTCTTTACTCGGCGGGGTCAAAAATGTTCTGGTCGCGCTTGGCGTGCGCGCCGATGTTGTTGTATTCCAGCATCAGATACCCCTTGGCCCACTCGTCCAGCGCGGGGTCTGCGCCGTATTCGGCTGTGCTGCCGTCCACCTTCATGTAGTCGTTGGCGGCGGTCACAACGGGGGTGTTGTGCTTCATTTCCAGCAGGTACTCGTAGTAGTCGCTCAGGGGCAGACCCGCCTGCTGCAGCAGGGTGGGGGTCAGCATGACCATGTCCATGCGGTTCAGCGGGTCGGTGGTGCTGGTGGCGGCTGCCGTGTGCTCCAGCGGGTAGTTGGCCCAGATGAAAAACGGCGTGCTGCGCTCCAAAATCTGCAGCTCGTTGTCGGTTTCGGCAAAGCTGGGGTCGGCCACATGGCCCACAAAGCTGGGCGCGTGGTCACCGGCCATGGCCACAATGACCTTGCGGCCCGTCTTTTCGTACTGCGCGGTAAAGTAATCGCACAGCTCCTGCACGGCGGCGTCGGTCATTTTGATGCAGCTCAGGTACTCGTCCATCAGCGCATCGTAGTCGCCGTAGTCGGTGGCGGCGTGGACAATATCCAGCGACGCATCGTTCATATCGTAGTCGCCGTGGCTCTGGATGGAGACCAGGAAGCTGAACCGCGGCTTGTCCTCCGGCATGGCCTCGTACATCGTTTCCCAGTCGCGGTAGGTGGCCGAGTCGGTCTGGTACGGGCGGTCCCCGTAGGTCTCCTGCGTGGTAAAATCGCTCTGGAAATGGGTCTCGTCAAAGCCCAGCGCCAGCCAGGCGGAGTCGCGGCGGTAGTTGGAGTTCGTGTAGGGGTGGGCGGCCATCGTGGAGTAGCCCAGACCCTTGAGGTAGCTGACAACGCTGTTGGCGTTGTACAGGTTCAGCCAGTTGAACGGCGTGATGCTGGGCATCAGGATCAGCGAGTTGGAGGTCAGCATCTCGTACTCGGTGGAGTTCGTGCCGCCGCCCACATGGGGGCTGATCGTGTGGCCGTAGACCGAGTTGGGCAGGTTTTTGGTGACCGGCATGATGTCGGTGTCGGCCTGCAGGTCGGTGACAAGGTCAAAGTCGTAGAAGCTCTCGGACAGGATCAGCACAATGTCGGGGTAGTCCTCGGCGCTCTCGGGGCTGGCAGGGGCGATGTAGTCGTCGGCCTTGCGGGCGGTGTTCACCGCCGCGGCGTCGTTGTAGTTCTCCGGCTCAATGACAGGGTCGGCCATCAGGCTGGTGGCCTCAATCGTCCCGGCCAGATAGCCGTAGGTGTAGTAGGTGTTCTGCCACGCCCAGCCGTAGGTCGTCTTGGGCTTGATGGTCACGGGGCCGAAGTAGCCGAAGAACATGACCAGAAACACGCCCAGTGCGCTGCCCGCCGCCCGCACGCCGCGGGCCTTCCAGCCGGCGCGCTTAGGCGCACCCTTGACCAGCCGCGCCTGCACGAACGCAATCGCCAGAATCGGCAGGTAGAGCAGCGCGATCTTCACAACGTCCTGCGTGATTTTCAGGGTGTAGCTGCCCATGACCTCGGCGGCAGTGCCGAGGTTCAAAATGTCCTGGGGCATCAGCGCCGAGCCGTGCAGGTCGCGGGTGTAGTAGTTGATGAGTGCAATGATGGTGAACACCGCGCCCGAAATGCCCGTTGCGCGGCTCCACTTGCCGAGCAGCGCAAACAAAATCAGCGTCAGGCAAAAGGCGGTCAGCGCGTTGAGCGGCGCGTAGAGCGGCCATTGAAGCTGCAAAAAGCTCTCGGTCACGCCGTCGGACAGCTCCAGCTGATAGCGGGAGATGAACCCCACCGCCACCGCCAGCAGGCAGGGGAGCACCCCCTGCAAGAGGAATTTCTTCCAGTTAAAGTTTTTCAAATGCTGCATAGGTGATGAATAAATACCTTTCTCTGTAAAATTTGTACATAACTATACATAATATATTATAACACGACACCACAAAAAAAGAAAGAGGTGCAAGCAGCACCTCTTTGGATATAGAATGATGTTTGTCCGGAATACGGATATTACAATACGCCTGCCCGTAGGGAGCGGCATATATGCCGCCCGCACCTCCCGGCCAGCACCCGCCAACCATCCACCACCCCGTAGGGGCCGGGCATGCCCGGCCCGCAACCCTGCGTCGTCGCCTGTTACTGGTTTGCATCGTAGGGAGGGGTCTTGACCCCTCCGCGGGGCGTCGAGGACGCCGCCCCCTACAGGGATGGCCCGCAACCAAAACGTCACTTCCGCGTATTCTTCTTCCAGATCCAATACAGCCCTTCCAGCACCAGCGTCTCGCGGTACACAATATCCGTCGCACACGCTGTGCGCACACTGTCGGGCAGCGTGCCGGTTGCGACCACCGGCGCGTCGGGTGCGCCCAGCGCTGCGCGGATCTGCGCGACCATGCCGTCCAGCATGGCCGCCGTGCCGTACACAATGCCGCTGTGCAGACAGTCCGCCGTGTTGGCCCCCAGCAAACGCCGCGGGCGGGCCTCCAGCTCCACCTGGGGCAGCTGCGCCGTGTTGCGCACCAGCGCCGACAGCGAGCACTGCGGCCCCGGCAGGATGCTGCCGCCCACCAGTGCGCCGGTGCTGTCCACAGCCAGCAGGGTAGTGGCGGTATCAAAGTTCACCACCACGCAGGGCGGCGTGCACCGCTGCAGCGCGCCCACGATGGCACACAGCAGCTCGCCGCCCAGCTGGGCCGGGTTGTCCATGCGGATGCGCACCCCGCTTTTCAGCCCGGGGCCGACCTCCATGATCTGGCACTCGCACATCTTGCGCAGGGCCTCGCGCAGCCGCGGCGTCAGCGCCGGCACCACGCTGGAAAAGATGACCGCCGTGATTTGCTGCGGCTCCGCCCCGTACAGCGCCAGCATGTTTACGATTTTGTACAGGAGCTCATCACTGCTCAGCGCCGTGTCCGCAAACAGCCGCGACGAAAACACCAGCTTGCCGTCCGGCGTATACCCGCCAAACGTAATATTGGAGTTGCCGATATTCAATGCCAGGATCATGACAGGACCTCGTTTCAAGTATGTTGTCTCTATACTATTATAATAAGGTAGAAATTGCAAGTGTTTTCCACATTCGTGTGCGCCGAATGTGGAAAACACACCGCTCCCACCACCATCACCCCCGTAGGGGCCGGGCATGCCCGGCCCGCAACCTCCCCGCCGCCTGCCGTTAATCTTCCACCCCCCCCCCCCCCCTAATTTTTGCCCCCCCACCCCCCCACCCCCATATACACCTTTCCCAAACTT
>ENA-UESS01001277-UESS01001277.1-human-gut-metagenome-genome-assembly--contig:-NODE-1277-length-11248-cov-8.194701_pt1 | contig 11248 bp, 7 predicted proteins | sample MGYA00243004_ERZ508005 | MGnify/ENA primary metagenome ERZ508005 (study PRJEB26167, sample SAMN06115471) | human gut metagenome | host: Homo sapiens | place: China:Guizhou | collected 2016-06-29...
GTTCCTGCTGAAACAGGCAGACGCGCAAGGGAGGCGAGGAACGTGCCGCATCAGAAGGGAATTAAGTCCGTGGCACAGAATCGCAAGGCGTGGCACGATTATTTCGTCGAGGAGAAATATGAGTGCGGGCTGGCGCTGTTCGGCACGGAGGTCAAAAGCATCCGGCAGGGACGCGTGAACCTGAAGGAGTCGTGGGCGCAGATTCGCGGCGGCGAAATCTGGGTCGAGGGGATGCACATCAGCCCCTACGATCAGGGCAACATCTTCAACCGTGACCCCATGCGCCCGAAAAAGCTGCTGATGCACAAGAGCGAAATCCGCAAGCTGGACGGGCTTGTTTCCCGGCAGGGCTACACGCTTGTGCCGCTGGAAATCTACCTGAAGGACGGGCGGATGAAGCTGCAATTGGGTCTTTGCCGCGGCAAAGCGGAACACGACAAGCGCGACACCATCGCCAAGCGCGACGCCGACCGCGACATCCGCCGCGCACTCAGGGAGCACAACAAGTAACCTCGGCACAACCTTTGCACATACGATAAAGGAACGGGCAACCTAACTTCCTATTGTAACTTTCCCCCAAAAGCAGCATGGGAGTGTCCAGCCGAAGGTTTCCAAAGGGCGATCGGAAAGCCCTTTGGTCGCCACCGCAGTGGCGATTCCTTCTGCTACGAAAGCAAACAAGTAACAAATTACCATCAACCAATGGGCGGCGCTGCCCCAAAAGAAGCGCCATCTCATTCATGGGGATGATCCGGTTTCGACGGGGGTTGTCGAGGGCGGGATAAGCGAGCCGTGGCCCCTGACCACGATAAAACGGGGAACTTAAATGTAACTGACAATAATCAGTACGCTTTCGCTGCCTAACTAGGCGCGACGCTGGCCCGGTCTGCCCGCTTGACCGGTTCCCAGCGCCATTCAAGCGGGGAACGAGCGCATGTAAGCTTTGCCATGCGTCCGTAACATGAAGCTACCAATCGCTGAAGCCTGACTGCGGGCGTCATCGTGCGGGAATTTCAAATCACAGTCTGCGCTCGGAGAAGGTCCTGCAAGCGAGCCTTCGGACAGGGGTTCGACTCCCCTCATCTCCACCATAGCGCACAGATACGAACCCGAAATGCTGATTTTCGGCGACGTATTTGTGCTGACACACAAAACAGCGGAAGAATGACAGCTCTGCCGCTGTTTTAATTTTTGGCGACTTGCGCCCGCGTCATCGACGTAGCACACCCGGAGCTCAAAGGGGTACTCGCCGTCCGTCCGCCAGATGGTTGCTTTGTAGAGACCGCCATTGTGGACGACGGTATAGGCATTATACTCGTTAAGGTTCATCTTCATTGGGCGTTCTCCTTCCACCACACGATGGTGCAAGGCACGGGTGACTTGCTGAATACGTCCTCGATGATCTGACGCACCGTGCGCCAGTCGCCGCCAGCAATGCCGCAGCCCATATTCCCCGGCAGGGCGACGCGCTTACAGCCGTTTTCCCGTGCCCAATGCTCAACCTGCTTCAAGCAAGAGCGCATACAGTCATACCGGGTCAAGCCTCTGTCTGCCTGCGCCCGATCATCCTGACAGAACAGGTTGAACACGATGTACGACCGTCCTCCCGGCTCTTTGGCAGTGCCCGGAAGGTATTGCACCTCGCCCAGCAGATCACGCCCCATCTTGCGGCAAAGCCGCTGATAGGCGCCGTATGCGGCAAGAGACAACAGCTTGCTATGGATAGACGCAGCAACACCCGCCCCCATCACGCCGTAGAAATTCGTCTGATGGCAGATGTAATCCGCCTCACAGGACAGCAAGTCACCCACGATTTCGTGAACCATTTTCTTTATCCTTTCCGGGCGCATCTTTCTCGCGCCCCATCAGCTTGTCGATGCTATGAAATATGCGGCGGTAGCGCCACACGTCTGAAAAATACACGGGAGTGTACCAGTAGTTCGCGCTGTCGTCACCCGCGGTCATGGGGTCCGTCAGGCTATTGCCTATCTTAACATATCCCGCCGCGCCGAGCAGCGAAAGCTGAATATAGCACATCATGCCCACAGATGAATCAATGTCCTGCGCCGTAACCAGCACACAGTTCTGCCAGTTGCGGCCGAGCAGCCGCAGCCTCTTCCCCGCGGCGTGACACCCTGCTATCAGTGTAGCCCCTGCCCCGCAGGCGCAATCGTTGAACGTGACGTAGCCATCCTGAACCACCTGCTGAACCAGTCCGGGGACGCTTACCTCAGCCATCAGGCGGCACACGTCATAGGGCGTGAAGAACTGCCCAGCATGGTCGTTGCCCAGTTCCAGCTCCATGTACGCACTGCCGAGAAAGTCCTGTTCCGGGTTCTGTTCAAGCGCGAACACCACATCAGCAGCAAGGAGCGGGAAAACCTCCCGCTCCTTCGCGTCATACTTCGCCATAATGCGCCGGTACAGGGCCTCGCGTTCATCGAAATGCACCTTGTCCACGCTGTTTGAAATGGCCAGAGCAAAGGCGTTGATGAAGTCTGACCAGACCTCCCAAATGCTATGCTTGCCTACCAGAGACAAAAGCCGCTTGCAAAACGGCTTTTGCTCTGAGGCAACGTTCCGGGCGGCTTTCGCCATAGCCTATCCTCCCAATCAGTAGGTGCAGTTGGTCAGGACACAGCGGATGTCACGATGAACGAGGCTGACAAGCCGCTTTGCGTTGAGAAGCACATGCCGGATTTCCGCCTCCGTCAGGCTTTGCAGGTCATCACCGCCGTCTGTCTGCACCACGAACAAATTACCCGCCAGCATCACTTCGCCGTCGATGCCGATATAAGGGCCGGTGATGCTCTTGGAACGGCATACGCGTGTATTGTAAGGTATGTCCAGTGCATCGTATGCTACGAACAGATAGTAGTAGCCTGTCTCGGCATTGTAGATGATTTCAGGGCCTTCGCTGGCTTGCCAACGGTTGTTGATGTCGCGGGTGGCTATCAGCTGTCCGTATTCCGCCGGAGCACTTCCTTCTGCCCAGGGTACACCTAAGTCTTGTTTAGGCATTCCTGTTTCGACATTCAACTCCATAGCAACGATGCCGCTATGCCATGAACCGTATATCAGCCAGTGGGTATTTTCAGGAGTAATGATGTAAGAGGGGTCGATGGCATTCCATTTGTAATAACAGTTGTCGTATTGGGTGCTGGGTATGTTGAAGTTCAATCCCTTGTCCGATGCGTTGGTCACTACATATCCTTTGTCCACCCAATCGCTGTTGTTGGCAGGGTTGCTGTTCTCCATCATGCCGATAAAGGCACGTTCACTCCAGGCGGTTGCTCCGGTTCCGCCGTCCAGATAGCCGGGTACTACGATGGAGTAGTACATGCGATACAGTCCGTTTTTAACTTTCTGCACATTTGGCGCCCAGTATCCGAAGTCACTTTCTGCGGCAGCGCTTGCTTCCAATCCCATTGCTTTGCGTATCTCATTTAACTTCGGCATCACCCAGTCGGGAAGCTTCGGCATGGTTCCGCCCAGGTATTCCCAATTCACGAGGTCTTTGGAGCGTCTGGCGTGAAAGTGCCCATGTCCTGTATGTGCATTGCCGTAGGAGGCATCTGTCTGATACATATAGTAGTATCCGTCTTCGGCAAGCACTACGCTGGGATCGTGCACGTTTGCCAAGTTCCATTGAGTACGGTTGGACCAGCTTGCAATGCTCGCATAATTATCTTCGTATTCCGGAGCTACATAGTTCTTTAATTGTTCATTAATGTCTGTGATTTCTATGGTCGACGTGAATATTTCCGAGTAAGTGTAGCGGCTGTTGCCATACACGTATGCGCGTATGTAGTAAGGGGTATTGATTTTCAATCCGGAGAGGGTAGCACTGAAATTCTCATCCGCTTCCACCACCATGTCTTTGATAGTAGGATTTGAGACATTTACACTATAGCAGAATCCCTTCTTGACTACGCTGCTCAGATTGCCGGTGATTGATGATTTAACGCTCAGGGAGGTGCCCGTTGCAGTTGCTTCGGGAGTGGCTAAAACTACATCGCTGTTTCTGTTGTATTCGATGTTGTCAAGCCCATCGGAACAAGCTGTAAAAACGAATACTGTCAGTAGGGATAGTAAGAAAAATGTTGTTTTTTTCATTTGGGTAAGTTTTTAAGATCCATATCGTTCCGTTGATAAAAAGAAACGATATGGATGATAAAGAATTTAATAGTTATTCTTAATTATTGAAGACGAGATGGCAACCGTCAACGGTTAGTGCGAAGTTCAAGTCATTTGCATCTATGGTGTTGATACCCCAATAGCATTGGGTGGAGATTGCATCATCGGTTCCTTGCATCACTGCTTGAACATCGGCGGTACCATCACCGCAATTAGTCACGTAGACCGTAACTTTGGCTCCATTCATACCAGCAAGCCAAGTGGCCCAGTCGCCTTGTGTTCCGTTAGGAGTGCAGGCGCCATATCCAGTGCCCCAGCCATAATTATCGGCGCGAACCACTGCATATTCGGTAAGATCGGCTTTACGGAGAATCACAACAAAGTTGTTCCAATTATCACTCAGACTGCTGTAGTTGGTGAAAGTGATAGACTTTGTTTGACCTGCAGGTACATTGAAATCATCCGAGTGGGCACCCCAGAAAGCTGTTGAGTTATCTTCGGTTCCTATCATGTCGGTACTGTTCTTCACGACAGTCGCTTCGGAGACGGTGACATTTACCGTTGCGGTGATGTTTTCTCCGGCGGTAATGGTAACCGGTTGCGAACCGGCCTTTGCCGGAATGGCAGAGAAGCTGAGTTTCGCGTTGTCAATGACTACCGAACTTCCGTCGGAGTAGGTTCCCGTAACTACCATACCTGTTGGATCGAAAGGCATCGTGCAACTCTTGGCATCTTCCGAGGTATAGTAATAGGGCTTTGTGCGCGAGGGTGCAGTGGTTATTGAAATAGATTGAAGTACTCCCACAACCTTAAAAGACGCGTTAGCCACAATCGGTTTGTCGCAGTTTTCGCCCTTGAAGGTTTTGTTGTAGACAGCTACAAGAGTCTTATCTCCTGTTTGATTTATATCTGGGATGGCTGAGAATGAGAGTTCGGAAGCCGTTACGGTTTTAGTCACTCCCTCTTCAAAGGTTACAATGGCAGAGATGTTAGTCATGGCCTCTTCAAGCGAAGTACCCAAAGATATCTGTGCGGGTACATTCTGCAATACCATTGATACCGGATTTTTGTCTGCGGCAGATGTAAGCCCACCGACAGGAACGATGTTGGTTTGCAGGAAGTCGATGTAAGAGCCTTCGGGGACTAAGAAGCAGCGAATGTTGGTGTTGCTTGCATCTACATTCAGGTTGGGTTCTTTATTCGGTTGTGCATAGGTCTTAGTAGCCACACCGTTGGTCATCTTGACGGTGAAAGCATTTTCGCTGGTGCGGTCTACGGTGAGCGTCACTTTGCCACCCAACTTTTGTACGTTCTCGTCTTTGTTATCAACGGGATCAAGAAGCAAGGTGCCCGATATGTACTGGAAGTCAATATGATCGCCCCACTGAGAGTTATAAGTTTCAGGGTTACCTGTAACATCAAAGCGGATAGCTCCATATTCGGTATATCCCTCACCGCCACGTTCCACATCATTGGTGATGATAAGGGCAAAGTTCTTATAATATGTGTTATCGGCAGGGTTGATGTTAAGATTGAACACCGCGTTCCATTTCTCGCCGTCAGGTATCACATAATACTTGGAAAAGGCAGCCCAGAAACCGGAGGTGAAATCCGTATTCCCGATGGTGTACACATCTTCCTGCATACCTTCGAGTACTTCATCTTCCGGTTCTTTCTTGGAGTCTTCTATTTCCTGTATTTTATCGGAAATCCATTCGGGAGCATTTACGTCATAGAGTTCGCCTCCTTCGCAGCTTGCCAAGGCCAGCATCCACAAGGCTGCTGCACAGCAGAAGAATGTTATTTTATAGAACTGTTTCATTTTCTTTATTTTTTAATAGGTAATGGTTTGAAACGTTCCCCGCCCTGCTCCGGTTGAGGCCGTAGGGCTGAGGGGAGTGTGTTTCTAAGTTTATTTACTTGCTTAACTCTACGACCGGACGTACTTTCCATCCGTTTTCCCGGAAGTAAGTGGAATTATCTGTACTGTGATTGGCAGAGTTTCCTGTCAGGTTCGGGTTGTTGTTCATCAACTGTTGTACGATAGGCAGGAACTCATGTCCCGGTCTGTAAGTATCGAAAGTACTCTTCAGTTCGGAGTCGCTTGCTATATCGCTGTACTTCACAGGATCCTTTACTCCATTTATGGAGCGGCGCACTGTGCCATGTTCTTTTAGTTGTTGCAGGCGTCCGCTGTCATAGAAGAATCCCCAGCGGATGAGGTCGAAGCCTCGTCCGAATTCGCATCCGAATTCCTTAGGACGTTCCACATTGGCTATCTGTTCAAAGAGTTTGTCGGCAGAATTAAAGTCTTCAAGTTCCAGATCTGCCAGATTAGCGCGGTTACGCACTTCATTGATCCAATCGATAGCCTGCTGTGTGGGACCGTTGACTTCGTTCTCGCACTCGGCAGCGCGTAGCAGTACATCGGAATAGCGCATCAGCCGCAGGTTGATACCATCGTGCAAGCCCGTAACCACAGTGCTATACAATCCGGTACGGAGATTCGTGAATTTGGCAATCGGCAGACCTCCGAAAGTATTGTTGGTTACGATATTATCAGTGGATTTAAGTGTATTTGTATAAGCCACATTGCCATACTCGAAGTTCTCCCAATCGGTTTCATAGGTACCAATGGTCCAATAGAGTCTGGGGTCGAGTTTTCCACCGGTGGTACGCTCTTCTTTAAAAAGCTGGTAGAGCCAGGGCGAAGCCGAGATGTCGGCCCATCCGCCGTAGACACCCGGAGCGAAGTTGCTCTCGACGGCCGAGCCTTGTGTGGCATTGGGGCTTGTGTTTACCGGTGTCCATTCGTCGTCGGTGCCTTGTGCTCCATAGTCGAGGAACTGTACTTCGAAGAGGCTCTCTGCGTTGTTCTCGTATGCCGAACCTTCGCGGAAGTTATCTCCGTAGTTGTCCATCAGTTTATAAGTGCCATACTTTTTGCCGATGATGTCTTTCAATACCGGAAGTGCTTCGCTGTATTTTTGACGCATCATGAGGGCGCGGGCATAATAGCCGGCCGCAGCACCGCAGGTGGCACGTCCGCCGCTCCATTCACTGCCTTCATCGCGGGAGGGAAGCAATCCCATTGCTTCCTGAAAGTCTTTCTCCACTTGGTCGAGCACTGCATCGTAGGTGCTGTTGGCGCCATAAAGTCCGTTCAACGAAGAGTAGGTGGCATAATCCGTAATGAGAGGCGGATTCTGATAATAGCCCACTAAGTTGTAGTAGGATAGAGCGCGAAGGAAAAGCGCCTGTCCTTTGATGCGTTTCATTTTTTCGGTAAGCTGGCTGTTATCTTCACCGCAACGTGAAATGGTGAAGTTGCACACATTGATGGTATAGTACCACTCACGCCAGGGCCACCATGTGATGTCCGAAGTGACTTCAGCATTAAGATCATCAAAAGGCAGATACCACACTTGTGAAGAGTTCCAGGCTTCATCGCCACGACACACATCGATGGTGTAGCCTACACGAGCATAAGAACCTTCCATGCGGATGTGGTTGTAGGCGGCAATCACACATTCCTCCAAGTCGTCAGCATTAAAGCCGAATGTACTTGAGGTTTGCTGGTTGGGATTCAACAGTTCCAATCTGTCGTTGCAAGAAGTCAGCACGCCAAATCCCAAAATGAGAGCAAGTGAATATTTATTTAGTTTCATAAGATATGTTTTTAATTTAGGTACTAGAAAGTAACGATTAGAATGTAAAATGAACGCCACACATGAAAGTACGTGCAGTAGGATAAGAACAGAAATTGTATCCCGGAGTGAAAGTTCCTCCTGCGTAATCCACATTGTAACCATGATAGCCGGTGAATGTGTGGAGATTCTGTGCCGATACGTAGAAACGTACATCGGATACATATTTACCGAACCACTTATCCGGGAAGTTGTAGCCCAATTCTACATTGGCTATTTTCCAGTAGGCTGCATTCTGAATCTTGCGTGAACTGAAGAGGTCGTTCCAACCCAAGCTGGCACTGTTGGTGACATAGGTGCGTGGCACGTTGGAAAGGTAAGTGCTGCCGTCTTCGCTAAAGCGGTTGGCTTCGAGCATACCCACTTCTTTGTTTCCCCAGCCATAGCAAGAGTTGAGTGAGTTGTAGATGTCGTCGCTAACGTGATAGTTCAGTGCGCCGAACGTTGCGATGCTCAGGTCAAAGCGTTTGTATTCAAAACGGGCATTAAGGCCGAAATTGATTTTTGGCATGCCGCTGCCCAATACCACTTGATCTTCGGAGTCTACTTTACCGTCATTGTTTACATCTTTATAGAGGCAGTCACCAATTTGGGCGCCTTCTTGTGTGGCGTGGTTGTCAAGATCTTCTTGTGTGCGGGCGATACCTTCATAAACCCAACCGTAAAACTGACCGATTTCTTGGCCTACTTTAGTGATGTAAGAACCTGAGATATAAGAATCGGTACCGAAACCTAATGAGGTTACGCGGTTGCGTAATGTGCTAAGGTTGGCCGATACTTCATATTTGAAGTCATGGTCGCGGTTGCGATAGGTAGCGGAGAACTCAAAACCGGAGTTGTTCATCGAAGCGGCATTCATCGTTACGGTGGTGTTGGACACTCCGGCTTGTTCCGGAACAGGAACAGCATACAGCAGGTCTTCACTGGTATTCTTGTACCACTCAGCTGTAAACTCCAAACGATTGCGGAACAAAGCAAGATCGATACCCACATTGTAGGTCTTCTTTTTCTCCCATGCAAGGTTATTGTCCACGAAAGTGGAAACGGCAGAACCGGTCACTACGTTACCGTTGAAATTGTAAGTCATATTATTGCGTGACATGACGGCCTGATACATGTATTCACCGATGTTCTCATTACCAAGCTCGCCATAGCTTGCACGAACTTTGAACATGTTCACGACGTCCGGATTGAAAGGGAAGAAGTTTTCTTTGTCAAAGCGCCAGCCCACAGAGACGGAAGGGAAAGTTCCCCAACGGATACTTCTGGTCAGGCGTGAGCTGCCATCCCGGCGTACTGTTGCCGATAATAAATATCTGTCATCGTAGTTGTAATTGATACGACCGATGTAGGACAAGATAGCATGCTTGTATTCGTAACTTTCGGAATACGTGTTGGCGGCATTCTGAAGTTGTAGGAAATAAGGTTCGGTGAAGTTGATTCCCCATCCGGTCAGCAGGTCGGTGTTTTCTTCCTCGTAAGACTGGCCTGCCACTACGTTGATGTGGTGTTTGCCTATCGTACCATCGTAAGTAAGCACATTCTCTATCAAGGCGTCCGAATAAATACGGGAACCCTTGGTCAACCGTTCATTACTCTTGGATAGATAGACGCGGTTACTCTGCACCCATGCCGGAATCCAAGTGAAGTCCTTGCAGAAGGTTTTGCTGTAAGAGAGGTTTATTTTATAGTTGAGTTTGTGGTTTTTGCTGTTGAAGCCGAACATATTGAAGATGTCTACGTCTGCCGAGCCTGTTCCCACGAAACGGTCCACACGTGTGTTGCGTTGCAGCAGGTTGTTTACCAGTAATGGATTGGAAGCGGAGATATCACCATGTATGGTATCGTAGTATACGCCATAGCCGTAAGCGTCATAATTGAAGTTGTTGGCAATTCCCACCAAATTGTCGAGCACCCATGTTGAAGAATCGTATGCTTTGATGGTGGGCTGCATCAGTAAGGTTCCGCGCAGAATGTTGGTTACGTCGCCATACAGGCCTTGAACGTATTCGGAAGCATTGGACAGGCCCATGTTGTCTTGGTCGGAGTGGGAGTAAACAAGGCTGGTCTGGAACTTTATGAACTTGGTGTCCATACTGTTGTTGACACGTGCGGTGTAACGTTCGTAGTTAGGACCGGCACCTTCGAGTGTTCCTTTTTGGTTGAAATAGTCTAATGCTATATTATAGGTGTTGTGAGCACCACCTCCGGAAAGGTTTACATTATGGTTTTGACGGATACCCGTTTTGAATACTTCGTCGAACCAGTTGGTATTGGTGTCATCTTGGAAATGGTATTTCCCGGTTTCGCTGTTGAGCTTGTATCCCGATGGTAGCGGAGTGTTGGAGTTTGCACAAGCCTGACCGATGTATTGGCTGTATTGGTCGGCATCCATTACATCATAGACTCCCTTAGGAATATAATCCATACCGAAATATCCATTGTAGTCCACTTTCAGCGGTTGGTCTTTTTGTCCGCGTTTGGTGGTGATGATAATCACACCGTTGGCAGCACGTGAACCGTAGATGGCGGCAGCCGAAGCATCCTTCAATACCTGGATGGTTTCAATATCGTTGGAAGAGAAATCGCGGATGGAAGTTCCCATGGGAACGCCGTCGATGACATAGAGGGGAGAAGTACTGCCGAAAGATCCTACACCGCGAATACGTACGGTAGGATCGGCACCCGGCTGTCCGTCGGAGGTGACTTGCACGCCGGAAACCTTGCCTTCAAGCATGGTGGAGATGTTGGAGTTTGATGTCTGTTTCAAAGCTTCCGCATCTACTACGGCAACAGAACCGGTTAAGTCGGATTTCTTTTGTGTACCATAACCTACAACAACCACTTGTTCCAGCATCTGGTCATCAGCCTGTAATTGTATGGTATCAATAATGGCGCGGTTGCGAACTGCTACTTCGCGTTCCTTGAAACCCACATAGCTTATCAAAAGGATAGCGTTTCCGGGAACTTCCAACTGGAAGTTTCCATCCAGGTCGGTAATGGTTCCGCCTTGTCCGCCTTTAACTCTGACGGTAGCTCCTGGCATAGGTTCACCTTGTTCGTCGACAATTTGGCCACGAACCTTGATAGTCGGAGATTGTGTCACAGTAGCCATGGCAGGTGTAGGATACACCGTCATACCGCTAAAGGCACACAGACCAAGCATTACGGAAAGAAATAAATGTTTCCTCATTTTTAAAAGAATTAAGATTATTAAATTAATAGATTAGATCACCGTTAACTATATTATAATATTATATTGGTCAATATACGATCCTATATCGACCGTCGGGAGAGTCAGGTAACAGACTTCACAAAACTGGGGGAGGTTGAATTTAGCCAATGCCATCTACGATGGACAGCCGTTCTCTTGTCGTTCTTCATATTATTAATATTAAAATTAG
>ENA-UESS01001282-UESS01001282.1-human-gut-metagenome-genome-assembly--contig:-NODE-1282-length-11227-cov-71.367085_pt1 | contig 11227 bp, 7 predicted proteins | sample MGYA00243004_ERZ508005 | MGnify/ENA primary metagenome ERZ508005 (study PRJEB26167, sample SAMN06115471) | human gut metagenome | host: Homo sapiens | place: China:Guizhou | collected 2016-06-29...
CGGAACGCTGCCGGGAACTGCATGAAATTTCGGGACAGCTAATGAACCGGGTAAAGATAAATTAAGAGAATAACAACGGAAAGGATGAAGTCCCGAAAGTTAACAATACATAAATCTGCTATTGACAAAAATAGGCGGAAAGACAGCAGCCGGAACCGATACATCACAAAGTAAACGCGCCACAAAATACACAGAGAGCACAAACCACCCATCAGAGTATTTGCCAATACATTTACCAAACCAAATGGAATTATCAGGAAAGGAAAGATAGCGCTCAAACCATATAAAGCCGTCGCAATGCGTACCTGATACTGTCCGAAGGCAAAGCTTTGCGTACACATCATAACAACCAGATATAAAGCCATACATAAGGCGGAAATAGTCAATTTTTGCGTTTTAGTGAGATTTTTCATATTACTATGCTCCTTTCTTGCTGTGACCAAGAACGGAACTACATAAAAAAGGACGAAAATCAAAATTTTCATCCCATCCATGTTAAAACAGTTCTGCTTTAAGCAGAACACCCGTAGTTTTATTTTGAGACAGGATGGTCACGAACTGTCTGTTATTTGATTACTTAGGCATTATAGCAAAGTTTACTCATCTTTGCAAGTACTTTACAGTAGAATTAATTATACAATAGCTTTATCAGGACGGACTAAAAACCACGCCAATACGCCAACAACACCCGATAACGCTGTTGACAAATCCTGCTCAGTTCGATTGGTTTTACGTATTAATGCATTGGCAAAGCCTGCTTCAATAAACACATTTGACAATAATATAAAAATCATTGTCATTCCAACGATACCATAATCGCTAGGGGACAACAATCTCGCTAATACAATACCCAAAAGGAAACTTATTACCTGACTTGACAACCGTTCAATCAAACTCCAAATAACAGCAACAAAACCCGATGTTCTCTTCATGGAAAGAAATAAAAGTCTACAACCACACTACTCTAACATAAAACCTTCTCCATAAGCAACAAACATATCATGAATTATTACATTTGATTGAATACTTTTTGTCGCACTGGCATTCTTACGTGGAATCATAAAATCCTCTCCATAAATTAAAGAAAGAGTCTTGTGAGGGTCTGCAAAAGCCGGATATTGCTTATTCCTTACAGTCACTAATCGAGGAGAAAGCCCTATAGGCAGTACAAATTCACGAGCCGTCATTTTTTCATTTACAACAGGAGGGCAATAAACAAAAATCGAGCGTGTTATTTCCGTTTTTCTGAAACTGAAGAATATGTCAACTTGTAATCCATCGTAATCCAATGCTATTTCCGTCAGCTTCCTTGTTCTCTTTCCATTAGAATCTACGGTTACAAGATAGAAAGCTCTTTTTTTATAGAAACCATATTTAAGTAGTACATTTTCAAAATCCCTAGAACAGTCTTCTGCCCACATGGTAAGGTCCATATCATCATCATAAGGAATAAACCCTTGATTACGATAGGCTCCAAGCAGGGTTCCAAATTCCATTCCAAAGCTGACACCAGCTTCTTTACAGGCTGCCGACATAGCATCAAGAGCACATATTCCTTTATTCTCCAAACGCAGTCCAGTGATGATTCCCCATTTTTTTTTCGTATCCAGCCACTTGGTCATGTTTCCCTCGATAGTGATAGATAGGGTTGGGTTATATCCGTCTATGCTGCGTATTTCTTCGGGGAAAGGCAGTGGGGCGGTACCTCCTAGGTTGACTCCCGCTTTGATTTCGTACTCCCAACCATGCAATGCTGCATTGATGATTGTTTTGTTTCTGTTTGTCTGCGCATACAGTCCGAGGCTTGCTAAAGCCAGTATCAAGGTTAATATATATTTTTTCATATCTGTTTTTATCTAAGTGGTTGTTTGCATACCAGTTCCAGGTCGTCAATAAGCAGGGTGCTACCCGGTGCGCCTTGAAATACATCACCGTCCTTGCTTGCCGATAGGACAATGCTGACGTTGTATCCTCCGTTTGCCAATTTTTGGGGATCTATTGTTTTCCCATAATGCTCATAGTTGAAGTCCAGTTCAAAGCGGGTCCATTCGCTTGTTTCATGCGTGTCGGTTATGACAGCAGCGGCTACCATGTTTTCATGTTCATAATTGTTCTTTGCGATATGGCCATCCAGCATCTGCACGTCTTTGGTCTTTTCGTAAAACAAGGCATAGATATTGAAAACGTCTTTTCGGTTGGTAGATTCTCCGTTCTCATAGAATTCTGGTCCTGCTTTGTATTTGTAGTAGCCGACCAATTTAATGGGTTCATAATAGAAGGTTGTTCCGAATTTGGTTGCCGACAACGCATCGCTCATGGCGGAGCCTATGTCGAAACTGCCAATGAACAGGTTACCTGCTGCAATGGGCATACCTACCAAAGTGCCTAAACTTCCTGTTTTGCGAGTAATCAGTTGCAAGCAGTTGCCTGTGCGGCCGTTTGGACTGATGCTGGTAGGGAAGTCGTTCGGAGTGTAACCGCTTCCGGTTAAGGCAAATCCCTGATTACCACTGGACCATGTTAGTGTGGAGTAGCCAGAGGCTGCTTCGTATAGCACATAATATTCATTTTTATTGTAAGGTACGGTTTTTACGTTTTCAAAGTTAAAAACCGTCGGGATACTTTTGGTTTCTGGATAATGGATATTGATGGCGTAGGTGCGGTGCCAATTCTTGTCCTCGGATGTTACGGTATAGCGCACTGGGTTGGTGAAATTCTGTGTACTTCCGTTGGCCGGTTCGATAGATGCTCCTTCAGTCAGCTCGAAAGTGGGAGCTAGTCGGGTCAGGTCGGTACCGTTGTTTACTTCTATGTAAATAGGGTAAGCGTTCAGGCTTTTGTCGTAAGGACGGTTATAGTCAATGTCTGTACCTGTCAGCATCTCGGCAGGGAGGATGCAGTTCAAGATGTCCGCTTCCGCATTGGGGGCTTCGTCCTTGATACAGGAGGTGCAAAGGAGCAATCCTGTTACTGTGCAGGTGAATAAGTTTTTCAGCTTCATGAATTTGTAATTTAATAGTTGTTCTTATACATAACAGATTGCAAAGGTACTGATTTTCCGTGAAAGTGTTTGCATTCAAAATAGAAAGGTGCGGAAAATTGTCTTTCCCGCACCTTGAACTGCAAATATACTTAATAATAAAGGAATGGTTTTTATTAAACAATACCTTGAGCCATCATAGCTTTGGCTACCTTCATGAATCCTGCTACATTAGCACCTTTCACATAGTTTACATAACCATCGGCTTCAGTACCGTATTGTACACAAGCCTCATGAATATTTTTCATGATACTTTTCAATTTTTCGTCTACTTCTTCTTGACTCCAGCCCAGTTTGATAGAATTTTGAGTCATTTCCAATCCAGATACAGATACGCCGCCTGCATTGGCTGCTTTGCCCGGGGCATACAGGATTTTGGCTTCTTGGAATACGCGGATAGCTTCAGGGGTAGAAGGCATGTTTGCACCTTCGCTGACAGCTATGACACCATTGGCAACCAATTGTTTGGCTTCATCACCGTTCAATTCGTTCTGAGTGGCAGAGGGTAATGCGATATCACCTTTCTCACCCCAAGGACGAGCACCTGCTACATATTTGCAGCCATATTTTTCTGCATATTCACGGATACGTCCACGGTATAAATTTTTCAGTTCCATGATGAAATCCAATTTTTCGCGGTCTATTCCATCCGGATCATAGATGTAACCATCTGAATCGGACATGGTAACTACTTTACCACCCAACTCGATTACTTTTTCTACCGTGTATTGAGCTACGTTACCTGAACCTGAAACCAAACAAGTTTTTCCCTTCAGGTCTGTGCCTTTGGTTTTCAGCATTTCCATCAAGAAATAGATGTTACCATATCCGGTTGCTTCAGGGCGAATCAGAGAACCACCGAATTCGCGGCCCTTACCGGTCAGTACACCGGAGAATTCATGAGAGAGTTTCTTGTACATGCCGAACATGAAACCTACTTCACGACCACCTACACCGATATCACCTGCAGGTACGTCAGTCTCAGGACCGATATGGCGCCATAATTCCAACATGAATGCCTGGCAGAAACGCATTACTTCGGCGTTTGATTTGCCACGCGGAGAGAAGTCGGAACCTCCTTTGCCACCACCCATCGGAAGAGTAGTTAGTGAATTTTTGAATGTCTGCTCGAAGGCAAGGAATTTCAAAATTCCCAAGTTTACAGAAGAGTGAAAACGGATACCACCTTTGTAAGGACCAATGGCATTATTATGTTGTACGCGGTAACCCATATTTGTCTGGATGTTACCTTTGTCATCCATCCACGTTACACGGAATTGATACACACGATCAGGAATACACAAACGTTCAATCAGGTTCACCTTGTCAAATTCGGGATGTTTGTTGTATTCTTCTTCGATTGTACTTAGCACTTCCTCTACCGCTTGATGATATTCAGGCTCATTGGGGAATCTTCTTTTCAAATCTTCTAATACCTTAGCTGCATTCATAATCTACTTCTTTTTATAATTGTTAATTAATTCTTCTTGTTTCTTTTGATGCTGCAAAAATATAGATAAGAATTGAAATATGCAACAAATTATAAAGAAAATGCGTGTAAAAATATCAATATGTACAAAATGTAAGCTAAAAAGCGGATAAAAGATTATTTTCCTCTTTCCTTGAGATATTTTAATAGTGGAATAAAGACTAAAGCTCCCGAAATGATAATGGATAGTATTAAAGGCCCGTCAATATGTTCGCTCCCTGTTAGAATAATATAGCAAATGGCAATCCATAAAAGGGCTAAGGTTACGATTTGTGGGAGGGAAAGCGGTTTTCTTCTCATAGTATTGTTTTAATGAATTGAATATATTTCACCACAAATAGCCTTGATTTACACAGATAGAATTTGCTGGTACTAACAACCATGATTAATAATCTGTGTAAATCTATGCAATCTGTGGTGAAAGTTATTTATTTTTCTTTCTTTTTCTTGTCAACGATGGCATCAATAACCGCAACCGCAGTGATGTTTACAATATCGCGTACAGAAGCTTCACAATCAGTGAAATGAATAGGTTTGTTCAATCCCATTTGTATCGGGCCGATTACCTCGGTTTCACTCATAGACTGAATGAGCTGGTAGGTAGCATTGGCAGAACTTAGGTTCGGGAATACTAACGTGTTTACTTCTTTACCTTTCAAACGTGTGAAGGGATATTTCTCATCACGTAATTTAGTGTTCAGTGCAAAATTGACTTGCATTTCACCATCTATAGCCAGTTCCGGATATTCTTTCTGCATATAGTCCACCGCATCATGTACTTTAGCCGGGCTTCCTTCTGTATCTGAACCGAAGTTGGAGTAAGACAGCATGGCCATTGTCGGAGTGTGATTAAAGAACTCTACCGTTTTCTTCGACAATTTAGCGATGTCAATCAGTGTGTCGGTGTCCGGGTGACGGTTAATCAGGGTATCGGCTACAAAATAAGTACCTTTCTTTGAATTCAAGATATGCATTGTACCGAAATGTTTGTATTCCGGTTGGATACCGATAACTTCTTTCGCTACCTTGATTGTGTTGGAATATTTGGTATATAGACCGGTGATGAATGCATCGGCCTCTCCGGTTTCAACCATCATCATACCAAAATAGTTGCGCTCGAACATTTTGTCGTTGGATTCCTGAAGGTTGGCTCCTTGGCGTGCGCGTTTTTCCGAAAGGATGCGGGCATAACGCTCACGACGTTCAGCTTCACGGTCATGACGGAGGTTGATGATTTCAATTCCTTCCAAGCTCAGATCCAGTTCTTTTGCCAGTTTTTCAATGCGTTCGTCATTACCTAATAGGATAGGATGACAGATTCCTTCGGCTTTGGCTTCTACGGCAGCTTTTAACATGGTAGGATGGATACCTTCGGCAAATACCACCCGCTGTGGGTCGCGACGGGCTGTTTCGTAAAGTTGACGGGTCAATTTGCTTTCTTGTCCCATCAATTCGCGCAGCCGGGTCTTGTAGGCTTCCCAGTCGGTGATGTTTTTGCGTGCCACTCCTGATTCCATTGCTGCTTTTGCCACAGCCATGGAAACTTCGGTAATCAAACGAGGGTCAACCGGTTTCGGAATGAAATAATCAGGACCGAAAGTAAAATTATTCACATGATAGGCTTCGTTCACTACGTCGGGAACAGGTTGTTTTGCCAAATCGGCGATAGCATGCACGGCAGCCAGCTTCATTTCTTCATTGATAGCTTTGGCCTGAGTATCCAGAGCTCCGCGGAAAATATAAGGGAAACCGATTACGTTATTGATCTGGTTAGGATAGTCTGAACGTCCGGTAGACATCAGTACATCGGGGCGGGATGCCATGGCGTCTTCGTAAGAGATTTCCGGAGTCGGATTGGCTAATGCGAATACGATAGGATGATCTGCCATACTGCGGACCATATCCTGAGTCAGCACATTACCTTTTGATAGTCCTAAAAATACGTCTGCACCTTTAATGGCTTCTTCCAGTGTATGTACATCGCGACGGTCAGTAGCAAAAAATTTCTTACTTTCTGTCAAGTTAGGACGGTCACTGGTTATCACGCCTTTGCTGTCTAGCATTAAAATGTTTTCTTTCCGTGCTCCTAATGCTACATACAGTTTTGTACAGGAAGTGGCGGAGGCTCCGGCACCGTTTACTACGATTCTTACATTTTCAATTTTCTTTCCGGCAACTTCCAATGCATTTAATAAGCCGGCGGATGAAATGATGGCTGTACCGTGTTGGTCGTCATGCATTACTGGAATATCCAGTTCTTCTTTCAGCCGGTTTTCTATCTCGAAACATTCGGGAGCCTTGATGTCTTCCAGGTTGATACCTCCGAAAGTGGGAGCGATGGCTTTTACTGCCTGAATAAATTTTTCGGGGTCTTTCTCATTCACTTCAATGTCAAAAACATCAATACCTGCATAGATTTTGAAAAGTAATCCTTTACCTTCCATGACAGGTTTTCCGCTCAATGCACCTATGTCGCCTAGTCCTAGAACGGCTGTACCATTGGAAATAACGGCTACTAAGTTGCCTTTCGCAGTATAGTCGTATGCAGTTTGCGGGTCTTTCTCTATTTCCAGACAAGGCTCAGCTACTCCGGGAGAGTAAGCCAGTGACAGGTCTGTTTGTGTGCTGTACGGTTTTGTTGGTACAACTTCAATTTTTCCGGGCTTGCCTTGCGAGTGGTATAGCAAAGCAGCTTCTTTGGTAATCTTGACCATAATCTTTTTCCTTATAATTAGATATCGTTTTAAATTGGTGGCAAAAATATAAATAAAATTATAATTTGAAGCCTAAATACTGTAAAATGATGTCGAATTGATGATTTTTTAAGTGTTGATTTTGACCAATGTGAAAATCAGATTTCATTCTTTCGTATTTTGCTGGACAAAGATAGCGAAAAAATAGTTTCATTCATGTCCGTATCATGTATGAGTTGTAATATGGTTTGCTTGTTTAGATCTGGAAACAGATTGAATATATATGGAATATATTTTACATAATTAATATCCTTCTATATGCGCACGTTATTTATAGTTAAAGCTAATGGGCTAAGCGAACAAATGCCGGAAAAATGACTAATTTTGCGGCAGTAAAAACTAATTGGGTTTAAAAAGTTTTCTATAAACATCTGTTAATTCGACAAATAAGTAAAGTTCAATAATATTAGTTATGAAAATGACAGTAAATAGTATGAAATGTATTTCATGGAGCCGCCTCGCGATATTTACGGCGGCAATGACCATTTTAAGCAGTTGTGGAGGCGGTCAGAGCGGTATGAAGTTGGGTGATGACGAATTTACCGTCGTGGCTGTACAGTCTACAGCCAGCCAGCAGTCTACTTCTTATCCCGCAACTATCAAAGGTGTTCAGGATATCGAGGTGCGTCCTCAGGTTTCCGGCTTTATCGTAAAGCTTTGTGTGGACGAAGGTGCAACGGTAAAGAAAGGCCAGGCGCTCTTTCAGATCGATCCTACACAGTATGCGGCTGCCGAACGTCAGGCAAAAGCTGCTGTAGAGATGGCAAAATCGAATGTCAATACGCTATCTTTGAACGAACAACAGAAGAAAAATTTGTATGATAAGAAAATTATCAGCGATTTTGAGTATCAAAGCGCAGTAGACCAATTGCTTTCTGCAAAAGCCAGTTTGGCACAGGCTGAGGCTCAGTTGACCAGCGCTCGTCAGAATTTGGGCTTCTGCACAGTGATCAGCCCTTCAGATGGAGTGGTGGGTACATTCCCGTATCGTATTGGTAGTTTGGTGAGTCCTTCGGTAACACAACCGTTGACTACCGTGAGTGAAATCGGTGAAATGTATGTGTATTTCTCTATGACTGAAAAGCAGTTGTTGGGTTTGACAAGAGCCGGTGGCACACTGAAAGAACAACTGGAGAAGATGCCGGCTGTAAAATTGGAATTGGCTGACGGTACAATGTATACTGAAGAAGGTAAGATTGACGCTGTAAGTGGTGTTATTGACCAGACTACCGGTTCGGTAAGTATGCGTGCCGTTTTCCCGAACAAACAGCTTGTATTGCGTAGTGGTGGTATGGCTAATGTAATTTTCCCTTATACTATGGAGGATATTATTTTGATTCCTCAGTCGGCTACACAGGAAATTCAGGATAAAAAGTTTGTTTATGTGCTTCAGTCGGATAATACATTGAAGCATACTGAGATCAAAGTGTCGAATTTGAGTGACGGTAAGAATTATATTGTTACCAGTGGTTTGAAGCCCGGCGATAAAATTGTAGTTGAAGGTGTACAGACGTTGAAGGACGGACAGACAATTACTCCGATTACTCCGGAACAGAAAGAGGCGAAATATCAACAACACCTGAAAGACCAGAAGGAAGGGAATATTGCCACGGCCTTTAAATAATCAGTATAAAATAAACAGATTAACTTCGTTTATATAAATAAGGTATATAGAGAATGAAACTAGATAGATTTATTAACCGTCCGGTGCTATCAACGGTAATCTCCGTCTTGATAGTTATTCTGGGTATCATCGGACTTGCTACATTGCCGGTTACGCAATATCCGGATATTGCACCTCCTACGGTGCAGGTACGTGCCACCTATACCGGTGCGAACTCCACAGCTGTATTGAATTCGGTCATCGCGCCGTTGGAAGACCAGATAAACGGTGTGGAGAACATGATGTATATCCAGTCATCAGCATCCAATAACGGTGCTGCCGATATTAACGTTTACTTTAATCAGGGAACAGATCCGGATATGGCGGCTGTTAATGTGCAGAACCGTGTTTCTATGGCACAAGGATTGCTGCCTGCTGAAGTAACCAAAGTGGGTGTGACTACTCAGAAACGCCAGAACTCCATGTTGATGGTCTTTTCATTGTATGATGAAACCGACTCGTATAATATTGAGTTCATTGAAAACTATGCTAATATTAACTTGATTCCTGAAATCAAGCGTGTAAAGGGGGTAGGTGATGCTAATGTGTTGGGACAGGATTATTCTATGCGTATCTGGTTGAAACCGGATGTGATGGCGCAGTACAAACTGGTTCCTACTGATGTTTCGGCAGCATTGGCCGAACAGAATATTGAGGCGGCTCCGGGACAGTTCGGTGAACGTGGTAATCAGACTTTCCAATACACGATCCGTTATAAAGGACGTTTGCAGCAAACGACTGAATTTGAAGATATTGTTATCAAGGCCTTGCCGGATGGTAATGTACTTCGTTTGGGAGATGTGGCCGATATAGAATTAGGTCGTCTGGCTTATACATTCAATAATATGGTAAATGGTCACAAGGCTGTATCTTGTATCGTCTATCAGATGGCAGGTTCTAATGCTACCGAAACTATTTCCGATTTGGAGAAAGTGCTTGCAAAGGCACAGGAATCACTGCCGACAGGTTTGAATATCAATATCGCCCAAAATGCCAATGACTTCTTGTTCGCTTCTATCCATGAAGTAATCAAGACGTTGATAGAGGCATTTATCTTGGTGTTTATTGTGGTATATATCTTCTTGCAGGATATGCGTTCAACGCTGATTCCGGCTATTGCCATTCCGGTGGCGTTGGTGGCTACTTTCTTTGTACTGAAACTGATTGGCTTCAGTGTGAACCTGCTGACTCTTTCGGCGATGGTGCTTGCCATTGCGATTGTGGTCGATGATGCCATTGTCGTCGTCGAGGGGGTTCATGCCAAGTTGGATCAGGGATACAAGTCTTCCCGTGAGGCTTCTATTGATGCCATGAGTGAACTGGGTGGAGCTATCGTTTCTATTACGTTAGTCATGATGTCTGTGTTTATTCCGGTAAGTTTCATGGGAGGTACTGCCGGTACATTCTACCGTCAGTTTGGTATCACCATGGCGATCTCTATCGGTTTTTCAGCTTTGAATGCATTGACTTTGTCACCGGCACTGTGCGCAATTTTCTTGAAACCGCATGATGAGGGACATGGAGCAAAGAAGATAACCCGTGTAGAACGTTTCCATACAGCCTTTAATGCGGCTTATGATTCTATATTGAAGAAGTACAAGAAGCATGTAGTATTCTTTATCCATAAGAAATGGTTGTCATTCGGGCTGGTTGCCGCTTCTATCATTTTGTTGGTATTCTTTATGAAGGTTACTCCGACGGGTATGGTTCCCAATGAAGATACCGGTACCATTATGGGTGCGGTGACACTGCCTCCCGGTACTTCACAGGAACGTGCAATGGAAATCTTAAACCGTGTAGACAGCTTGGTGGCTGCCGAACCGGCTGTAGATTCCCGTACGGTGATTTCCGGTTTCGGCTTTATTGGTGGTCAGGGACCTTCTTACGGTTCTATCATTATTAAGCTGAAAGATTGGGAAGAACGCTCCATGATGCAGAATTCGGATATTGTGGTAGGTACGTTGTTTATGCGTGCGCAGAAGATCATCAAGGATGCGCAGGTATTGTTCTTTGCTCCTCCTATGATTCCGGGTTATTCGGCATCCAGTGATATCGAGTTGAATATGCAGGATAAGACCGGTGGAGACTTGAATCATTTTTATGATGTAGTTTTGGACTATATGGATGCGTTGAAGGCACGCCCTGAAATTAATTCGGCCCAGACTACCTTCAATCCGAGTTTTCCCCAATATATGTTGGATATTGATGGCTCAGTTGTAATTCTTGGGGGATTAAGTTTAGTCAATTCCCTTCATGCATATACCTTTGCTAGCCTAAAAAGG
>ENA-UESS01001285-UESS01001285.1-human-gut-metagenome-genome-assembly--contig:-NODE-1285-length-11227-cov-8.029865_pt1 | contig 11227 bp, 7 predicted proteins | sample MGYA00243004_ERZ508005 | MGnify/ENA primary metagenome ERZ508005 (study PRJEB26167, sample SAMN06115471) | human gut metagenome | host: Homo sapiens | place: China:Guizhou | collected 2016-06-29...
CCTCCTCGCAATGACAAACCTTTGGTGTTTGCCATTTTAACGGCAGCCTGTTTCTTGCGCAGGTGCAGCGCCGGGCCCGGCTGTCCCCTCCCCTACAATACTGCATGCGGTCGGCGATGGCTTGTACGGGCTGCAAGTGCCTTCCCGAGATTGCCACGTCGCTTCGCTCCTCGCAATGACACATCAGGGTGGTGCTGTGGTGCACCAGCGCTCTCCTACGGTTGAATGTCCCTGTACAAGGCGGTCACTACCCGCAAGGGGCACGCCGCATCCGTAAGGCGGCAAAGCCGCCAACGGCTGCGCAGTGACCGCCGCTACAAAGTTGTAATCAAATCAATTGGATCATTTTGGAATTCACCATACAGGAGTCTTTTCGGGAATGAACATTGTTATCATCGGAGCCGGCAAGATCGGCGCGACGCTGACAGAGCAGCTGCTCCGCGAGGGTCACGAGATCACCGTCGTCGACACGCGCACGGCTGCGCTCGACGCCATCGGCAACACGCTCGACGTCATGACCGTCGAGGGCAACGGCATCAGCATGGACACGCAGATGGAGGCCGGCGTGCCCTCTGCCGATCTTGTCATCGCCGTGATGTCCACGGACGAACAGAACCTGCTCTCGTGTCTCATTGCCAAGCGCCTCGGCGTGGGCAACACGATCGCCCGCGTGCGCAACCCGGAATATACGAGCGGGCTGCACCTCATTCAGGACGACCTCGGGCTGAGCATGGCGCTCAACCCGGAGCTGGCCAGCGCCACGGAGATCGCGCGCATCCTGCGTGCCCCGGCCTCCATCAAGATCGACACGTTCTCGAAGGGCCGCGTGGAGCTGCACAAGATGCGCATCGACCCCGGCTCCATACTCGACGGCATGAAGCTCTCGGACCTCGGCCGCCTGCAGTCCGGCGCGCTTGTGTGCGTTGTGGAGCGCGGGCAGCACGAGGTGTACATCCCCGACGGCAGCTTCACCCTGCTGGCAGGCGACCGCATCAGCGTGGTGGCAAGTCCGAAGCTCGCCGCAAAATTCTTCCACAAGATCGGCGTGCAGACGAACCCCGTCAAGCGCGTGATGCTGCTCGGCGGCGGGCGCATCTCCTACTACCTCGCGCGGCAGATGCTGGACTTCGGCGCGAGCGTGAAGATCATCGAGTCCAGCGCCGCCGTGTGCGACTCGCTGGCAGAGCGCCTGCCCGAGGCCACGATCATCCACGGAGACGGCACGAGTGAGCAGCTGCTCGCCGAGGAGGGCATTGCAAAGATGGACGCCGTGGCCTCGCTGACGGGCATCGATGAGGAAAACGTGCTGATGAGCCTCTATGCCCGCAGCGTCTCGAGCGCGAAGATCGTCACGAAAATCAACCGCACGACATTCTCCCACATCATCAAGGGCATGGACCTCGGAAGCGTGTTCCATCCCCGCTATATCGCGGCCGACCACATCGTCCGCTACGTCCGCGCCATGCAGAACTCGCTCGGCTCGAACGTCGAGACGCTCTATAAGATCGTCGGCAACAAGGCCGAGGCACTGGAGTTCCGCGCGACGGAGAAATCCGCCGTCTGCGGCAGGCCGCTCATGGAGCTGCCCACGCGGCCGAACCTGCTTATCGGAGCCATCAACCGCGAAGGCCGGATCATCACCCCCGGCGGCCGCGACACCATCGAGCCGGGCGACACCGTCGTCGTCGTGACGGCAGCGACGGGTCTGGACGATCTGGACGACATTCTGGACAAGCGGAGAGTGAAAGCATGAATTACCGCATGATCCTCTCCCTGCTGGGCGACGTGCTGCTGGTCATCGGGGCCTTCCTGCTGCTGCCGTGCATTGTCGCCGTGATCTACGGCGAGCCGGAGCTGTGGGTCCTGCTTGCCACGGCCGCAGGCAGCGGCCTGCTCGGCGGGCTTTTTATCCTGCTGCGGCCGAAGCGCCGCCGTGAGCTGCACGCGCGTGACGGCTTCGTGATGGTCGCACTGAGCTGGATCCTCATCTCGCTCATCGGCGCGGTCCCCTTCACGGTCTCCGGGGCGATCCCGTCGTATCTCGACGCCGTGTTCGAGACGATGTCCGGCTTTACGACGACCGGCGCAAGCATCCTCCGCGCCGTGGAGGATCTGCCGAAGTGCCTGCTGTTCTGGCGCAGCTTCACCCACTGGCTCGGCGGCATGGGCGTGCTCGTATTCATGCTGGCCATCGTGCCGCTGTCCGGCGAGAGCATCTATCTGCTGCGCGCCGAGTCCCCCGGCCCTTCCGTGAGCAAGATGGTTCCGAAGATGCGCACGTCCGCCGCGATCCTCTATGCCATCTACTGCGCCATGACGCTGCTGCAGATCCTGTTCTACCGGCTGGGCGTGCTGTTCGGCTGGGGCGAGATGACGTGGTTCGACAGCCTGTGCCTTGCCTTCGGCACGGCCGGTACGGGCGGCTTTTCCGTGCGCAACAGCGGCCTTGCGGACTACTCGGCCTACCTGCAGGCCGTGACGACGGTGTTCATGGTCCTGTTCGGCGTGAATTTCTCGGTGTATTTCTTCCTGCTGCGCCGCCGCTTCAGGCTCGCGTGGCACAACAGCGAAGTGCGCTGGTACTTTATCATCATTTTCGGGGCCATCGTCCTCATCAGTGCCAACCTGCTGTTCACGGGCGGGTTCTTCCCCACCGTGTTCCAGACGATCCACCATGTGGCCTTCTCCGTCGGCTCCGTCATCACGACGACGGGCTTCGGCACGGCGGATTTTGCGAAATGGCCGGAATTTTCCAAGACCGTGCTGCTCATCCTAATGGCCATCGGCGCGTGCGCCGGGTCGACGGGCGGCGGCATTAAGGTCAGCCGCGTGCTCATTCTGGCCAAGACGGCCCGCGCCGAGACGCGCCACCTGCTGCACCCCCACTCCGTGGAGGTCATGACGATGGACGGCAAACGCGTGAGCAGCGAGGTCATCCGCGGCACCATGGCGTTCTTTATCTGCTATGCCGCCATTGCCGTCGTGTCCATCCTGCTGGTCTCGCTCGATAACTTCGGGGCCGAGACGAGCGTGACATCCGTGTTCGCCACGCTGAACAACATCGGCCCGGGCCTGAGCCTCGAGGTCGGCCCGTTCGGCAGCTATGCGAACTTCTCCGCCCTGTCGAAGGTCGTGCTGACGCTCGACATGCTCCTCGGGCGGCTGGAGCTGTTCCCCGTGCTGCTGCTCCTCAGCCCCGCAACATGGCGGAAGCATTAAAGGCCAAATGTAGGGGCGAGGCATGCCTCGCCCGTCCGCGAAGCGGCATAAGGACGGCCCATTCGGTGCAGGGCATCATTGTCAGCGCCGCGCTCCCAGATTTGTCATTGCGAGGAGGCCAACGGCCGGCGCGGCGCCCTGAGCGCGAAGCGGCATAAGGACGGCCCATTCGGTGCAGAGCACCATTGTCAGCGCCGCGCTCCCAGATTTGTCATTGCGAGGCCCCGAAGGGGCCGTGGCAATCTCCTGCGACCGGTCACGTTTTCGCCGGAAGTTCCCTGTTATCCGGCATTGTACTGTGAGATTGCCACGTCGCTTCGCTCCTCGCAATGACACATCAGGGGAGTGCCGTGGTGCACCAGTGCCCTCCTGCCGTTGAATGTCTCTGTACAAGGCGCTCAGTGAGCGCCGCTACAGACGCAATTGGTGCACACCGTTTTATCGACGGCCGGTACGAGTCGGAAGTGCCTCCCCGAGATTGCCACGGCCCCGTTGGGGCCTCGCAATGACAAACCTTTGGCTTTCACCGTTTTATCGCCAGCCGGTTCAAACCGCCAGTACAGTGCCGGGAGGGGCATGCCCCTCCCCTGCAACACGCAAAAGCAGCCCGGCAATATCACTCAAAATCATCCAAAATTCGATCATTCTGGAGGCGACTGCGCCATGCAGGACTATTTTCATCCGCAAATGACCCAACAGGAGCTGCTGGCCATGTCGTCCCTGGCGCTGGCGCACATCGGCGACGCCGTGTTTGAGCTGCTCGTGCGCACAAGGCTGTGCGTCGAGGGCGGCACAACGAACGGCCGCCTGCATCAGCAGACCGTCGCGCTCGTGCAGGCCCCGGCGCAGGCGCGCTTTGCCCTGCGCATCCAGCCCCTGCTCACGCCGGAGGAGGCCGCCGTCTATCGCCGCGGCCGCAACGCCCATCCTCACGGCATTCCGAAGCACGCCACGCCGGGCGAATATGCCCGCGCAACGGGGCTGGAGGCCCTGTTTGGCGCACTGTATCTCTCCGGGCAGACCGCGCGCATCGAGGCGCTGTTTGCCGCCATGATGGAGGAAGACCATGCCATTTGACGCCATGTTTCTCACGGCCGTCGCCGCAGAGCTGCGCCCCACCCTTGTCGGGGCCCGCGTGGATAAGGTCCAGCAGCCCGCGCGCGACACCGTCGTGCTCCAGCTGCGCGGGCGCGACGGCGGCGGGAGACTGCTGCTGTCCGCCAACGGCAACCGGCCGCGCGTCCACCTGACGCAGGCGCAGCTGGAAAACCCCGCGCAGCCGCCGATGTTCTGTATGCTGCTGCGCAAGCATCTGGCAGGCGGCAGGCTTGCCGGTATCCGTCAGCCCGCGGCCGAGCGCATGCTCGACCTGACGTTCGACTGCACGGACGAGCTGGGCGTGCCCTGCCGCAAGCATCTGATCCGCGAGCTGGTCGGGCGCGATTCCAGCCTGATCCTCACAGGGCCGGACGGCCGCATGCTCGACTGTCTGCGCCGCGTGGACTTTGAAATGTCCGAGCTGCGCCAGCTGCTGCCCGGCCTGTTTTACCACGAGCCGCCGCGGCAGGACCGCCGCATCCCGCAGGAGACGACGGAGGCCGGGCTTCTTGCCCTGCTCGACCGGCCCGACGCGGCCATGCGGCTGGACAAATGGCTGCTTGCCCACTTTGCGGGCCTGTCGCCGCTCATCGCGCGCGAGCTGTCATTCCGCTTTGCGGGCGAAACGGACGCGCCCATCCCCGCGCTGGACGCCGCGCGGCTGGCGGCATTTCTGACGGCGGAGTTCGCCGCCCTGCCGCCCGTACAGATGCAGCCCATGCTGCTGTGGAAGGACGGCGCACCGACGGATTTCACCTATCGCGACATCCGGCAATACGGCGGCTATCTGCGCGCCGAGCCGTGCGAGAGCTTTTCCGCCCTGCTCGACCGCTTTTACACCGAGACGGACCACGCCGAGCGCATGCGGCAGCGGTCGCAGACGCTGCGCAAGGCCATTTCGAACCTGCACGAGCGCACGCGCCGCAAGCTGGAGCTGCAGCGGCAGGAGCTGGAGGCCACGCACGACCGCGAGCAGCTGCGACGTCAGGGCGACATCGTCACGGCGAACCTGCACGCCATCACGCGCGGGCAGACGCTGCTGCGCGCCGAGGATTTTTATGACGAGGATCTGCGCGAAATTGAAATTCCGCTCAAGCCGAACCTCTCCCCGCAGCAGAACGCCGCGCGGTTCTACAAGGACTACGCCCGCGCCAAGCATGCCGAGCAGGTGCTCACGCAGCAGATCGCGCAGGGCGAGATCGAGGAGGCCTATCTGGGCGGCGTGCTCGAGGAGCTGGCCCGCGCCGAAAATGAGCGCGACCTGAGCGAGATTCGAGCGGAATTGGAGGCCGGAGGCTATGTCCGCCCGGCGGACCGCCGCAAGCAGGCCCGGCAGCAGCCCTCAAAGCCAATGCACTTCCGCTCGTCGGACGGCTTCGACATTTTTGTCGGCCGCAACAACCGCCAGAACGACCAGCTGTCGCTCAAGACGGCGCGGCGCGACGACCTGTGGCTGCATGTGCAGAAATTTCACGGCACGCACGTCATCATCGCGTGCGCAGGCATCCAGCCGCCGGACGAGACGATCACGGAAGCGGCCGAGCTTGCGGCCTACTACTCCGAGGCGCGCGAGGGGCAGAACGTCCCCGTCGATGTGACGCCCGTGCGCTTCCTGCGCAAGCCGAACGGGGCCAAGCCGGGCATGGTCGTGTATGACCGCTACCGCACGGTGCTCGTCACTCCGGATGCCGCCCTCCCCGCCCGCCTCCGCGTGGAATGAGAAATAACAGGAACGGCACGCTTTGCGTGCCGTTCGTTGTTTTATGATATATAATTTGCAGGGAAGGAGCATACCTCTCCCCGATAACGCACAACCGGCGGATGTGCGCAGCTTTTTCCTGTTCCTTTCCCATTTTCAATTTGCTGTATGCCGTTTCCTACAGATGATCCCGGATGGCGCGCAGGGCCTCGGGGGTATCGACATCCGCCAGCGCCTCCGGCGGGACGTCGACGGCAAGGTAGCGCTCCGGATACTGCCGGATGACGGCGCTGCCGCCGCGGTCTCCCTCGAGCGCGCACAGCGCCGGGAAAAATTCCCGCGGGAACACGTTCGGATTGCCCCGCCGCGTGCCGCAGGCCGCGCCCACGATGCACGACGGATGCTCCCGCCACTGCCGCACGACCGCGCGCACGGCCGATGCCGACAGCAGCGGCTGGTCGGCCACGAGGAAGGCTATGCCGTCGCACTGCGCCAGCGCCTGCGTGCCGAGGCGGACCGTGCGGCTCAGCCCGTCGCCGGGCCGGTCGTTGCGCACCGGCTCGAAACCGAATTCCCGCGCGAGGGCTGCAACGGCGGGATACTGCGTGACGACGGCGACGCGGTCGAACACCCCGGCCGGAACGGCCTCAAATGCCCGGCGGATGAGCGGCTTGCCGTCCAGCTCCGCCTCGAGCTTGTTCGCGCCGAAGCGCACGGCGTTCCCCGCCGCCATGATGACACAACCGAGCATGGTGATACCTCCAGTAAAAGGGATAATGGAATATGGAAAATTTCGCAGGGGCGTCGGTCGTGCGTTGTAGGGGCGGGGACAGCCAGGCCCGTCCGCGAAGCGGCATAAGGACAGCCAAATCGATGCCGTGCACCGTTCCCTGCGCACGCCCCTTGATGTGTCATTGCGAGGAGCAAAGCGACGTGGCAATCTCGGGAAGGCAGTTGCAGCCCGTACAAGCCATCGCCGACCGCATGCAGTATTGTAGGGGAGGGGACAGCCGGACCCGGCACTGCACCGGCGGGAAGTGCGGGCTAATATTAAAAAGGCAATGGCCCCCAAGTTTGTCATTGCGAGGAGGCCAACGGCCGACGTGGCAATCTCACGCAACCGATCACGTTTTCGCCTGGGCTTTCCTGATATCCGACATGGTACTGCGAGATTGCCACGGCCCCTTCGGGGCCTCGCAATGACAAATCCGGGAGCCATCACCGTTTTAGCGATAGCCCGTGCGAATCGTTCGTGCAGCGCCGGGCCCGGCTGTCCGCTCCCCAGCATTTTACATTTTTAACTATAGTATATCCGCAATCGGCGGGGTTTTCCAGCCGGAGCGTTCGCCATTGCCGAATTATCCGTTATCTATAACATAGAATAACGTTTTCGCTTTCCACGCTGCGGAATTTATGCTATACTTCAAATTACAAAGAAATTTTTCGCAGAATCTGTGCACATTGCCGGTATTCTGCTGCGATCCAAAAGGAGGGTTCCCCATGGAGGTTGGCAAGAGCGTCCGCCGTGTGGACGCATTCGACAAGGCAACCGGGCGCGCAAAGTACTGCGATGACCTCTGTGACCGCAGTGCGCTCGTCGCGCGCGTGCTGCATTCGACCATTGCAAACGGCGTGGTCAAGTCCATCGACACGAGCGCCGCCGAGCAGATCGAGGGCGTCGTGAAGATCGTCACCTGCTTTGACGTGCCGCAGATCAAATTCCCCACGGCAGGCCATCCGTGGTCGACCGATCCGCACCATCAGGACGTCGCCGACCGCCTGCTGCTGACGTCCCGCGTGCGCTTCTACGGCGATGACGTCGCCGCCGTCGTCGCGGAGAACGAGGTCGCCGCCGCGCAGGCCCTGCGCGCGCTGCGCGTGGAATATGAGGAATATCCCTTCGTGCTGGACGTGCAGGAGGCCATGAAGCCCGATGCCCCGCTGCTGCACGAGGAATTCCCGAACAACATCCTCGCCCACACGACCATCCGCAACGGCAACTATGAGGAGGCCAGCCGCGAGCCGGGCCTCATCAAGGTCGAAGGCTGGTACGACACGCCGACCGTGCAGCACTGCCACATCGAAAACCACATGTGCTTCGCCTCCATGGAGGCCGGGCGCATCGTCATCTACTCCTCCACGCAGATCCCGCACATCGTCCGCCGCGTCGTCGGGCAGGCTCTCGGCATCCCCTGGGGCAAGGTACGCGTCGTCAAGCCGTATATCGGCGGCGGCTTCGGCAACAAGCAGGACGCGCTGTATGAGCCGCTGTGCGCCTACCTCTCCACCGTCGTGGGCGGCCGCCTCGTCAAGCTCGACTGCACGCGCGAGGAGACGTTCGTCTGCAACCGCGTGCGCCACGCCATCCGCACGCACATCATCTCGTGGGTACGGCCGGACGGCACGTTCGCCGCGCGCAAGATCGAGTGCTTCTCGAACCAGGGCGCTTACGCCTCCCACGGCCACGGCATCGTCGCCAAGGGCATGGGCGCATTCCCGCAGCTGTATCCCTGCCCGAACGTCGACGGCGACGCCTACACTGTGTTCACGAACCGCCCCGCCGCGGGCGCGATGCGCGGCTACGGCATCCCGCAGGCCATGTTCGCGGGCGAATCGCACATTGAGGACGTCTGCCGCGTGCTCGGCGTCGACTCGCTGGAGTACCGCCGCAAGCACATGATGCCCGTCGGCTTCGTCGACGGCTTCTCGAAGAACGAGAACCATTCCGACACGCTCAATCAGGTGCTGGACAAGGGCGAGGCGTGGATGGACTACAGCCGCAAGCACCGCGAATACGAAAACCAGACCGGTCCCGTGCGCCGCGGCGTCGGCTGCGCTCTGTTCTGGTACAACACGGCTGTCTGGCCCATCAGCCTTGAGAGCTGCTCGTGCCGCATGGTCCTGAATCAGGACGGCTCCATCCAGCTGCAGACCGGCGAGACGGAGATCGGCCAGGGCTGCGACACCGCCTTCGCCCAGATGGCGGCGGATGCCGTGGGCATCCCCGTTTCGGACGTGCACGTCGTCACGGCGCAGGACACGGACGTCACGCCGTTCGGCACGGGCGCCTACGCCTCGCGCCAGACCTACGTCGGCGGCTTCGCCATCGCCCAGACGGGTGCGCTGCTCAAGGAGCGCATCCTGAAGTACGCCTGCGAGCTGACGCGCCAGATGCCCGCCCTGCTCGACATCGTCGACGGCAGGATCATCCGCAGGACGGACGGCCGTGTGCTGATGACGCTCGGCGAGCTTGCCACGGAGGCGCTCTACAGCCTGTCGCACTCCGAGCATCTGACGGCGGAATCTACTTACCAGATCAAGAACAACGCCTATTCCTTCGGCTGCTCGTTCGCGGAGGTCGAGGTCGACATCCCCCTGTGCAAGGTGAAGCTGCTGAAGCTCATCAACGTGCACGACTGCGGCAAGCTCATCAACCCGCAGCTTGCTGAGGCGCAGGTGCACGGCGGCATGTCCATGGCCATCGGCTACGGCATGTCCGAGGAGCTGAAGTTCGACCCGAAGACCGGCCGCCCGCTCAACAACAACCTGCTGGACTACAAGCTCTCGACCATGATGGATCACCCGCATCTCGAGGCCCAGTTCGTGGAGAACGCCGAGCCGACGAACCCCTACGGCACGAAGGCCCTCGGCGAGCCGCCCGCCTGCTCCGGCGCGCCGGCCATCCGCAACGCCATCCTGAACGCCACGGGCATCGGCATCGACGTCGCGCCCATCACCCCGCACGTTCTCTTCGCCGCATTCGAGAAGGCGGGCCTGTTCGAAAAGGAGGAAACCGCCCATGTATGATATGAAAGCGCTCTACGAGGCGCATTCCGTGGAAGAGGCCGTCGCCCTGCGTCTGGAGCATCCGGAGGCGCAGATCATCGCAGGCGGCTCGGACGTGCTCGTGCAGATGCGCGAGGGCAAGCGTGCCGGGGCGGAGCTCATCTCCATCTACGGCATCGACGCCATGCGCGGCATCTGCATCGACGAGGACGAAAACATCCGCATCGGCTCGCTGACGAGCTTTTCCCACATCACGCGCGACCCCATCATCCGGAAATACATCAACGTGCTCGGCGAGGCGGTCGACATGGTCGGCGGCCCGCAGATCCGCAACATTGGCACCATCGGCGGCAACACCTGCAACGGCGTGACGTCCGCCGACTCCGCCTCCACGCTGCACGCGTGGGAGGCCATCGTGGAGCTGACCGGCAAAAACGGCGTGCGCCGCCTGCCCATCAAGGACTTCTACCTCCGTGCAGGCAAGGTGGACATCCGTGCCGAGGAGGGCGAGATCCAGACGGCCATCCTCATCCCGAAGGCCAGCTATGAAAACTGCTTCGGCCACTATATCAAATACGCCATGCGCAACGCCATGGACATCGCCACGACAGGCTGCTCCGTGAACGTCGTGCTGAGCGAGGACAAAAAGACCATCGTCCGCGCGCGCATCGCCTATGGCGTGGCGGGCCCCGTGCCCATGCGCGCCCCGAGCGCCGAGGCGCAGGCCAACGGCCGCCCGGTCTGCCGCGAGACGGTCGACGCCTTCGCGCAGGCCGTGCTGCAGGACATCCATCCGCGTGACTCGTGGCGCGCCTCGAAGGCCTTCCGCGAGCACATCGCCGTCGAGCTGGCGCGGCGCTGCCTCATCCGCTCGATCGAGCTTGCAGGAGGTGCGGTAAAATGAACAAGCAGTATAAGCTCGTGCGCTGCAACATCAACGGCAAGGACGTCGAGCAGATCGTGGACGTCCGCGCCTCACTGACGGACATGCTGCGCAATGATTTCCGCCTGACGTCCGTGAAGAAGGGCTGCGAGGTCGGCGAGTGCGGCGCGTGCAACGTTATCATCGACGGCGAGTGCTTCAACTCGTGCATCTACCTTGCCGTGTGGGCGGAGGGCAAGCACATCCGCACGCTCGAGAGCCTGCTCGGCCCGAACGGCGAGCTGTCCGACATCCAGCAGGCCTTCATCGACGAGGCCGCCATCCAGTGCGGCTTCTGCACGCCGGGCTTCATCATGACGGCCGTCGAGCTGCTCGAGACCGGCCGGGAGTACACGGACGACGAGCTGCGCAAGCTGCTCTCCGGCCACCTGTGCCGCTGCACCGGCTATGAGAACATCCTCCGCGCCGTGAAGAAGACCATGTATAAGCGCCTCGGCAAGCCCATGCCGGAGGCGGAATAAGCAGCTGAAAAAACAGGGACG
>ENA-UESS01001286-UESS01001286.1-human-gut-metagenome-genome-assembly--contig:-NODE-1286-length-11218-cov-18.873171_pt1 | contig 11218 bp, 10 predicted proteins | sample MGYA00243004_ERZ508005 | MGnify/ENA primary metagenome ERZ508005 (study PRJEB26167, sample SAMN06115471) | human gut metagenome | host: Homo sapiens | place: China:Guizhou | collected 2016-06-29...
TGGCACGCATTTTGCTTGCATCTTTTCCGTTATATTGCACAATTCGTCCTAGCAAGGCGACAGCCTTGCGTCGTCCTTATTGTACAATCTGACGGAAAATCTGCGGCGCAATCTGCGCACCAGATTTAATCAGCACTTCCTTACATATACTGGCGGGAATTCCTTATCTTCTCTTGCAAAATACCCAGTAATATGATATAATACATAGCTGTTCGGAATGGAGGCACTACACGACATGGAAAATAACAAGGGCATTATAACGAGGTCGTTCAGGGCGGCGTTTCCCTGCACTATACCGATACTTGCGGGGTTCCTGTTTCTGGGAATGGCTTACGGTATCTACATGAACGTTTCCGGGTTCAGCTTTGTTTACCCGATGATAATGGCGGCGGTGATTTTCGGCGGCAGTCTGGAGTTCCTTGCGGCGCAGATGCTGCTTTCGCCGTTCGCGCCGCTCCAGGTGCTGATGGTGTCGCTGATGATACAGGCGCGGCACCTGTTCTACGGAATTTCCATGCTGGACAAATTCAAAGACATGGGCTGGAAGAAATTCTACCTCATCTACGGCATGTGCGACGAAACGTTCAGCATAAACTGCACCGCTGAGATCCCCGAGGACTGCGACCGCGGCTGGTTCTACTTCTTCGTAACGCTGCTCAACCAGCTCTACTGGGTCGGCGGAGCCACACTGGGAGGTCTGCTCGGGAATCTCATCACCTTCGACACGAAGGGTCTGGATTTCGTGATGACAGCAATGTTCATCGTGATATTCCTGGAGCAGTGGCTCAAGGAGAAGCACCATTTCAGCGAATGGGCGGGTCTGGCGAGCAGCGCTGCCTGCCTGCTGATATTCGGCAAGGATAACTTCATGATACCCGCGATGATATGCATACTGCTGCTTCTCACCGCGTTCAGGAAGCCCGTCGGGCGGAAGGCAGGTGAGGAAAAGTGACCATCGCCGAACAGATAATCACCATCGCGATGTGCACCCTCGGGACGATGGCAATACGTTTCCTGCCGTTCCTGGTGTTCCGGCAGGACAAGCCTACCCCGAAATACATACAGTACCTCGGGAAGGTGCTCCCCGGCGCAATTTTCGGAATGCTCATCGTCTACTGCCTGCGCAGCGTTTCCGTGACGGAGTATAGCTGGGGTCTTCCTGAGCTTATCGCAGGAGCCGCCACGGTCGGAATTCACCTGTGGAAGCGCAGCATGCTGCTGTCCATCGCCGCCGGGACGGTTATCTACATGCTGCTGGTGCAGTTCGTGTTTGTATAATTTAAGCGCCTAGATTTATATAGTATCTACAAAAAATCACCAGATTGCCGGAAAATGTGTGGAAAACCGCTTGATTTATCATGACTTTTGTGGTATTATTAATTAAAGAAAATTACATCACGGCAGGGCATTTTCTATAAATGTTCGGCTCGCAGTGTGATATGCAGCGCCGTATGATCCGAATGACGCCTGCGCGGCGCCGCAAAAAAAGGGAGGGTTTTCTATGAAATCTATCGGTATGAGGATACTGGTAAGCTGTATCCTTACAGTCGCGATATCGCTGTTCACGCTTGGCGGATTTGCCTGCATCATGACCTACAACAGTACCGTAAGTCTGGTAAACAGCAGCATGACCGCTTCGGCGCAGGTCGCGGCGGATCGCGCATACTGGGAGATGCGTTCCTATACCAACATTGCAAGGGAGCTTGGCACAATGTCCCAGCTCTCAGACTCGTCGACCAGCGACAGCGAACTCAGCGAAATAGTTCAGCAGATCATTGAGCGTCACGAACTGCAGAAATGCAACATCATCAAGCCTAACGGGGAAAGCTTCGACGGCAACAACTATTCCGACCGCGAGTACTTCCAGAACGCGATGAAAGGAAATGTCACCGTAACCGAGCCTATCGTTTCCAGAGTGACCGGCGAACTGATGATCATAATCGCGGCTCCTATCTGGAAAAACGGCATTACCGACGGCGAAACAGCGGGCTGCATTACCATCGTTCCTGATCCCGAATTCCTCAACGATATCGTGAGAAGCATAAAGGTCAGCGATAACTGCGGAGCCTACATAATCGACAAGAACGGCAACACCATCGCCGACCTCGACAGCGATCTTGTAAAGCGCGGCGAGAACATCGAACAGCTTGCGGCTGCGGACACCTCCGGTCAGGCCGGATACAAGACGCTTGCAAAGGCGCACGAGAGCATGCGTGCAGGCGAATCCGGCGTTGCGCGGTACACGCTCAACGGCGTAAGCAAGTTCCTTTCCTATGCCCCGATCCAGGATTCAAACGGCTGGTCGCTTGCAGTTTACGCTCCCACCGGCGACTTTATGGACTCTACATCCCGCGCTATTGTGATGACCGTGATCCTTCTTATTGCTGCATGCGTCGTTTCAGCGTTCATCTCCGTTTGCCTCGGCAGAAAGATTGGTTCCTCCGTAAAAGTATGCACCGAGCGTATCGAGAAGCTCGCCGTGGGCGACCTCACAAGCCAGGTTCCCGAGATTCATTCCAAGGACGAGACCGGACGTCTCTCCGAGGCGACAAAGACGGTCGTCAGCAACCTCAACAACATTATCAGCGATATCGGGCGCATTCTCGAGTCAATGTCCACTGGCAACCTGAACGTACATACTGCTGAGAATGAAAAGTTCTATGTCGGCGACTGCCAGAAGCTGCTCCATTATGTCCGCGACATCAACCACAAGCTCAGCGCAACCATGTCCGAGATAAGCACCGCCGCCGACCAGGTTGCGGCAGGCTCCGAACAGGTTTCCTCAGGCGCGCAGGCGCTGTCACAGGGCGCTACCGAACAGGCTTCCTCCGTTGAGGAGCTGGCTGCGACCATCAACGTGGTATCCGAAATGATACACGAAAATTCCAAGGACGCAGAAGATGCAAGCAAATGCACAAAGGAAGCCGCCGAGAAGCTCGGCGACACCTCTGCGAAGATGGAGAACCTCATCAGCGCAATGGAGGAGATCAAGAATTCCTCCGCAGAGACCAAGAACATTATCAAGACCATCGAGGACATCGCGTTCCAGACGAATATACTCGCGCTGAACGCGGCGATAGAAGCCGCGCGTGCGGGTGAAGCCGGAAAGGGCTTCGCGGTCGTGGCTGACGAGGTGCGCAACCTTGCTGCCAAGTCCGGCGAGGCTGCACAGAACACCACGAACATGATCGAAGGCACCGTTTCCGCAATTGAGAACGGCAGCGCCATCGTGAACGAAGCTGCCGCGATGATGACGGCGGTTGTAGAATCCTCTGCAAAGGTCGAGGAGATCAACAACAAGATCTCCGATTCCACAAAGGAGGCTGCGGATTCCATCAAGCAGATTTCTATAGGAATCGATCAGATCTCCAACGTAGTCCAGACGAACTCCGCGACTGCGGAGGAATCCGCTGCGGCTTCCGAGGAGCTTTCGGCGCAGGCTGCAACGATGAAGGGCCTTATAGGGAACTTCACGCTGCGTGATTCTGACGCCTCTGCCAACCTCTGATAGTTCAACAAATTAAGATCCCGCAGCCGTATGGCTGCGGGATTTTTTCATATTACGGTTATTTCCCAGAGTATCAGGGAACCGTCCATGCCGCTCATATCCACGGCGCAGTATTTTACGTTCCCATCGGCGTCGGTGAAGGAGATCCCATTGTTCGGGATATCTCCCAGGAACACCAGACTCGCTTCCAGCGGACGCTCCGGCGTAAGCTCGGGCTGCGAGTACAGCTCCTCGGCGGAGAACGTGAAGATCCCGTTCTCGTCGATGTCCTGCATTGCTATCGACAGCAGCCTGAAGTCGCTGACCGTGCTTTCTGCGGAGAATACCACCTTTACGGCTGATTCGCTGACCTCGGTTCCGTCGGTCTGACTGAATGTGTCGTGCTCACCAAGCTCCGGCACGTCCTCGAGGTACTGCGCCTTTACCGGAAGGCTCTCAGCCGTTCCGGTTCCGGGAAGCTCCCCGGTCGGCATGGTTTCCGGAGGCTCCGCGGTATTTACAGGCTCGGTGCTCGGCGGTTCGGCGGTGGCTTCCGCCTGTGCGGAGCTTTCCGGCGTGGACTCCTTCGGCGCAGTTCCGGACTGCTCGGACTGGCTGATTTGGCTGGTTTGGCTGGACTGGCTCGTCTGGCTCCCTGGCGATGTGACGTTCCCGGTGCAGCCTGTCAGCAGAAGCAGCGCAGATAGTATCGCGATTCTCTTTTTCATATAGCACCCTCCTTTGGTCTCTCTATTATAACCGCTTTTCCTGAAAAAGTCAATCCAAATTTCAGAGCGTCAGAATTTCTGAATTTTTCACATTTAGGTGTTGACATAACCCCTAAAAGAGTGTAAAATAAATACGTATGCGTTAATTGTATTCCGGGAAGGCTCCCGGGCTTGAAAGGATAGATAAAATGGCATTCTTCGATTATTCACCGGAACTGGTGGAAGCAGGAAAAAAGGCAATGGAGCTGTGCGCTCCGCAGTTTGCCGAGTTCGACCGCATGGCGGAATACAACGGCGAGCGCGTTTTAAAGGCGTTCATCGACAACAGGATAAGCGATATCCACATGAAGGGGACTAACGGCTACGGCTACGGCGACGACGGCAGGGACAAGCTGGACGCGGTCTTCGCGCAGATACTCGGCGCCGAGGACGCCCTGGTGCGCCACAATTTCGTGAACGGCACCCACGCGATAACCACCGCGCTGTTCGGTATCCTCCGCCCCGGGGACGAGCTGCTTTCCGTCACCGGCGACCCCTACGACACCATGCAGGGCGTAATTTCCGGCGATGGGATAGGTTCACTGAAGGATTTCGGCGTGAAGTTCGGCAAGGTAGACCTCATGCCGGACGGCACCCCGGACTACGACGGCATAAAGCGCCGCGCGGGAACCTGCAGGATGGCTTATATCCAGCGCTCCAGGGGATATTCCCTGCGCCCGTCGCTGAGCATTGAGGTCATCGCGAAGATATGCGAGGCAGTCCGCAGCGTTAATCCGGACTGCGTGATATTCACCGACAACTGCTACGGCGAGCTGGTCGAGGAAAAGGAGCCGGTTTCAGTCGGCGCCGACCTCATCGCGGGCAGCCTTATCAAGAATCTCGGCGGCGGAATCGCGGAGACCGGCGGCTACATCGCGGGCAGGGCAGACCTCGTGGAGCTGTGCGCGTTCAGGCTGACCACTCCGGGCACTGGCAAGGAGGTCGGCGCGAGCCTGAATCAGCTCCGAGGAATGTACCTTGGAATATTCCACGCACCGGAAGCGGTCTGCGCGGCGCTCAAGACTGCGGCGTTTGCGGCGGCTCTGGCGGAGCTTCTCGGCTTCGAGGCGTTCCCGAAGTACAGCGAGAAGCGCACCGACATCATCGAGGCGCTGAAGCTCGGCGGCGAGAAGCAGCTCATCGCGTTCTGCCAGGGAATTCAGGCAGGCTCCCCGGTGGACAGCTTCGCTTCCCCGGAGCCGTGGGACATGCCGGGCTACGACAGCCAGGTCATAATGGCGGCTGGAGCCTTTACGATGGGCGCTTCCATCGAGCTTTCAGCGGACGCTCCGCTGCGTGAGCCTTTTGCAGTGTGGCTCCAGGGCGGGCTTACGTTCCCGACGGGAAAGGCGGGTATCATGCACGCGGCGCAGTACATGCTGGACAAGGGTCTGGCGCACATCTGACAGCAGTAGGGTTCAACAGGTCGAAAGGACAGTAACATGATAAAGAGCATGACAGGCTTCGGCAGAGGTCATCAGGTACTTAACGGCAGGGATATCACCGTAGAGATACGCGCGGTGAATCATCGGTATTACGAGTTCAGCTCGCGGCTCCCGCGCAGCCTGGGCTACATCGAGGAGAAGCTCAAGAGCCTGCTCCAGGGCAGGATAAACCGCGGCAAGGTGGAGATATCCGTGCTGGTGAACAACGTTGAGGCCGCGGACGAGAAGATAACTATAAATAAGGAAATAGTAAAGGAATACGTTGACGCGCTGCGCTCCGTTAAGGAGGAGTATTCGCTGAACGACGGCCTTTCGCTGTCGGATATCCTGCGTATCCCGGACGCGTTCACCGTAGTAAAGACCGAGACCGACGAGGAGCAGCTCTGGGCTGACGTGAAGTCGGCGGCGGAGGAGGCTCTGGAGCACTTCATCGCGATGCGTGAAGCCGAGGGAGAGCGCATGAAGCGGGACGTAATGTCGCGCCTGGATAAAATCGAGGAGTGGGTCGGCGTAGTAGAAACGCGCTCCCCGCAGGTGGTGGAGGACTACCGCAGGCGGCTCTACGACAAGATGTGCGAGGTGCTGAGCTCCACGAACATCGACGAAAACCGCATACTCATGGAAGCGGGGATATTCTCCGAAAAGACCGCCGTGGACGAGGAAACGGTACGCCTGCGCAGCCACATCGCGCAGTTCCGCACAATGCTGGAATCCGGCGAGCCTGTGGGCAGGAAGCTTGACTTCCTGGTGCAGGAGATGAACCGCGAGACCAACACCATAGGCTCCAAGGTGCAGGACATCGAGGTAACGCGCATAGTCGTCGACCAGAAGAGCGAGATAGAAAAGATACGCGAGCAGATTCAGAACATCGAATGATACAGACCCCGGGAGGCTCGGCTTCCCGGGGTTTTCCGTACTATTCAGCGGGTGCGGCGCAAACTTGACAAAAACAGCGCGTTGAGCTATAATAGATTCATATTATAAAAAAATGCCGCGTTCTACGGCTGTATCAAGGGATACGCAATGGGAAAGGAATAAAAAATGCCAGTAAAAATAGCCGACGGACTGCCCGCGCAGTCGATACTTGAAAACGAGCATATATTCATCATGACGGAGCACCGCGCGCTCCACCAGGACATACGTCCGCTGAAGATAGGCATACTGAACCTCATGCCGACCAAGGTCGCGACTGAGACGCAGATACTCCGCAGTCTGTCTAATACTCCGCTGCAAATCGAGGTGACTCTCGTGCAGACCTCGACCTACACCAGCAAGAACACCTCACATGAGCACCTGCTGAACTTCTACAAGACCTTCGACGAGATAAAGGACATGAACTTTGACGGGTTCATAATCACCGGCGCTCCGGTGGAGCACCTTCCGTTTGAGGAGGTCGACTACTGGGAGGAGATTTGCAAAATAATGGACTGGACGAAAACCCATGTGCATTCCACGTTCCACATCTGCTGGGCGGCTCAGGCGGCGCTGTACTACCACTACGGCATTCCGAAGTACCCGCTCCCGGAGAAGCTCTCCGGCGTGTTCAGGCACACTCTGCTCACACCGAAATCAAGACTGTTCCGAGGGTTCGACAGCGAGTTCTGGGCGCCGCATTCACGCCATACCGAGGTTCGCCGCGAGGACATCGAGAAGGTGCCGCAGCTCAAGGTGATGGCGGTTTCCGACGAGGCGGGCGTGTATGCCGTTTGCAGCGAGGACAGCCGCCAGTTCTTCATAACAGGGCATTCCGAGTACGACGCGGACACCCTGGCTCTGGAGTACAAGCGCGACCTTGAAAAGGGTCTGAACCCGAAGATTCCCGCTCACTACTTCCCGGACGACGACCCCGCGAAGCAGCCTGTGCTCAAGTGGAGGGCGCATTCCACGCTCATCTACACCAACTGGCTGAACTACTTCGTTTACCAGACCACTCCGTTTGATATTTCTGAAAAAATATAACAAATATTGTTGCATTTGTCGTATAATTATGTTATAATTCTATTACGGCACACGCCGAAAAATCAAATGAAACGAGGTACACGCTATGTTTGATATCTACGCAGCCCTGAGCGGCGGCATGATCGCGAATCTCCTGCTTACTATCCTGGGACTTGTTATTTCAGTCGCGGCGGGGATCCTGCTTTACTGGAAGGTTTTCGGCCCGAAGGCGAAGGATCCGTCCGCGGGCAGATTCATGCAGTACGCGAACGGTCAGCGCTTCCTGCCGCTTTACATCGTGAAGATAACCTACTACTCCCTGGCGGCGTTCCTTGTGTTTATAGGCATTGCGAAGTGCATCACCACCATCGACGGATTCGGCGCTATATTCAAGTACGTCATCGTTGGAAACGTCGTTCTGCGCATTCTGTTTGAGACCGTTCTCGCGGTGAGAAAGAACGCCGGGATCGATACCGACAACAACACCGCCGACGAGCCAAAGGACAGCCAGTCCGCGTTTGAGCCGAAGCTGCCGACTATTCCTTATCAGCAGCCCCAGCAGACTCAGCACCCCCAGTATCAGCCGAATGCCCAGGCAGCGCAGCCTGTTCAGAGCGTTCAGCCTGTTCAGAGCGTTCAGCATGTTCAGTCTGTTCAGCATGTTCAGCCGGTTCCGGTTCAGCCTGCGAACGCGGTTCCGACTCCTGTTGAGCCTGTGCCTGCTCCAACGCCGATTCCCGAGCCTGTGCCTGCTCCTATGCCGGTTCCCGAGCCTGTGCCTGCTCCTATGCCGATTCCCGAGCCTGTGCCTGCTCCCGCGCCGATTCCCGAGCCTGTGCCCGCTCCTATGCCGGTTCCCGAGCCTGTGCCTGCTCCCGCGCCGATTCCCGAGCCTGTGCCCGCTCCCACACCGATTCCCGCACCTGCGCTCCAGCCCGTTCCCGCTCAGCCGAAAGCGAACTCCGCTTCCGCGTTCTGTACATACTGCGGAAACGCAGTGAAGCCCGGCGCGAAGTTCTGCCCGTTCTGCGGGAAGCCTCTAGTTTAAATGAATCACGGCGGTTCCGATGAGCCGCCGTTTTTATTTCCGGTTCGCTTGACAAGCCGGGTCGGAGGGGGTATAATAGAAACATCAATTCACTGAGAGGAAATTATGACCGAGATAACAGTAACCAAAAACGACGCCGGGCAGCGCGCCGACAGATTCCTCACCAAAGCCTACCCGAACCTGTCGCTGCCGCTTATCTGCAAGCTGATGCGAAAGAAGCGGATAAAGCTCAACGGAGCCAGAACCGAACCGAACGTGAAGCTCAGCGAGGGGGACGTGTTCCGGTTTTACCTGAGCGACGAGCTGCTTGACACCGGAGGCAGGGAAAAGACCGCGGATTTCCGGGAGGTTCCGCCGGAGATAGACGTGATATACGAGGACGAAAATATACTTCTGTGCGACAAGCCGGTCGGAATGGTGGTACACGAGGACAACGACAACACCTCCGACACGCTGATAAACCGCATAAAATGCTGCCTCTGGAAGCAGGGGGAGTACGACCCGGAGAGCGAGCAGAGCTTTGTTCCGGCGCTGTGCAACCGTATCGACCGCAACACCGGCGGGATAGTCATAGCCGCGAAGAATGCGGAATCGCTGCGGGTGCTCAACCAGAAAATACGCGACAGGGAGCTTGTCAAGCTGTACCTCTGCGTTGTGCAGGGGGAGCTTCCGAAGCGCGCCGACACGCTGACCGCCTACCTCGAGAAGCTGTCAGACGAGAACCGCGTGATCGTCTCCGACCGCAAGACCCCGCAGAACCGCACGATACTCACGAAGTACCGCGTGCTCGAGACCCGGGGCGGGAACTCGCTGCTGGAGGTCGACCTGCTGACCGGGCGGACTCACCAGATACGCGCGCATTTCGCGTATGTGGGGCATCCGCTCCTCGGCGACGGGAAGTACGGCAGCAACAAGCTCAACAAGGCGCTCGGCTACGACGTGCAGGCGCTGTACTCCTACAAGCTGCGGTTCGAGTTCACCACTCCGGCGGGCTGCCTGGAGTACCTGAACCACCGGGAATTCTCCGTGGCGGATATGAACTCGATATGGTTCGTGAAGAAGTTCCACGGCTCCGATTGACCGTTTTTGCGGGTGATTTGGTTTGCTGTTTCGGCGAAATGCACAAAAAAACTTGGCATTTTTTTAAGAAAGTCTGCAATTTATTTTCCTCAAACATCTTGATAAAATTACAGATTTTTAGTATAATAAATATGTAATGATATACCCGTCTGGGTGTGTCTGCTGCTTCGCCAGTCGGAGCAAATAATTATTTCTCAGGAGGAATATTCCAATGGCAGATGTTAAAGTTGCAATTAACGGCTTTGGCCGTATCGGACGCCTCGCGTTCAGACAGATGTTCGGTGCTAAGGGCTACGATGTAGTAGCTATCAACGACCTGACCAAGCCCTCTATGCTTGCTCAGCTCCTCAAGTACGATACCGCTCAGGGCGGCTACTGCGGCAAGATCGGTGAGAATCTTCACACCGTTACCGCTGATGATGAGAAGGGTACCATCACTGTTGATGGCAAGACCCTGACCATCTACGCTGAGAAGGACGCTAAGGATCTTCCTTGGGGCAAGATCGGCGTTGACGTTGTTCTTGAGTGCACAGGTTTCTACTGCTCCAAGGACAAGTCCCAGGCTCACATCGACGCAGGCGCTAAGAAGGTAGTTATCTCTGCTCCGGCAGGCAACGACCTCAAGACCATCGTTTTCTCCGTTAACGAGAAGACCCTGTCCGCTGACGACAAGATCATTTCCGCTGCTTCCTGCACCACTAACTGCCTCGCTCCTATGGCTAAGGCACTGAACGATTATGCTCCTATCCAGTCCGGTATCATGAGCACGATCCACGCTTACACCGGCGACCAGATGATCCTCGATGGTCCTCACAGAAAGGGCGACCTGAGAAGAGCAAGAGCTGGCGCAGCTAACATCGTTCCGAACTCCACCGGTGCTGCTAAGGCAATCGGTCTGGTTATCCCCGAGCTCAACGGCAAGCTCATCGGTTCTGCACAGCGTGTTCCTGTTCCCACAGGTTCCACCACTATCCTTACCGCTGTTGTTAAGGGCGCAGACGTTACCAAGGAAGGCATCAACGCTGCTATGAAGGCTGCTGCTTCCGAGTCCTTCGGCTACAACGAGGATCAGATCGTTTCTTCCGATGTTATCGGTATGAGATTCGGCTCCCTGTTCGACGCTACACAGACAATGGTAGCTAAGATCGCTGACGATCTCTATGAGGTTCAGGTTGTTTCTTGGTATGATAACGAGAACTCCTACACCTCTCAGATGGTTAGAACCATCAAGTACTTCGCAGAGCTCAAGTAATTTCTGCTCTTTAAGTGCATAGAATCTCCCCTCGGGTGACCGGGGGGGCTTTTTTTGTGGTGGATTATGGGGAGTGGGGTGGAGATGAACTAGAATTTAGCGGCGAGTAATCCGCTTACTGCAACCCTAATCGGGAGTCAAGGGGGACGCGTCCCCCTTGCGAGTCGAGGGCAGCGCCCTCGTCGCCGCCAGGCGAAACCT
>ENA-UESS01001288-UESS01001288.1-human-gut-metagenome-genome-assembly--contig:-NODE-1288-length-11216-cov-8.652572_pt1 | contig 11216 bp, 14 predicted proteins | sample MGYA00243004_ERZ508005 | MGnify/ENA primary metagenome ERZ508005 (study PRJEB26167, sample SAMN06115471) | human gut metagenome | host: Homo sapiens | place: China:Guizhou | collected 2016-06-29...
CCTCCAGCCGGTCTTCCTGCTCGCAGATGCGTATGATACACTCCCGTAGAGCGCGGTAGGAGCGAAAACTGCGGGTGATGCCCAGTGGGCGGAGCACATCGTCGATCTTGTTGCTCAGGGTTTCGTTTACGTCAATCATGTTTGCACATCCTTTCCAGTTAATCCAACTTTAACCGGAAACTGCCGAAATGTGTCAAATGCGATGGAATGCGACGATATGTGTCGGAATGCGATAAACAGAAACAGCCCCACCATCCGGAGATCATCCGAGACGGTGGGGCTGTTGCCATACCTTATTCTGTTTTTTCAGCCCTCTGCTTGAGCACGTCCACGGCCTTGGTCAGCGCTTCCGGGATGGGCACACCCATGAGCCCGGCATTCTCAATGATGCTAATTGTCTCGTTGCAGATGAACGCGATCACCGTGGCATCGCGGATAAAGCTCGACCCGATGATGGCGTCCAATCGGCAGGCTACCAGCACGACCAGCAGGCTCACGCCCTTGCGGCACAGGCCCTTCCAGCCTGCCCGGCTTTCCAGTGTACCGGTCTTGGTCTTCGGGCTGGTATGGAACACACCAGCCACAATCAGCCCTGTGATGTAGTCGATAGCCATGAAGATCACCAGCGTCTGTAACGCTGTATCCCAGCCGCCGAACAGGGCCGCAACGGCCCCACCCAAAAGCCCGACATAAGTACACAATTCTCTGCTGCTCATCGTTATGCTCCTTTCATTTTGCCCAGCCCTGCCTTTTTGATGATGGCCGGGTAGTCCTTGTAGGCGCGGTTCAGATCGACAGGGCCGTCGATGCCCGCCACATGGCCTGTGCTGGTGTACTGCCACATCCCGTGGGGGCGGGTGGGGCGCTTGCCGCGGTAATCGGCGAGCCAGAGGTCGTAGGCGGTGAGTGCATCCATCGCAAGGGCGGTGTCCGCAAAATTCGTGTAGGTGTAGACCATGGCGTAGAGATTCCAGGCTTCGAGCTGGGCGGCGGCCTGGGCCACCCGCTGCGCGAGCGCGGCAAGGGAGAGGGAGCGCAGCCGGGCGTCCTCCACATCAATGGCAAGGGGCAGCTGGAACGTTTTCCCGCGCAGCGCGGCCCGCAGGGCGTTGAGCTCGGCTTCGGTCTGACGGGAGGTGACGGCGCAGGTATAATAGTAGCCGCCCACCGGGATGCCGCGCGCCGTGCAGGCAGCATGATTGCGCTCGAACTGCGGGTCGGGGTAGGGCTGGCCGTTTCGGCTGCCCAGCACCCGCAGCATCACGCCGTCGATTTTCCCGCTTGCCTTGACCTTGTCCCAGTCGATACTGCCCTGCCAGCGGGAAACGTCCATGATGTGCTTAGCCATCCTGCGCCTCCTTGTCCAGCGCAGCTTGTACGCGGGCCCGCCAGCGGGCAGGGACATCCTCAATGGTAAAAGCGCCGTCAAACTGATGTAGCTTGATTTGAGTTACATAAAACTGGATCATCCGTTATACCTCCTGTGCAGCCAGCAAGTCCAGCATGGCCGCTTCCAATGCAGCAAGACGCACGGCGGTGGTGGGGAGCTTGGCCTGCTGTTCAGCTTTTTCGCGGGCTTCGGCCTGCGCAGCCAGTTCCTCAGCGGTGTACAAGTGGTACACCTGTACCTGCTCTTCTTCGTCCCAAGCGTCTTTTGCTTCCACGCCGGGCACGTCCACCACCTTCTGCACGTCCTTGCCGCCGTTTGGGTACTCGGCAAGGATCTCGTAGTGGCTGACTTCTTCTACGCCCGCCACAGCATCATAGTGGATGGTCTGTGTCTTGTCTTCCAGCCAGCCCAAAGACAGGTCGGGGGTTTCCGTGGGGTTGCCGTTGATGTCAATAATTTTCATCGTTAGATGCTCCTTTCGTTAGGCAATGCGCCGCCAGATGTAGGCGGTCAGATAAGGAGGAAGGTTGTTGTGTGGTTGAGAGTCACCTTTGAAATCGGTGCAAATGCCATCAGTGCACTCCGCAGACGAAAACTCCAGCCGAAGACTTCCAACATCTCCACCTCTGCCGTTAAGGCCGAATTTTTGATCTCTGTACCACATTACATGATCGTGATTGTGTCTTGGCATTTCGTTGACAGTCAGTGTGTGCGTAGCCTCACCTCCCGTACTCCCTGCCGCGTAAGTATCGCCAGCGGCCAGAATAAAGCGGTCTTTGATTTGCTCCCATGTGCCGCCCAGAAAGCTCGCAGGGCTGGTCGAGCTGGCACTCTGATAGATGCAACCTACCGGATAGAGCTTATCCAGCAATACGGACCACTTGATTTTCTGTGTGCTTTTGCCCTGCAAAATCAGATAGTCATTCGCGCTGGGCGAAGTGGCTTCCGGCAGGCTCGTGATCGGTACATTTGCAATTGCCATAGTATCCTCCCTTGTTAGATGTGTTTTTCTGCGGTCAGCTGCGCGCCATCTGAGGTGCACAGGACAGCGCCTGCGTCAGTGTACAACCCGAAGGTCAGCCTGCCGGTCACGAGCATCGACATCAGCTCATCCAACTCGCCGCCGACCGCCTGCGCGTCTGCCGGTGCGCCGTCGATGCGCAAGGTCTTATCCGTGCTGACGATTGCTGCAGCGCGGTCTGCCTGTTCCTTGGCAGATGCTTCACTTTTTGCTGCGTTTTCTTCGGCTTTTACAGCCGTCGTCTTGCTGGCCTCTGCGGCCTCTGCACTGGCTGCTGCATTGGTCTCGGATGCTTCGGCAGCAGAAGCGGACGAAGCCGCACTGCTCTCCGAAGTTTTCGCTTCACTCGCGGAGCCTGCTGCGGCGCTCTGACTGTCTGCGGCGGCCTTCTGACTGGCTGCTGCTTCATCGGCGCTGTTTGCGGCGGCGCTCTGGCTCTTGGCTGCAGCGTTGGCGCTGTTGGTCGCTTTTTCCTCCAGGGCGTTGATACGCGTCTGGGCTGCCTTCAAAAGCTGGTCCGTAGGGAGCCGGGTCACGCCGTCCGACATAACGCCGCACAGGGCCTCGTCCAGCCGGGTGTCCGTGATGTTGCCCGCCGTGATCGCCGTGCTGCCCGCCGGTCGCGTGACCTCCGCGAGGCAGAGGTCGTATACAGTGGCAGTGCGGGAGATGGACGGCGCCGTGGGCTGGGTGTCCGGGGTGCCCTGCAGGATGAGCAGCGAACTCTTCCGGCTGGCCGCGTCGAACCGCAGGACGATGCGGTCGATGCGGGGCCGCTGGCCGTCTGCGAGAGCGAGGGTCAGGGTCTCTGCCTCCCGCATGATGATGCTGTACCCCTCGAACCGCGCGGGCCGGACCCAGCCCTGCCCCGCGCTCACGGTCACTTTGACGCCGCCTGCGGGCGTGACCGCAAAGTCCTCCTCGGCGCTGTACACGCCGGAGGTGCGGGTGGCGTTGTAGCCTGCTGCGTCGCGGGCGTCGTAGTCGATGCCGTTGAGGGGATAGGTCGTGATTGCGCTCAAAATATCCCTCCTTAGAGCCTGTGCCAGACCGGCGTTCCCAGCCGCAGGGTGCGGGTAGTGCCGTCGCTCTGGCTTTGTGTGATGACGTCGGCCACCCGGACCGTAGCCTTGTACCCCAATTCTGGCAAGGTGCAGAACGCCACATCGCCGGGAGCAAGATCGGCGTCGAGACTGATCTCGATGCTGCCGGTGCGGAGCTGGTCCAGAAGCTTGTTGGTGCCCCGGTCCATGAGGCGCTGCAAATAGTCGGCGCTCTGGTTGGTCTCGCCCTTTTCCTCGTCGGGCTGGACGTCGCGGGCGTCCACGTAGAGCTCCCGCCGGTCGGCACCAGCGGCGTCGGTCAGGCCGACCGTCACGGTGGCGCGGTTTTCGCCTTCACCTGCGCCCTGTACGATGGCGACATTGGCATAGTCGTTATCTCCAAACGCCCAACTGGCCCCCTGCAGGTTGCCCCACTTGGTCGAGAATCGGTTGTTGGGGTCAGCCGTGGGCCTGAAAACTTCAAAGATGAGCTTCTTGTCGGTGTTTTTGCCGCTGAGGACCACCCGGAAGCCCAGATCACAGGCCGCGCCGAGGGTGCCGAAATATTCCAGCAGACTGCCGCCGGAGGTCTGGGCGGTGTAGCGGGTATCGAAGCCCACCAGCTCGCCCAGCTCCAGCCGGGGCCAGGGCTGCATCGCGGCTACCAATCGCCGCATGGCCCGCTCAGCGTTCTCGTCCTTGACGGTCTCCGTCGAGACTCGCTTACTGAAGATCCAGGTGGCGGGGAACAGGGTGCAGACAAGGTTCGCATCCTGGTTCTCGTTGCTCCGGTGGCAGATGCGCATGGGCACGTTGCTGTCGCTGCGCTTGAGCCAGCGGCCTTCCCGCAGCAGTTCGAGGTTTTCCTGCGTGGGCCGGACTTCGAGCTTGCTTTCCGTCAGGGTGTTGTAGGGTTCGTCCCAATACAGGCTCACCCAGACCTCGATGCAGCCCAGCCGGGCAAGGGTGGTCGCATCTAAAACGTCCAGCGTCAAGCGATCACCTCCGGCAGGATGCCGCTGTACATCGGGTAGAAGGTCACAGTGGCCTGTAAATTGCCCACGCCGCTGTCGGCGTCGGTCTTGAGCGGGTTGTCTCCGGGGGCCAGCTCCACGAGGTCGCTGTCCTCATCCAGCAGCGCGAAGATGTTCTCGTCCTGTTGGTTCTCGGTCCGCTTGACGGCCAGCTTGTCGGTCGTGGTGCGGTAGATCTCGATGGTCTGCCCCGGCGTCAGGGTGGTCAGGATGCGGATACACTCGCCGGTGACGGCGTTGACGATGCAGGGGTTGACCACAGCAGCATCGCTGCGCAGCACCGCCGTGAAGGGCACCGGCAGAGCTCCGGTGTTCCGGGCATTCACAAAGGCGCTCTGATTTCTGGTGCCGAATCGGTGCGGTGCGGCATAGTTGACCGGGAACCGGAACGCTGCCGTATAGCCGCCCAGCGTGTAGCTGGCAGCGGTGAGTGAATACCAGAACGGCTTCGGGCAGAACAGCATCATGTCCAGCCGGGGGAAACCGTGAATCTGCGTGGTGTACGGGGTCTTGCTGACCACGAACCGGCAGAACCATTTGTCGCCAAAATAGAGGGTGCCCTTGGTCTTGTAGGTCAGGGTGCGGAGCAGCAGTTCGGCGTCAGCGTCGCCGTGTTCCGACCAGCAGTCAGCGATGATCTCCCGCGATACGCCCGCGACGGTCTGGTCCTCCACGGTCTGGCCTACCTGGTTGACGCCCTGGGCGAGCTGCAACTCGACGGCCACGCCGTTGAGCGGGTCGATGCTGTAGGGGATGCCGTAGTCCCAGCCCAGGTGGAGTTCCGCGCCCGCATCGGTCACGAGCATGAGGTGGTCTTGTCGTTCCATTCAGGCGCTCCTTTCTAGTGCTTGGTAGCCTTGGCCCGGTCTGCCTCCCAGCGGGTCTCGCGGGCGAGGTCGGCGGCGGTCTGGGCCTTGCTGTAGATGTTCTGGACGATATTGGTGTCACCGTCCCGGTGGTAGCTGTTGGCCGCTGCGGCGATCTGTGCGGTGCCGGAAGCGGCCACGCTGCGGGAGACAGCCATGTTGTCGCTGAGGACCAGGCTGTTGGCCTGCCGGACCATCTCGGCCAGCTTTTCGTTGGCCGCAAGAATGGCGGCGGTGTTGTCCTCAATGGCCCCGGTGTTGTCGGGCAGCGTCGGGGTGGATGGCTCCGGCGTGGAGGCGGGCTTGTTGGAGCCGGAAGAACCGGAAGAACTGTTGTGCTGCTTCTTCAGCTCGGCCAGCTGCTTCTCGTAATCAGCCTTCATGGCTGCCAGCTTGCGCTCGTATTCAGCGCTCTGGGCTTCGCTCTTATTGGTGTAGGTGTTCTTCAGCTCCTGCAGTTTCTGGTCATAGCTCTTTTCCAGATCGTTGATCTTGGCGGCCAGATCGTCCGAGTTGGAGCCTGTGGAGCCACTGCCGGAGCCTCCGGAGCTGGCGTTGTCCTTCTTGGGCTGGTACTTGGCCTCCAGCTCCTTCAGAGTCTTCTCGTAGTTGACCCGCAGCAGCTCTTTTTCGAGATCGCCAGACCGGATGGTGTTATCCGCCTCGGTGATCTGCTTTTCCAGTTCGGCCAGCGCCGCAGCGTCCGTCTCGGTCCGCTTGCTGAGCTGAGCGGTGGCCTTCTTGTACTGGGCATCCAGCAGCTTCTTTTCCAGGTCAGCGAGCGACTTGGTGTAGTCTGCGGCCGCGACATTCTTTTCGGCGTCCAGCATTCCGGGACTGTCGCTGGATAGCTTGGCTTTGGCAAGCTCTGCGGCTTTCTTGGCGTACTCGGCCTCCAGCTGCTTTTTCTCGGCGGCACCGGAGTCCTGGGCGTATTGGGTATCCAGAGCCGCCTGCGCGGCCTTTGCCTCCGAAGAGGCTTTGCGCTTTGCCTGGTTCTCCTTGCGCTTGGCGGCGATCTTGTCGGCCTGGTCCCACAGCGGGTTTGAGACCCGGCTGATGGTGCTGAGCTTCAGGGCCTTTGCTACCCAGTTGTAGGTGTCGATGATGGTGTTGACCGCACTCACGAAGCCCTGCACACTGAGGCCGATGAACCGGAGCATCCCTTCGAAGACGACCGAGATGACATCCTCCACGCACTGCCAGACCCGCTGGAAGCCGGAGGCGACATCCTTGTTGGTACTTGCAAAGGAGACCAGCGCACCCACCAACATGCCGATCAGGGAGATGACCAGCATGATGGGGTTGGCGTCCATGGCCACGTTGAGGGCGGTCTGCCCGGTGGTGGCAGCCGCAACGGCGGGCACGAACTGGCTCACAAAACTGGACGCCAGCCCCGCGACGTTCTGGAACACGCCGGACAGCGAGCCGGACAGCTTGCCAAGCGCATCCATGGCAAAGGTCTGGATCTGGGTGCGCTGCTCCTGTGTGCAGGCGTTCCAGAAATAGGCGGCAGACCATGTGGCGATGCTTTCCAGATCGCCGTCCTGGATCGCCTTGAACAGCGTCTGAATGCTGCCTATGACATCACTCTGAATGGACTTGTTGATCTGCTCCCAGCTGGAATTGAGCTTTTCCGTAAACTGGTAGGTCAGCAGCTCAGCTGCGCTGGAGAACTGCGGTCCGGCGTCCTCGATGGTCTTGCTGACGGTCTTTGTACCGTCAGCGGCGATGGTGGTCACAGTCTTGACTGTGCGCTCCACGCCGTCGATGAGCTCCTTGCCCGTCCGGGTGGTGACGGTGCTGATCCGCTCGCTGCCGTCGGCCAGCAGCTCGGTGGTCTTTTCCACCGTGACCTTCGCCCCGTCGATGAGCTGGGTCTGGGTGTCCTTCGTTGTTTCCACCACGTCGCGGACCGCCTCGATGCTCTGGGTGACCTTCTGGCTGCCATCTGCCGCCGTGGTCGTGATGGTCTTCACATCGGAGAGGACGCCGTTCACCATTTGGCGGCTGGTCTCTGTGACCGTCTGTTTTTGCTGCTGGGTGCCGTTTTTCAGCGTCTCGTTGACCGTTTCAGTGGTGCGGGTGACGCCGTTTTCCACCTGGGTGCTGGTCGAAGTGATGGAGTTCACCACCTCAGAGGCGGCTTTGCTGGCCGCAGAACTGGACTTCTCCGCCGCCTTTTGGGTCACTGCTGCTGCCGACTCAGCAGCGCTCGAAATCTCTGCGGCAGAGGTTTTCGCCGCCGCAGCTTCTTCCTGTGACTGTCTCACGCGCTCATCGTGGAGCTGCTTGCGCTTGGCTGCGGCCTTTTCGAGCTTGGACTGGTTGTAGTCGTCCATCGCGCCATTATAGGCTTCGTTGTAAGCGTCTTTAGCTGCGCTGAAGCCGTTTTTTAGATTCGCAAGGGCCGCTGAGGCCCCCTTGATCTTGGCAACCAGTTCATTGATCCAGTCCACCACGGTGCCGATGGCGCTTTGGGCGATTTTCTGGACGGACGCAAACGCAGAATTGACCGCAGTGCGGAATGTATCGCTCGTATGATAGGCCGTGACAAGCCCTGCGGCCAGTGCGGCCACCAGAGAAACAACCAGCCCGATTGGGTTTGCCTTCAGAACCGCATTGAGTCCGGCCTGAGCGACAGCCAGCCCCTTTACACCGCTTTCTTCAGCTTTGTGCATGGCGGCCAATGCTGCTGTTGCCGCTGTTTGGGCTATGGTCACCGCCGTTGTGATAGTAACCGCACCCTTATATCCCAGAAACGCCGCCCCGGCAGCGGCGACCACCGCAGTTGCAACGCCGATGGTCTCCTTCAACTGACGCATCTTTTTGTCGTCGTCGAGGAAGGTGACCACCAGCTCGTTGCCTTTGCCGATGATGTCGCCGAAGGCCGTGAACAGGTCATCGGTCAGTTTGCCGACGAGGGCTCTGATGTTGTCCTGTAACGTGGAGAGCCGACCATTCACGGTCTGGCTGGCCTCCAACATGCCGTTGTAGAACTGCCCGCCTTCGCTGGTGGCGGTCTCAACGGCTGCGGCCAGCTCGTCGAAGCCGACCTTGCCGTCCGAGATGCGCTTGTACAGGTCTGACATGCTTTCGCCGGTCGCATCGCAGATCTGATTCAGCGGGTTGAAGCCCGCGTCGATCATCATGTTGACGTTTTCCAGCGTGACCTTCTGGGCCGAGGACATCTTGCCATAGGCCCGGACGAGGGTCTGGAGCTTGTCTGCATTGCCCAGAGAAATATCGCCCAACTGCTTGAGTACAGTGGTGGTATCATCCGCTGCGATGCCGAATTGTAAAAGGGTCTGGGTGCCGTCGGTCAGGTCGGACAGGGTAAACGGCGTGGAAGCCGCTTCTCAGCTGCCAGCTGCTCATCGCCCAGCATGACCTTGAAGTTTGTCAGGTAGCTTTCCATCCCGGCATTGTACTCAATGCCGCTCTTGACGACGCTTTGCAGGGACTCAGCCGCTTTTTTGGCGAAGTCTGCGATCAGATTTCCGGCAGCGACCGTCCACTTGTTGACGCTTTGTTCTGCAGGGTCGCTGTTGAGCTTTACTTCGCCGGTGATGCTGAAATCTGCCACGATGTCCACCTCTCATTCAGAGCGCGGGCACAAGGGCACAGGCTGTTATAACATGATCTCGATTTCCCGGCGGCAGGCCGGGTTCTTGCATTTGACCCACACGCCGTGGGCTGCGGCGTCCTGCACGGCCCAGACGGGCAGCGCCTTGCCGCAGAAGGGGCAGCGCACCGGAACACGCTGGTCAGTCGTGCCGGAACCGTGCATAGAAGGCGGCGTTGTGGTCAGCAACGGAAACAATGCGCTTTCCTCCCTTCAGTTCTTTCGGCAGTGCAAAGGCCTCCTTCAGGTCCTCGTACCGCTGGCGGGTCTTGCCGTCCATGTCGGAGGTATCCATGCTGCGCCAGGACATGATCTTGGCCATGAGGGTGTCCTCCGGCAGGGCCCGGAACAAGGCCCGGAACCGCCACCAGTGCATCTGCGTGACGGTCAGGTCGATGCCGTAGGCTTGCTGGAACGCGGCCACGATGTAGTCCGCGTCGAAGGCATAGTCGAAGCTGACCGTGGCCGTGCCGCCGCTGCCCTTGCCGCTGCTGGCGGTCTCGGTGCCGCTTGTGAAGAACCTCAGCATCGCCTGAAAGGAAGCGGGAACTTCGAGCGGCGGCACCGGGTCCCGGTAGAACCGCCGGACGGCTTCCTGCGCCATGCCCTGCGGGTCGGCCTTGGCTCTGCCGCGCAGATATTGGTTGCTCAGCCAGACCATGTGCCGGAAATCCGAGTCGATGGCGCGGCCCTCCCATTCGGTCGGCAGCGGCTCCAACAAAATATCACGCATGTTCCAGCGCGTTCAGCTCACGCAGCAGTTCGGCCCGGCGGGCGGCTTTGTCGTCCACGCGCTCCACCATCTGCACAGCGGGCGCAACCCCTTCGGAGCGGCTGCGGGACTGCTTCTTTTTCTGCTGGCGGCGCTGGGCACGGTTCTGCGGAATGGGAGCAGCGGGACCAGCGGGCAGGGCAAACTTTTTGCGGCCCTCGTTGACGACGCGGGTCATCTCAACGACGACTTCCATCGCCTTGCCGAGGTCGTTGCCATCCAGGTCCAGGCGGGCAGAGGCACCATCGCCCAGCACACCATCCAGAAAGTGCATCAGCAAACGACACTGGCCGCGTAGCCCATCGGCATAGCTGACACGTTCCCGCTGGATCCGCTGGCGTTCTGCCTCGGTCTCGCGGTCCAGCTGAGCCTTTGCCTGTTCCATCCGCTCGATGTCATTGGCATTCAGCGGGGAACAATCAAATTCCTGTTCAAAGATCTTCATGGAACTCTCCTATCAAAAAAGCCCCGCCCGGTGCGGGCGAAGGCGGTATCAGGTCACTCAGGCTTCGGCGTTGGTGGTGTAGTCGAACTCCGCCGGGGTGCCGATGCCCTTCACGTCGGCGGCAAAGGTGGCGATCGCGCCCGCAGAGCCGCCGACATCGGACGTGACGATGATGGCGGCCTTGCCGACTTCGCCCTTGCCGGTGCGCAGGGAGAAGTAGAGATACGGCACGATAACGCTCTGGCCGGTGCCGTACAGCATCTTATGGGACAGCAGGAAATCCTGGAACTGGTCGCCGGGGCAGCGGTCGCCGTTGATGGTGAGGGTGCGCTGCGCGTGGCTCTTGGTGGTCACAGGGCCGGTGCGGATGTAGGTGTTGTCGCTGGTGGATGCATTCAGGGAACCGGAGTGCTCCCGCACATGGTCGGCGCAGACGATCCAGTCACTCTTTTTGGTCTGGGTGCTCTCGGTCTGCACGGCGAAGACGAAATCATCGGTCTCCTCGATGCCGGCATAGGTGGCGCTGGGGGTCAGGCCGGAATTGGTAACAGCTTCGGTAACGGTCATACAGAAACTCCTTTCGGTTGATAATAGACGAGCCGGAGCTGCATCTGCATCTTGCAGCTTCCGGCGCTGCTGGTAACGATGTAGCCCGACGCGGTAACGGACACGCTGAGGGGCTGCCTGGGGGCTTCCAGGCGGGGGAAATTATGCCGGTCGTTCTGGGCCAGCACCCAGTCGGTCAGCTGCTCAAAGAAGCCGCTGTTCGCGATCTGAACGCTCTGGGCCTCGCTGTACTCCCGGCGGCTCAGGAACACATAGCTCTTCGCCATGTTCCGCCCGGAGAAGTAGCTGGTCAGAACGGGGTCGGTGGGGCTGTCCTCGATGGAGAACTCCGCCACAGGCTCCGGGGACAGCCCGGCGATGCGGAAGGCCGCGCCGTTCTCGGTCTGCTCTTCGGCAATGAGCGGGCAGGTCTTGAGCCATGCCCGCAGGGCGGCAATGGTGGGTCTCTCGCTC
>ENA-UESS01001289-UESS01001289.1-human-gut-metagenome-genome-assembly--contig:-NODE-1289-length-11211-cov-24.972247_pt1 | contig 11211 bp, 8 predicted proteins | sample MGYA00243004_ERZ508005 | MGnify/ENA primary metagenome ERZ508005 (study PRJEB26167, sample SAMN06115471) | human gut metagenome | host: Homo sapiens | place: China:Guizhou | collected 2016-06-29...
ATGAACGAACATGAATTTCTGGAATGCATTCGACAGTCTCTTTTCCAATTTTGGAAATCTGACCTGGCAGATGGTGGTGATGTGGGGCATCGGTGCGCTGCTCATCTACCTTGCAATCGCAAAGAAGATGGAACCGAGCCTGCTTCTGCCCATGGGCTTTGGCGCAGTGCTGGTGAACCTGCCGCTTTCCGGTGCAATCACACAGGGCGATACGGAAGGCCCCATCTCGGCTCTGTTTGAAGCGGGAATGTCCAACGAGCTGTTTCCGCTGTTGCTCTTCATCGGCATTGGTGCCATGATCGACTTCGGGCCGCTGCTGGAAAAACCGTGGCTGATGCTTTTTGGAGCAGCGGCTCAGTTCGGCATTTTTTTTACGCTGTTCCTGGCAGGTTTCTTCTTCGACCTGAAGGATGCTGCTTCGATTGCAGTCATCGGTGCAGCAGATGGTCCCACAGCCATCTTTGTGGCCAACACGCTTGGCTCCCGCTATCTGGGCGCGATCATGGTAGCTGCCTACAGCTATATGGCGATGGTCCCCATTGTTCAGCCGCCCGTGATCCGTCTGCTGACTACCCGGAAGGAACGCAGTATCCGAATGCCCTATGAAAAGAGCAGTGTCAGCCGCCTGACCCGGATCCTGTTCCCGGTCGTGGTCACGGTCATTGCGGGCATGGTCGCACCTGCCAGTGTGGCACTGGTAGGTTTCCTGATGTTCGGCAACCTGCTGCGGGAGTGCGGTGTGCTGAATACGCTGAGCGAAACGGCACAGAATGTGCTGGCAAATCTGATCACTCTTGTGCTGGGCCTTACAGTGGCCGGGCAGATGACGGCAGATCAGTTTGTCCGGCCGGACACCCTGCTGATCCTTGCGTTGGGTCTGGTGGCTTTTGTTTTTGACACGGCCGGCGGAGTGCTGTTTGCAAAGCTGATCAATCTGTTCCTGCCAGAGGGAAGGAAACTGAATCCCATGATCGGTGCTGCGGGGATCTCCGCATTCCCCATGAGCGGCCGAGTAGTCAATAAGATGGGACTGGAAGAAGACAACCAGAATTTTCTGCTGATGTATTCCATCAGCGTCAATGTTTCGGGTCAGATCGCCTCCGTGATCGCGGGTGGACTGATCCTGACCCTGATGGCCTGAAGGAGGTGCCGTGATGATTTATCTTTCTTCGTGGATGACCACGCTTCCGATTATGATCATTGGAATGGTTGGGATCATTCTGGTCATTGGCATCATTGTGCTTGCGGTGATGCTCCTGAACAGATTGACCCGCCTGAAATAATGGTTCCGGAAAGGAAACGATCCTTCGGACCGAAAGCTCCATGTACTGCCTGACCGGCAGGATGTGGAGCTTTTTTCGTTCCTGACCTCTTGCATCCGGGCATCGGGTGCGGTATCCTTATAAGATAAGAAGGTTTTCACCGGCGAACCGGGGGAGGGGACATCCATGGACGCAGACGAGATCCGCACACTGCTGGGCGAAATGGTATTTGAGCGTGCCCAGAAATACCGCCGCCGCATCCTGCAGAGCAGCTGCACCACCAACGAGGATGGCGTACGCCATGTCTCGGCGCTGGTGCAGGGCAATGGAGCCGACTGTTTTTATACACAGGTCTGGCTGCGGGAGAACGGCAGCTTTGTCAGTGCCTCCTGCGACTGCCCCTACAACCAGAACGGCGACGGCACCTACTGCAAGCACATTGGCGCGCTGCTGCTGGAGGATGCGGCCAAGCACCCCGCCCCCAAGGCACCGGCCGCCCCGGAATCCATCCCGGGCGTGGTGCGCGGCACCGACGGGCTGAACCCCGCCGCTTCCCGGAAGGACAGCTATGCTTCCGGGCTGGAAATGCTGTTCGGCCGCAAGTGGCGGGGCGACGCCCCCGTCACCGACCAGGAGGCCCGCACTCTGCTGGAGACCTACCAGCAGAGCGCCCTGCAGGACCTGGGCGAGGCCGGAGATCCCCCTCAGGACACCGGCTTTGTGGAACTGGAACCGGAGCTGACCATGCTGTCCGGCGGGCAGCCGTGGCTGCGGCTGCGCATCGCCAACCGGGAGCGGGGGCGGCAGTATGTGGTCAAGAGCATCCCTGCTCTGCTGGACGATGTGGAGCACGGCCGCAGTGCCGGCTATGGCCGCTTTCTGACCTTTGTGCACCGCTGGGACGCCTTTGACGAAGAGAGCCGTCAGCTGCTGCAGCTGCTGCGTCGGCAGGTGAACGCCAAGCAGAGCATGGAGACCAACGTGGTGCGCAGCTACAGCTATGCGGCGTCGGATGCCCCGGCAGGCGGTCTGCCGCTGACCGGTGAGATCTTTGACGCGCTGGTGCAGCTGTATGCGCCCACCGGCACGCTGGGCGGCTACGCCCTGCAGGAGGGCCTGCCCGTCATCACCATGACGGTGCAGCGCCGCCGGGGCGGTGTGCAGATCGACACCCTCCCGGCCCTGAACGCCGTGCACGGGCTGGACTATGATTATCTTTACAGCGCCGATACCCTGTGGCGGCTGCAGCGGGCTTCCAGTGCCCGCATCCTTCCGGCTTTGCAGGCGCTGTGCGGCAAAAGCCTGTTTTTCACCAGTGCCGACGCCACCGAATTCTGCAGCTATGTGCTGCCGGAGCTGGGCAGCAAGCTGACCATCGTGGACCCGGAACGCCTGCTGCTGAACCAGATCCCGCTGGAACCCGTGGTGCAGTTCTATCTGGATGCGCCCCGCGACCGTGGTATGACCGTGACCGCCCACGCCGAATTCCTGTACGGAGAGGACCGGATCACCCCCTCCGGCCCGGCCCCGGCGGGCCTGCTGCGGGACACCCGCGCCGAGCGCCGGGCCGACCGGCTGCTGGCCACTTGGCTGGAGCCGGACCCCACCGAGCCGGGACAGTACATGGTCACGGACGAAGAGCCGCTGTACCGCCTGCTGGAAGAGGGCGTGCCCGCCCTGATGGACGAAGGTGAAGTATACCTGAGCGACGCCTTTCGCAATCTGCAGGCCGCCCCGCCCAAAATTTCGGTGGGCGTGTCGGTGCACGGCAGCGTACTGGACCTGGAGGTGGACACCGGCGAGTTCCCGACCGCAGAGCTGCGGGAGCTGCTGCAGTCCCTGCACCAGAAAAAACGCTACCACCGCCTGCGCGACGGCCGCCTGCTGCGGCTGGACGACAATCTGGAAGGGCTGGACGAGCTGAACGAAACGCTGGAGCTGTCCGGCGCAAAGCTCAAAGATGGACATGCGGAACTGCCGCTTTACCGCGCCCCCACGCTGGACTGGGCACTTTCGGGCCAGAACGGCCTGCGCTTCAGCCGCGACGACGCATTCCGCCGCATCAGCCGCAGCTTCCATGCCGTGAAGGACAGCGAGTATACCCCGCCCCAGTCCCTGCACAGCGTGCTACGCAAGTATCAGCGGGACGGTTACCGCTGGCTGCGCACGCTGGACGGCTACGGCATGGGCGGCATCCTGGCCGATGACATGGGCCTGGGCAAGACCCTGCAGGTGCTGAGCTACCTGCTGGCCCTCAAGGAGGGCGGGCAGCCCCTGCCCAGCCTCATCGTGTGCCCGGCGTCACTGGTGCTGAACTGGGAGGAAGAGTGCAAAAAGTTCACCCCGCAGCTCACCTGTGTGGCGATGGACGGCGACGCCGCCCACCGCGCTGTGCTGGCCCGCCGGTGGGCAGAGGCCGATCTTGTGGTGACCAGCTACGACCTGCTGCGCCGCGATGAGGACCGCTACGCCGAACAGCCCTTCTATGCCTGCATCCTGGACGAAGCGCAGGCCATCAAGAACCATACCACCCAGAAATACAAGGCCGTGTGCCAGGTCCGCAGTCAGGTACGCTTTGCCCTGACCGGCACCCCGGTGGAGAACCGGCTGGGCGAGCTGTGGAGCATCTTCTCCTTCCTCATGCCGGGCTATCTGCCGCCGTACAAGAACTTCTGTGCCCGGTTTGAAAAGCCCATCGTGCAGGAGGAAGATGCCAACGCCGTGCGGCGGCTGAATCAGCTCACCGGGCCGTTCATCCTGCGCCGCATGAAGGCGGATGTGCTGCGGGAGCTGCCGCCCAAGACCGAAAATGTCCACCGCATCGAGCTGGACACCGAACAGCGCAAGCTGTACCTTGCCGCCGTGGTGGACGCCCGCGAGAAACTGCGCGCCGCCAAGCCCGAGGACAAAATGGCGGTGTTTGCGGTGCTCATGCGGCTGCGGCAGATCTGCTGCGACCCCCGCCTTGTGGCTGACAACTGGTCCGGCGGCAGCGCCAAGCTGGACGCCTGCATGGAGCTGGTCACCGCCGCCGTGGAGGGCGGCCACCGCATCCTGCTGTTCAGTCAGTTCACCTCCATGCTGGACCTGCTGGCCCAGCGGCTGGACGAGGCCGGGGTGAGCCACTTCACCCTGCAGGGCTCCACCCCCAAGCCGGTGCGTGCCGAGCGGGTGCGCCGCTTCAATGCCGGGGAAGCCAGCGTATTCCTGATCTCGCTGCGGGCCGGCGGCACCGGCCTGAACCTGACCGCGGCCGACATCGTCATCCACTACGACCCGTGGTGGAACGTGGCGGCCCAGAATCAGGCCACCGACCGCGCCTACCGCATCGGCCAGAAGAACCCTGTGCAGGTGTATAAGCTCATTGCACAGGACACCATTGAAGAAAAGATCGTGGAGCTGCAGCAGGCCAAGCAATCGCTGGCAGACACCGTCACCGGCTCGGCCGACGGCGCGATCCTGTCCATGAAGCCTGAGGAGCTGCTGCAGCTGCTGGGCGAAGAAGCATAAGGAGGAAGCATTATGAAGGTTTGGGATCTGCACTGTGATACCCTCAGCGAGCTGCGCCGTGCCGAAAAGAATGGCACCCCCGCAATCTTTGCCCACAATGATCTGCACATCGACCTGGAAAAATTGCAGGCCGGAGACTACATGCTGCAATGTCTGGCCGCGTTTGTGAACCTGGCCGACCCCACCCCCGGTGCCGACCCGCTGGTGACGGCGCTGGAAGAGATCGACGTGTTCAAGCGGATCATGGCAAAATACCCGGACCGCATTGCCCCGGTGTACACGGCGGCCGACATCCGCAAAAACGCCGAAGCCGGAACGATCAGCGGCCTGCTCACCGTGGAGGAGGGCGGCTGCTGCAAGGGCAGCCTGGGCGTGCTGCGCCGGATGTATGAGCTGGGCGTGCGCATGATGACCCTGACCTGGAACCACGACAACGAGCTGGCCGCCCCGCAGGCAAACCCCGGCGGGCCGCTGGCGGCTCAGACCCAGCGCGGCCTGACCGAGACGGGCTTTGCCTTTCTGGCCGAGATGGAGCGCCTGCACATGATCGTGGATGTGAGCCATCTTTCTGACCGGGGCTTCTGGGACATCGTGGAACACGGCACCCGCCCCTTTGCGGCCAGCCACTCCAATTGCCGCGCCCTGTGCCCCCACACCCGCAACCTGACGGATGCGATGATCCGCGCCCTGGCCGAAAAAGGCGGCATCGCGGGGCTGAACTACTATGCTGCTTTCCTGGACACCGACCCCGCTCACCCGGAAGCCTGCCGCAGCACGGTGGAGCGCATCGCAGAGCACGCGGCCCACTACAAGCAGGTGGGAGGCATCGGGGTGCTGGCCCTGGGCAGCGACTTTGACGGCATCGACGGCCACCACCAGCTGGAAACAGCGGCGGACATGCCGCTGCTGGCCGACGCCCTGCGCAGGGCCGGCTTTACCGAGGATGAGGTGGAGCGCATCTTCTGGCGCAATGCCCGGGATTTCTTTGAGCACAACCTGTAAAACAGACGGGAGCGTACCGCAATGGACAAGAACATGACACTGGAAAAGCGCATCGACGCCGAGCTGTATTCCTATCAGGGCAGGATGAGCGTTTTTGTGGACGACCTGCAGGGCCACACCGTGGAGCGCGGGGCTGACGAGGAATTTGAGACGGCCTCGGTCATCAAGGCCTTTCTGCTGGCGGCGCTCTACCTGCAGGCCGAGCGCGGCAAGGCGGATCTTTTCGCCGAGATCGAATACGAGGCCAGCCAGTTCGTGGACGGCAGCGGCATGCTGCGTGCCCTGGGCGTGGGGGCCCGCCTCAAGGTGAAGGACACCGCCACCATGATGATCATCTGCTCAGACAACATCGCCACGAACATGCTCATCGACTACCTGGGGCTGGACACCATCAACGCCTGCATCCGGGAGCTGGGCTTTGCCCACACAGTACTTCACAACGCCCTGCACTTTGACCGGTACCGGCAGCTGGGCACCACCACGCCCCGGGACTACGCTTCCCTGCTGGCCCAGATGGCTCGGGGCACCCTGGTGAGCAAAGACGCCAGCGTCGAGATGCTGGCCATCCTGCGTCAGCAGCACTACAACACCATGCTGACCAAGGACTTCCCGCAGTATTATCTGGACTGCGAGGAGACCGGGGCCCCGGAGCTGCTCTGGGTGGCCAGCAAAAGCGGCAGCATGAACGCCTGCCGCAACGACGGCGGCATCGTGCACACGCCCTATGGGGAGTATGTCATCGTGCTGATGAACAAGGACTTCCACGACATCATTGAGTACAACGACCACCCCGCCATCGTGTACGGAGCACGGGTGTCTCGCATGATCCTGGACCAGGTGCTGGCCTGCGAAGGGAAGCTGTGGCTGGACTGAGCCGACCTCAAAATACCGCAAAAACAAAAAGCTGAGCATCCGCCGTCTGGCAGGTGCTCAGCTTTTTCAGGTTTCGTTCAGGCGATGCAGCCCATGCTCCGCAGCAAAAACAGCCAGAAAGTCAGGCTGAATGCGCTGAACAGGACATTTTCCCACATGGCTCACACGCCCCCGTGGCGGCGCTGCTCAGCGGCCAGCTCCTGCTGCAGGGCAGCTTTGCGGTGGTCCAGCAGCAGATCCTTGTTGTACTGGAAATAGCGCTCGCAGCCGTTCTCGGTGAGGAAAGCATGGGACACCGGGTTCACGGTGAGCTCGGTGACGAACACCACCATTTCCTGGCTCTCGGCAAAGGCCTGCTCCATAAAGTCAAAGGCTGCTTCCAGCGCCGCGCTGGCGGTCTGCTGAGCTTTTTCGCGGTCATCGGCCAGCGTCTGGAACTGCCCACGCAGCAGCTCAAAGGCCTCCTGAGTCCCGGCGGCGTTGGCGCGGCGCAGTTCGCCTTCCCACCGGCGCAGCACGGCCTGCACCTGCAGGCGAGTGGTCAGGGCGTCGTGGCTCAGCAGGCCCGCGTCCCGCTGATGCTGGGTCTCGGCATCGTAGTCTGCGATCTGCTGGCTGAACAGCTCTGCAGAGCCGTCCGGCAGATCGTCCGGCAGGGTGGCAAGGGCCTTTTTCGTCTCCCGCAGGAAGGCATAGCAGGCATCGGCCACCGCATCTGCCTGCCGGGACGCAGCAAACCGGGTGTTCAGGCCCGCCAGAAGCAGGCTGACCAGCGACAGTCGCTCGTCAAACGGGGCCTGCAGCAGCCGGGCGAACACGGCGGGCTTTGCCTGCCCGGCCAGGATCTCCTCCACGCCGTAGTCATCGCGGTACTTATAGTAAAGGTCCAGATAGGCCGAGAAGTCCTCAGCGATCTTCGGGTGCTGGATGTATTCCTTGATGAGGTCCTTATCGGCCTGCAGGCCCAACTGCTCGTAGGTGTCCAGCAGATTAGACAGGTCCTCCCAGCCGCGGGCGGTGACGAACTGGGTGCCGTCCACGTCAGCGTTGATCTGGTAGAAGTTCTGAGGGTGCAATTCCAGATAGCTCAGGATGGCGCTGTGGATGTGGGCTGCCCGGGCGTAGTCCTTCCACACCGGCAGGTCGGGCTCAATGTCCATGCGGCGCACACGGTCGAGGGTGACGATGTCAAAGTCCCGGACGGATTTGTTGTACTCCGGCGGGTTGCCTGCTGCCACGATGACCCAGCCCGCCGGCACCGCCTGGTTGCCGAAGGTCTTGCACTGCAAAAACTGCAGCATGGTGGGAGCCAGCGTCTCGGACACACAGTTGATCTCGTCGATGAACAGGATGCCCTCCGAAAGGCCGGTGGCCTCCATTTTGGCGTAGATGCTGGCGATGATCTCGCTCATGGTGTACTCGGTCACCGAAACGTCCTTGTCGCCGTAGTGGCGCTGCCGGATGAAGGGCAGACCCACGGCGCTCTGGCGGGTGTGATGGGTGATGGTATAGGCCACCAGTGCCACCCCGCACTCCCGGGCCACCTGCTCCATCACCTGGGTCTTACCGATGCCCGGAGGCCCCATGAGCAGGATGGGCCGCTGCCGGATGGCCGGGATGGCGTATTCGCCCAGGGCATCCTTGGCAAGGTAGGCTTTTACGGTATGCTCGATCTCTTCTTTGGCGCGTTTGATGTTCATAACAGCTTCCCCCTCGTTTCAGGAGTTGTTCAGGTCACGGTACAGGTCGTCCTCTTCGGCCAGCGCGTCGGCAAGAGCGCTGGCCGGGCGGGCCGCCGCACCGGTAAATTCTTCTTCATCCAGCACCACTTTCATAGCCCAGGGCGGCACATTGGCGTCGTCGAACCGCTCTCCTAAAAACAGGAAGGCCGTGTCGTAGGCCGGGCGCTTTGCCGGGTAGGTGCCCATGCCGTCGGTAAAGTAGAGCAGTCCCCGCAGGTTCGAGAACTTTTTCTCGGCGCAGAGCCGGTCCACATAGGCAAAGGCGGGCCGGAAGTCGGTACCGCCGCCGCCCCGCAGCTCAAAGTGGTTCATGGCGTGGATCAGCTCGTCCTCGTTTCGGATGAGCAGGTCCTGCCGGATGGCATTGTCAGCCTGGATCAGGTGCAGGTTCATGCGGTGGAAAAAGTTCTCCTGCCCCTTCAGCAGGGTGTAGGTCTCGGCCAGAAAGGCCCGCACCAGCGCACCGGAGGTGGAATAGCTGGTGTCGATGACCAGGGCCAGTTCCTCGATCTTTTTGCTTTCCCGCGTTTCCAGCGGCTCGATGAGGGGCAGGTTGCCGTACACCGCCAGGCCGTAGGTGTAGAAGTTCAGGTCGAACTCGTCCGGGTCCAGCTTGACTTCCTCCCGCATGACACAGAACCGGCGCAGAAAATCCTTGTAGCTGCGGCGGCTGCGGTTGGCGGCCTTCACCTGCTGTTTCAGGGCGTCGGTCCCTTCCCCGGCTTCTTTGTCCCGCAGGTCCAGCTCGGTCTGCATCCGTTCCCCGATCTTCTGCCAGGTCTTTTGGGGCAGCGGGGTGGGCATCTGCTGGGGCTGCTCCGGGGCGTCCTTGGGCCACAGGCGGTGGTCATCGGCCACGAATTCCCGTTCCAGCTGGCGCAGCACGCCGGGCGTCTGGCGGGTGAGCCACCGGTATGCCGGGGCCGCCGCCACTACCTTTTCTTCGGCGGTGATCTGCTGATACGCATTCTGCCGCACATAGGTCAGGGGCCGCTTGACACTGGCACGGTTCAGACTGTCGATCACGTTTTCCACCGCGATGTCACAGGCCAGGCTCCACAGCTGCGGCTCCCTGCGGCCTTTGAGCCACAGATGGCGGAATACACAGTGGAATACCACATGCAAATACAACCGGTTGAGATACTTCGGGTTCTGCTGGTAAAGCTGCAGCAGCCGGGCGGGCTGGTAGTACAGCATCTGACCGTCGGTGGCCAGCACCCGGCAGCGCTCATCCGGGGCAGGCGTGAGGGCCGAGAGGGCCATATCCAGAAAGCGGAAGTCCAGATACAGCCCGCTGCGCACCACGGCCAGCACCTCGCCGCCCATGCGGGCCTGCCACTCCTCATGGGTCTCCGGCCGCTGGGAGCGGAATTCCTTGCGCGGGTCCACAAATTTTTCCTTTGGCAACCGGATTCACCCCCTTAAAAATCAAAATCATACCGCCGCTTCGGTTTTGCCGCAGCGAATTTTTTGTGCTCCGCGTCGGCCAGCAGGGCAGCGGCAGCGGCATTTTCCGCCTTTGCGGCAAGGGCAGCCCCCTCGGCAAAGGCAGCTTTGTCCAGCACGTCCAATGCCAGCAGAGCGCGGATGCTGTCGGTGTCCTGCGCCTTTAAAAGACGGGCGAGCACCCGACCGGTGTTGGCGGAAAGAAAGGCCCGGTAATGCCCGGCCGCCGTTTCACTCAGCTGCCATGGGCAGCGCAGACGGTCGAAGCAGAGCATGGCCATGATGTTGGCATCGTCGGCGTCGTGCCCCTGCGGGAAAATGGCGTCGTATTCTGCCGGGAGGAATTTATTGTTCAAAAAACACTGCCGGTAATGATATCCCTGCCCGGAAAAGGTGTGCAGCAGGATGTGGGCGGGCGTTTCCTCAATATCCTCCCAGTAGGCGGGGTACCACAGGGCCGCCAACGGGGCCGCCGCACCAGCGGGCCGGAACTCCGCCCGCACCGCCTCGGTGATGTTGTTGACCAGCGCAAACAGGCCGGTAGCCGCGTCCGCCTCTGCCTGCACCCGGATGGTCTCCAGTGCAAAGCAGTTCAGGAACACATCACTGCCCAGCGTCAGGCCCTCGGCTCCCACCGTAAGCAGGCGCAGCTTCCGGCAGTTGTAAAAGGCACAGCTGCCAATGACCTGCAGGCGGTCCGGCAGGGTCACCTCTTCCACAAAGCTGCCGCACACGGGGTGCAGGTCGTCGAGGTCCGCCGCCGGGGCGTCAAAGTCAAAATCGTACCGGCGGGCACTGCCGCCCACCGCCTGCCCGAAGGCCCGGGTCAGCCGGACTGCACCGGTATCATCCACCTGATAGCGGCAGACGGCATCCGATGCCGGCAGACTGCGGGGCTTTTCGGAGAAGCAGTAGTCCCCCAACTCGGTGATGGGCCAGCTGCCTCCCGCCGGGGCCGGAACGCTGCCCGGCAGTACGACGCAGGGGTCCTGGCCGTACACCCGCACCAGCCGCGCACCGCCTGCTTCCAGCGGCAGAACCTCCAGCATCATCCCGTTTTCCTGCACCATTTCGCACTCCCCTGTTCCTCTGTTTTTTTGCTGCTCCCAGTATAAACCACCCGGCAGAGGATGTCCAGTGCCCGCCGGGGTTTTGGGCAACACAGCCCAGGAAAGCTGGTGGGCGCTATGCGCCGCCGCCCTGTTCGAGTCCTGTACCGTCCACCACAAAAAAATCCCCAGACCGTTCCCGCATCCCGGTAGACATTCCTAGCCGTTGGGAACCGCCGTGGCCTTACGGGTTGCATTTGCTGATTTTTCCGCAGCCCCTTGGCAGGGCTTTGAAAAATCAGAATGCTGCCCCAACAACTCCTCCCT
>ENA-UESS01001294-UESS01001294.1-human-gut-metagenome-genome-assembly--contig:-NODE-1294-length-11186-cov-9.668917_pt1 | contig 11186 bp, 10 predicted proteins | sample MGYA00243004_ERZ508005 | MGnify/ENA primary metagenome ERZ508005 (study PRJEB26167, sample SAMN06115471) | human gut metagenome | host: Homo sapiens | place: China:Guizhou | collected 2016-06-29...
TTCGGATTACTTTGTATCTCTTTCAGAGGGATAGGGAAAAGTTCATGTTTACCCTCCGTAAAATTCCGGTAAGCCGGATATGGTTTGTTCTCTTTCTGATTGACGGAACTGATCTCACCAAACAGTTTCAGAGCCTTTCCCAACACTCCCCAACGTATCAGATCATATTTGCGTTGTCCTTCAAAAGCCAGTTCGAAGCCACGTTCCCAGTAGAGAGCCGTACGGAACTTTCCTTCCGGTGTAGAGTCGTCAATGAAAGTCAGGTTATGTGTCTTTTTCCGTGCGCTCATCATTTCATCATAATTCGCTTCTGTAATAGAAGTTGCTTCAGCACGTGTACGTACGCTATTCAACAAATCCCATGCTTTTTGTCTATCTGTTCCTGTTTCATTATACGCTTCGGCAGCCATCAATACCACATCAGCATAACGCAAAGGGCAATAGTTCACATCCGCATAATTGATATTCTTGTTCCATGACTCTTTCGGCATCCATTCCCGGCGCCATTTTCCTACATACCAGCTACCTGCACTTCTTTCTTCTTTTACATGCTCTTTTTGCGTTCCCATTCCAGCCATCTGACCATCATCAAGAACAATTATCTTATCCGCATGCATTATGGATGCTGTCCGCTGCGATACTATGAATACAGTCATATTCCCAGGAAGTGCTGCGATAGCCGCACGGTGCTTGGCATCAGTTGCATAGTCAAGCGCCGATGCACTATCATCAAGTATGAGAATATCCGGCTTTCTTACAAGCGCTCTTGCTATTGTGAGACGCTGCTTCTGACCGCCTGAAAGATTCTTTCCTCCCTGCGCAATCTCAAAATCAAGCCCGCCTTCCTTAGTCTCCACAAATTCTCTAGCCTGTGCTGCATCTATAGCTTCCCACAGTTCCTCATCAGTGGCATCATTCTTGCCCCATTTCAGATTTTCTCGAATGGTTCCCTTAAAAAGAACTGCCTTCACTGCATTTACGATTCCGTTAAATACGGATGTGACCGCACCCTTGATTGCACCAAGCACCGTGGAAATGGTGGACTTGATGGTATTCCAGATAGTGGAAATGGTACTCTTTATCGTATTCATTATCGTGGTAATGGAATTTTTGACTGCAGTGAAATCTCCCGTGATCAGTCCCTTGATTCCGCTTACCACTGCACTGATGATCGTCTTTATTGCATTCCATACCGTGGAAAAGATGGTCTTTATCGCATTCAGAACTGTGGTAATGACCGTTTTTATCGTATTCCACACGGTCGTGATAACCGTCTGGATAATGGTAAGCACCGTCTGGATAATGGTCTTATAGATATTGAAATACGTTGTGACCAGTGTTTTTATCACATTGAAAACTGTAGTAAACACGCCCTTGATTGCATTCCAGATCGTAGTAATGACAGTCTTTATTACATTGAATACCGTTTCAATGATGGTTTTATACAGATTGAAATAAGTGGTTACCAGCGTTTTTATCACTTCAAACACGGTCGAGAATATCATCTTGATTGCTTCCCATACCTGTGAAAAGAACGCTTTTATGGCATTCCATACCGTGATGGCTACCTGTTTTACATTCTCCCAAAGGTCTATCCAGAACTGACGGAATCCATCGCAGTTATTCCACAAATAAATAAAAGCAGCCACAAGAGCTGCTATTGCTGCAATGATAAGAACGATTGGATTTGCAAGCATTGTAGTATTAAGTGCTGCAAATGCTCCTTTTACCGTATTGATGACTCCGGCAATCTTCGGAACGATTGTCATGATCGTGCCGACTGCGGATATTACCTTGCCGATCACGATAAGAACGGGGCCGAGTGCTGCTGCCAGAAGTGCAATCGTAACGACCGTCTTTTTTGTTCCCTCGCTCAGTCCATTCAGCCAGTCAACAAACTTCTGTACCCATCCGACTATCTGTTTAATGGCCGGCATCAGGAGTTCTCCAAATGAAATAGCCAGGCCTTCCAGTGCTGACTTTAAGATGGTAATCTGTCCCTGTAAGTTATCAAGCTGTGTATCTGCCATCTGCTGTGCAGCACCACCGCTGTCCGTGATGGACTTCTGTAAACTGTCCCATGTTTCTCCCGTATTTGCAAGCAGGGCATTTACGGAAGAAAGGTCTGTCTTATTGAAAATGGTGCTGATGATATTTGACTTCTCAGCAGATGTCATTCCATCCATGCTCTTATTGAGGTCACCAAGAATATCATTCATTGACCGCATGTTTCCTTCAGAATCATATACGGAAAGTCCGAGGGCTTCCATCTGGGCTGCTGCCTTATCCGTAGGGTTCTGCAATGACAGGATAATATTACGGAGGTGTGTACCACCTTCTGCTCCCTTGATACCGTTATTTGCAAGAATGCCAAGTGCGGTATTCAGTTCTGCCGTACCACCCTTGATGGATTTGGCAGTCGCACCAATGGTAAGGATTCCTTCGCCAAGCTGTGCAACCGATGTGTTCGTGGTAGATGCCGTCTTTGCCATCTGGTCTACCATTGTTTCCGCTTCATCCACTCCCATTCCAAGGGCAGACATCGCATCCGTTACCATATCCGATGCATCAGCAAGGGCAATATCTCCGGCTGCTGCCAAGTTAAGAACGGTCGGCAGTGTATCACACATCTGCTGTGTATCGTATCCGGCAAGGGCGAGGTAATTCAATGCTTCCGCACACTCAGATGCGGAAAAGGCCGTCTCTGCACCCATCTTCTTTGCCAGCTTTGAAAGGGTATCCATCGTATTTACCGACTGCCCGTTGACCTTGGACATAGAATCTTTGGTGATTCCCATTGTTGCCTGTACCTGTGACATGGAAGATTCAAAATTAGCTGCGGTCGTTACGGATGCCGTACCCAGTGCAGTCACTCCGGCTGTTACTGGGAGAAGCTTTTGTCCGGCAGAGGAAATGTTATCCCCAACTGTCTTCAGTTTTTCACCTGATGATGCTATCTTTTGTACGGCTGTCGCAGACTGGTTTGCCTGTGTTTCAAGATTTTTTAAGTCCTGTTCCGTTTCCACGATTTCCCTCTGAAGGGCATCGTACTGCTCCTGTGAGATCTCGCCATTGGCAAGTGCAGTATTCGCCTGTTCTGCTGCCGTCTTCAGCGTTGCCAGTTTCTCTTTTGTTTCACTGACCGCTTCCGCAAGCAGCTTATGCTTCTGTGCCAGAAGCTCCGTATTTCCCGGATCCAGTTTCAGAAGTTTATTTACATCTTTAAGCTGTGACTGGGTAGACTTAATCTGTCCGTTCACTCCTTTAAGTGCATTCTGCACTTCGGTCAATCCATTTACAAGGCTATCTCCTTTAAGTTTGAAAATCTCACTTCCGGTAGCAGCGTACATCAATGCGTAAGCTGAAAGCAAATGTCCGGTAGTATGTCCGCGAAGTTCGCAGTCCAGAGATTCCCAGCCACCGAGTTTTTTTACAGTCATATAGCCGCCTTCACGACCTGCAAAGACACCGGTATTGGTCCGGAAACTATGTAACAGACGATTCACATCAAGAGAAGTCATCCATGCCGAATCCCGCAACATATTATCACGAAAACGACTCGCTAAGAGGCGGACATCCTTTAAATCAAAACTCTGTACCCGAATTGGAGCCCTATCTTACAGTTCCTTTTTCCATGCAGCTGACTGGGACAAAACTGGACCGGAAGTTCGCTGCACACCCGTTTGTACCGGAGGACATGGTAGAACGCAACCGCAGATGTGAAGATATTTTATCCATTCAGGCCTGCGGATTGAAAAAAAGATATGAACATATCGGATGCAAGACGGCAATCCTGGGGATCTCCGGAGGACTGGATTCCACACTGGCACTTCTGGTCACGGTACGCACTTTTGATCTGTTGGGACTTCCGAGGTCGGGGATCATTGCAGTGACCATGCCCTGTTTCGGAACAACAGACCGGACTTATGAGAATGCCTGTCTGTTGGCGAAGACGCTGGGAACTACATTGCGGGAGGTGGATATCCGGGAATCGGTCACCAGACATTTTACGGATATCGGTCAGGATATGGAGTGCCATGATGTCACCTATGAGAACGGACAGGCCAGAGAGCGTACCCAGGTGCTCATGGATATTGCCAACAAGGAAAATGCTCTGGTCATCGGCACGGGAGATATGTCGGAACTGGCCTTAGGGTGGGCTACCTATAACGGAGATCATATGTCCATGTATGGCGTCAATGCCGGAGTGCCCAAAACACTGGTGAGACATCTGGTGGCCTATTATGCCGATACCTGTAATAATGCAGAGCTTACCGCAGTCCTAAAGGACGTGCTGGATACACCGGTGAGCCCGGAACTGCTTCCACCGGTGGAGGGGAACATTGCACAGAAGACGGAAGATCTGGTGGGTCCTTACGAACTGCATGACTTTTTCCTGTATTATATGCTGCGGTGCGGTTATGCACCGGACAAGGTCTACCGGATCGCGAGAGAGACCTTTGAAGGAAAATATGACGATCCGACGATCCGCAAGTGGCTGAAGAATTTTTACCGGAGATTTTTCACACAGCAGTTTAAGCGTTCCTGCCTGCCGGACGGACCGAAAGTGGGAAGTGTGGCATTGTCACCCAGAGGTGATCTGCGGATGCCGTCCGATGCCTGTGCCAGGATCTGGCTGGATCAACTGGAAGAAATATAAAAATATTGTTAAAAATTCGTCGAAATTCTTAATTTTCTGTTTTTTACTTGAAATGGAAAACGGGAAATCGTATATTATAGCTGTACCAATTTTGGAGGACACGTGGAGGAATAAATATGACTAAGGCGGAGATTTTAAAGAAAGAAATTTTGAGACAGTATCGTAGTGTCAGACAGTTTGCCATGGAGATGAACATTCCCTACAGCACACTGGTGACTGCATTGGAGCGCGGGATTGAAGGGATGGCGTACGGAACAGTGATCAAGATGTGTGACAAGCTGAGCCTGAACCCGGTGGATTTCTCTTCTCTGGAGAGAGATGCTTCTCTGGGAGCACAGCTTCTGGAAAACCGTGTTATGCAGAACTACGTGAAGCTGAACCAGACAGGTAGAGACAAGATTCTGGAGCTGATGGATGATTTTGTACAGATTGATAAGTACAAGGCCAAATCCAAAAAGGCAAAATAAGAAAACAGAAGCAGAAAATGAAATAACAGCTACTGTTAATTCCCCGGAAGGGAATCAACAGTAGCTGTTAAACATCATACCGCTGTAAGCGCTGGTAATGTAAGGACTGGCAAAATTGTGACCGGGATTTTTGTAGGCCACAATTTTTTTGTCTACATAATTCATAGGATTCAGAGCAACCTGATCACTCTTGTGTAAAAGCGAACTGCTGAATTCTTTTAGTACATTGAAGCCGGACAGGTCATTCCCGGATTCCGCGGCGGTCTGCCGCAGCTTTTCATCATTGACAGATAGAATACCATCCTCCTGCAGGTGCATTCCCATGTTTTCCAGAGAAGTACCGTAGTGGGAAGCTATGGAGGAGAATTCGTGAATCAGTTGTTTGCTTCTGGACTGTGTCTCCAGGTAGGAGGAAGCTGTTTTAATAAATTCATTATAACTGCCTACCAGCTGGATGATATTGTCTGTGATGGATTCGGTATCTGTTTTCAGACCGACATGTGTGGGCTGATCCTCCGGACTGACGGCTTTTAACTGTACATCGAACAGTTTTCCTATTGTAAAGTGGTTGGAAGAAGCGGTTCGTTCTTCACCATTGAGAAAAAATCCTGCGTTGCCGGCAGGACGACTGACATAATTCAGTCCGAGGTAATCCACAACACCGGAGGTCTTGCTGGTATGATCATCGCTGACCTGAAAATGATAGGCCTTGCCGTTCGGTACACCGGTAGCATCCGAGGTCAGACGAAGTGCGTAACGGGAATCGGATTCCGTCACATCTGCTGTGATACCGATATCCGCGTTGTTGATCAGACGGGACAGACGTTCCGTGATCTGCCGGTTCGTATCACCCTCGCCAATATTGAACTGGAATTCATAGTTCATATCGTTGATCGCAATATCAAAAGAATAGGTGGCAGGAGCAAGCGTGGCTGCCAGATCCGGAAGAAAATAACCCAGATTCTCCTGCGGCATGGCCAGCTGTTTTACTTCGATATCAAATTCCGGAGAAGCTCCTGTGGTGGTATCGGAGCCTATGTAGGAAGCCTCCACGATATCATCGTCTGTGGAGTAGGCACTCTTTTTCCGGAACAGTCCATCCGTCTCCAGTCCGCCGATCTGTGCGATGGTGTTGTGCAGTTCGCGGGCGTTTTCCTTCAGATCCACGGCATAATGCTGTGTGTCTTTATTGGTGGTGGGAAGATACCAGGGAGTGTCCTTGTTCAGCTTTACGATAGAGTTGTATACACTGCGAAGCTCACTCTTTTTATGGGTGTCATATTTTGTAATCTGTCTTGATGCATAGGTGGTCAAGTAGTTATTATAGACAGTGTTCATGATAGCACTCATAGGCATCTCCTTTCTTCCCTGCGGATGAATTGGGACGGGGAAATCCAATACCCCACTTTTATGCGATCATTATAGCATAATAAATAAGAAGAAACAAGAAAAATAGTGGGATTTTTGGGAAAACAGTTGACGAAGACCGCAGATTATGTTATAGTATCCAAGCGAGATGAGATTTAGGTCTTTTTTTTATGCTTAAATTTAGAGATCAGAAAACACGTGGAGGTAGAAAAATGCGTACAAAAATTACTTTAGCATGTACCGAGTGCAAGCAGCGTAACTACAATACTACCAAGGATAAGAAGACTCATCCTGATAGAATGGAAACCAAGAAGTATTGTAGATTCTGTAAGACACATACATTGCACAAAGAAACCAAATAATCAGCCGTTCTAGTATGGGAGGTCGAAATGGGAGATTCCGCAGAAAAACAGAAGCGCCCCAGTTTCTTTAAAGGCGCAAAAGCTGAATTTAAGAAAATTTCATGGCCGGACAGACAATCAACATTGAAGCAATCCGTAGCGGTTGTTGCAATATCAGTTGTAGTGGGTGTGATTATTGCGGTTCTGGATTATTTTATCCAGTACGGCGTAAACTTCTTAACATCATTATAGAGCGAGGGTGATTGTATGGCAGAGGCAAAATGGTATGTAGTCCATACCTATTCAGGATATGAGAACAAGGTCAAAGCCAATATTGAGAAGACCATAGAGAACAACAAGAGTCTGGCAGAACAGATCCTTGAAGTAAGAGTTCCCATGCAGGATGTCGTAGAACTGAAAGACGGCGCCCGCAAGACGGTCTCCAAGAAAATGTTCCCCGGTTATGTGCTTCTCAACATGGAGATGAACGATGATACCTGGTATGTCGTTCGTAATACCCGTGGTGTGACCGGTTTCGTAGGTCCCGGAAGTAAACCTGTACCTCTTACAGAAGCTGAGATGAAGCCTTTGGGCATTAAGACCGAGAATGTATCCATCGACTTTGGTGAAGGCGACAGCATTGCTGTTGTGGCCGGAGTATGGAAGGATACCGTCGGCGTGGTGCAGAAACTGGACTATGGCAAACAGACAGCTACGATCAATGTAGAAATGTTTGGAAGAGAGACCCCTGTGGAAATCAGCTTTGCAGAGGTCAGAAAGCTTTAATAAGTTTACAAGGATATTTTTTCTCACGGGCAATTCCGGAGATAAAATATAAAACTCTCAGAAACCGCAAGGTGAAGAGAGTGGCAGCATGAAAGGAACGAGAAGTCGTTCCAGTGGGAGCAGGAGGCGAGCAACAAGGCAGCCTGCGCCGAATTACCACATTATAGGAGGTGCCACAATGGCAAAGAAAGTAGAAGGATATATCAAGTTACAGATCCCTGCCGGCAAAGCAACACCGGCTCCCCCTGTTGGTCCTGCACTTGGACAGCACGGGGTTAACATCGTTGAATTTACCAAGCAGTTCAACGCAAGAACAGCAGACAAGGGAGATCTTATCATCCCCGTAGTTATTACTGTATATGCAGACAGAAGCTTTAGTTTCGTTACAAAGACTCCCCCTGCAGCAGTACTGTTAAAGAAAGCCTGCAACATTAAGTCCGGTTCCGGCGTTCCTAACAAGACCAAGGTAGCTACCATTTCCAAGGCTAAGGTTCAGGAAATCGCTGAGATGAAGATGCCGGATCTGAATGCAGCAAGCCTGGAAGCAGCTATGAGCATGATCGCTGGTACTGCACGCAGCATGGGTATTGTTGTTGAGGAGTAACTTATAAATATTTGGGAGGCAATGAAAAAAATATTGCCGCTGGAACCTAGGAGGTAAAATAATGAAACATGGTAAGAAATATACCGAAGCTGCCAAGCTGGTAGATCGTGCTACATTCTATGAGCCCAACGATGCTATCGCTCTGGTTAAGAAAACTGCAACTGCTAAATTCGATGAGACCATCGAAGTTCACATCAGAACCGGTTGTGACGGACGTCACGCTGAGCAGCAGATCCGTGGCGCAGTTGTACTGCCTAACGGAACTGGTAAGACTGTAAAAGTTCTGGTATTCGCAAAGGGCGATAAGATCAATGAGGCTGAGGCTGCAGGCGCTGACTATGTTGGTGGCGAGGAGCTGATCCCGAAGATCCAGAACGAAGGATGGCTGGACTTCGACGTTGTAGTAGCAACCCCTGATATGATGGGCGTTGTAGGTCGTCTGGGTAAGGTTCTCGGACCTAAGGGCTTAATGCCTAACCCTAAGGCTGGTACCGTAACCATGGATGTAACCAAGGCAGTTAACGATATCAAAGCCGGTAAGATTGAATACAGACTTGATAAGACCAACATCGTGCATGTTCCCGTTGGTAAGGCTTCTTTCTCTGAGGAAGCTCTGCAGGAGAACTTCAATGCACTTATGGACGCAATCGTAAAGGCTAAGCCCAGCGCATTAAAGGGTCAGTATCTGAGAAGCATCACTCTGACCAGCACTATGGGACCTGGCGTTAAGGTTAGCGTAGCAAAGTTCTAATCTGATCTCTAATCTAATTAGATAACGAATGCAAAAGAGCCGCTTCACTGTTTACAGTGAGGCGGTTTTTGTGATAGAATACATTTATCCTTAGGAAACAATAACTGGCTGCCTGCAGGTATGCTGGTTACGAGTTCGAACGTTCGAAGAACGGAGAAACCGTATGTTTTAGAATAAAGGTTACCTCCAAAAGGTATAGTAGATGAAAAGAGAAGGAGAAAACACCATGAACAAATATCAGGGAACCCAGACAGAGAAAAATCTCCAGGCGGCATTTGCCGGAGAGTCCCAGGCACGTAACAAATATACTTATTTTTCATCTGTAGCAAAGAAGGAAGGGTATGAGCAGATCGCAGCTATTTTCTTAAAGACTGCAGATAATGAGAAAGAACATGCAAAAATGTGGTTCAAGGAACTGAACGGCATCGGTGATACCAAAGCAAATCTTGCTGCAGCATCCGAAGGTGAGAATTTCGAGTGGACTGATATGTATGAAGGTTTTGCGGCAACTGCAGAGAATGAGGGATTCCCTGAACTGGCGCAGAAATTCCGTATGGTTGGAGAGATCGAAAAGCATCATGAGGAAAGATACCGCGAACTGTTAAAGAACGTGGAGACAGCAAAAGTGTTCGAGAAGAGTGAAGTGAAGGTATGGGAGTGCCGCAACTGCGGGCACATCGTGGTAGGCACCAAGGCACCGGAGGTTTGCCCCGTATGTAATCATCCCCAGAGCTATTTTGAAATTCATGCAGAAAATTATTAAATAATCCTTGACAAACACGGTCTCCCATGCTATTCTATCTGAGGTTGTAAAACCATGCCGAAGACAGCAGGTGCAAGGGAGACCGAGCGTAAGTCCTGCCGAGGAGATAAGTATGATGATATCATCTCTCTGTGTCTTCACAGAGAGTTTTTTTTACTTTATAGGATTTTATCCTATAAAGCAAAACGCTCCGCGAGGATCGCACTGCGGCGAAGTGGAATATATCGCTAAAGCGATTCGCCGCAGGCGTAGAATCCTGCGAGCAGGATTCTATTTATATTCTTCTTATCGGCACAAAATCTATAAGGAGGTAAAGAAATGGCAAAAGTTGAATTAAAACAGCCTGTAGTAGAAGAGATTTCTGCTGGTATCAAAGATGCCCAGTCTGTAGTTCTGGTAGACTACCGTGGACTTACTGTTGAGCAGGATACCCAGTTACGTAAGAGCTTACGTGAGGCAGGAGTTAGCTACAAGGTTTACAAGAACACCATGATGAACTTCGCGTTCAAGGGTACACAGTTCGAAGGTCTGTCCGAGTATCTGGAAGGACCCAGCGCAATGGCTTACTCTACCGAGGATGCAACCGCTCCTGCAAGAGTACTGGCTCAGTTCGCTAAGACTGCTGATAAGCTTGAGATCAAGGCCGGTGTGGTAGAAGGTACTGTTTATGATGCTAAGGGTATGGCTGCAATCGCTAACATCCCTTCCAGAGACGTACTCATTTCCAAACTGCTTGGCAGCTTACAGAGTCCTATCACCAATTTTGCACGTGTTATGAATCAGCTGGCTGAAAAAGGCGGCGCAGCAGCTTGCGAAGCAGCACCCACAGCTGAATAATAATTGCAGCTAATTGACAATCAATCAAAATATTTCAAATGGAGGAAATTAAAATGGCTAAATTAACAGCACAGGAATTAATCGATGCTATCAAAGAGTTATCTGTATTAGAGTTAAATGATCTCGTAAAGGCTTGCGAGGAGGAGTTCGGCGTATCTGCAGCAGCTGGCGTTGTTGTAGCAGCAGCTGGCCCTGCTGAAGCAGCAGAAGAGAAGACTGAGTTCGACGTAGAGCTGACCGAGGTTGGCGCTGAGAAGGTTAAGGTTATCAAGGTTGTTCGTGAAGTAACCGGTCTGGGCCTGAAGGAAGCTAAGGACGTAGTTGACGGAGCTCCTAAGGTTGTTAAGGAAGGCGCTTCTAAGGAAGAGGCTGAGGACATCAAGAAGAAGCTTGAGGAAGTTGGCGCAAAGGTTACTCTGAAGTAATTTTTAACCAGTATATGACGGACCATGTGCCGGCACCTGCCGGCGCATGGTTTTTCTTATTCGCATCTGTCAGTTATTAATTTTTAAAAATATCTATTCTTTTTAAATAATTCAAAATATTTCCTTGACGTATTTCTAACATTGTGCTATTATGGATAGTGCACTATTGTGCGGTACCATGCTT
>ENA-UESS01001301-UESS01001301.1-human-gut-metagenome-genome-assembly--contig:-NODE-1301-length-11139-cov-24.407883_pt1 | contig 11139 bp, 10 predicted proteins | sample MGYA00243004_ERZ508005 | MGnify/ENA primary metagenome ERZ508005 (study PRJEB26167, sample SAMN06115471) | human gut metagenome | host: Homo sapiens | place: China:Guizhou | collected 2016-06-29...
AGTCTTCCAGCAAGGCAAGCTCTTCCTTGCTCATTCTGAAACGGTCGTATGCGTCCAGGTCGAAGAACATGATATAGATATCCGCTTCAGCACCCCAGCTTCCGTGACTGCGGAATCCTGCGCGGTCACTTTCCCAAATCATGGCTTTTCCATCCAATACCCATTTGGCATTGCCGTCACTGTATCCACTTTCGGTCAGATTATGAATTTCTCCGTTACCAGATGCGTTGACCAGTGCAACATCCTTGTTATTCCATCCGCCAATACCTATGTAGTTGGTAAGAATCCATTTGCTGTCCGGACTCCATTGATACCATTGGTCGCCGTCACTATAAGAATATTCGTACTTGCCGTCCATGACGGTGCGTACAGCTTTTGATTTCAGATTCAGAACACGGATGGTAGTACGGTTTTCAAGAAAGGCTACTTCTTTGCCGTCAGGACTGTATTGAGGTTGGAATGAAGTGATATCCGAATTGGTCAGTCTTTCCTCTTTGATATCGGTTGCGTAAGCGAACTGTTTTTCTTCCTTTTTAGCTAGACTGGTTTGATAAATCTGCCATAATCCGTTTCTTTCGGAAGCGTAAACAATACTTCTTCCGTCCGGAGAAAAGTGAATATCGCGTTCCTGTTGCGGAGTATTGGTGATTTGTTTGGTAGTGCTGTATTCTGTTGATGTGACATATACATCTCCGCGTAGTACAAAAGCAATTTCCTTTGCATCGGGCGAAAGGGATATCTCTGTTGCTCCGTTACGCTTGATCTGGCGGATGAGATCTTTGTCGTTCTTGTCGGTGACAATGGAAATCTGAACTTTTTGCGGAATGGCACCTTCTTTTACCGTGTAGATTTCGCCATCATATCCATAGCATAATGTTCCATTGGAGGCAGCACTCAGGAAGCGTACCGGATGTTTGGTATGGTTGGTAATTTGTTTGGATGTATTACCGTCAATATCACGTTTGAAAATATTAAATGAGCCTTTTTCCTCACTTAAATAATAGAATGATTTATCATCTGAAGCCCAAACGGGAGTGCGGTCCTCACCATTGAAAGCAGTTTGTTTGCGAAAGGTACGGTTTCCATTCAGAGAACACAGCCAAATATCGCGGGTAATGGATGAAGTGTGATGTTTACGCCAAGGGTCTTCATATCCTTTTTTGTCATGGTAGAGTAAAGTATTGCCTGTATGATTGATACTGATATCTTCCATCGGCATGGAAGAGAAGAGGATGGGGCGTCCGCCTTCGGTATTGACTTCATATACTTGTTGGAATTGTCCGGAGGGGAATTGTGCGTCTTCTGCTGTTGGCATTATATTGGCTAGAAACAGAATGTGTCCGGCATCTTTATAAGCCACCGGGGTTTCATTACCCGAATGGGTAGTTAATCTTTTGGGGATACCCCCTTCCTTGTTTACCTCAAAAATATCCATACTTCCCATTCGGTCTGATGCGAAAGCAATTTTTTTTCCGTCAGGGCTCCAGATGGGTTTGGTGTCGTGGGCAGGGTTGGTTGTAATCTGACTGGCCCTGCCGCCTGTAGAAGGTACTGTGTAGATGTCACCTTTATAGGTGAATGCGATGGTGGTTCCATCCGGAGAAATGGCACAATAACGCATCCATAATGGATTGTCCTGTGCATACGTGGAAATTGACAACAAAATTGCCGCCACACCTAGTAGCTGTCTTTTCATGTGGATAAAATGTTGTGGTTAATACTAAGTTATTTCTTTTTTTTCAGGAAATATCCTCTGATTCTTTGCATGATCTTGATACCGGTCCGTACTCCGTCATAAACGGCGATTCCTGTATTGATATGTTGCATAATGCCTTCTACGCCTCCTTTGTGTTCTACAGGCGCAAAAAGTTCATGTATGGTTTGTACCATTTCTTTTTTAGCTTGCTGTACTTCTTCCAACTTCTCAGCTTTTCGTTGTGCTATCACTTCCAAAGTGATGATGGGCGTTTTATTAGGAGTATTCTCTTTCATAATCAGTTGTCATTTAAAAGCAAGTTGGCAAGGAAATTTACCATAGGCTGAACAATCAGCCGTTTGCGGAATAAAACGATTAACAGAATCAGCAGAATAATGCATCCGGTAATGATTCCATAACTGGCCATAAGCCCGCCTACATGAGGTGCGAGTACATAGGCCAATGTAAATGATAAGTAGAAAAGGGCGATAATACCTAATATCAATAATATAAAGACAAGGATGAGGGTTGATATCAGTATAGTAAGTTTTTCTACTAAATGTAGTTTTACATAATCCTTTTGTAACTCTGCGTACTTTTTAAGCTCTGCCAGAAGTTGTTGCAGATTATCTATATTTTTATCGTTTGCAAACATGCGTGGAGTTTTGATTTAAAAATTATTGTCATTCCGGACTTGTATCCGGAATGACAATACACTTTTGTGGGCGTTGCTTATTCTTTTACCTCGGCTGCAATTTCATCGACCAGATTTTCCATATCTGTGCGACTTAATTTGATACCTCTTTTACGTAAAGCATCAGCAATTTTGCTACGAGTGTCTTCTCCGCTTTCAGGAGCAAATAAAATACCGGCTGCTGCACCAACTACGGCTCCGCCTAGGAATGCAGCTAAAATACTTAATCCTTTCATAGTTTTTTGTTTTTTGTACCTTACAAATCTAACAAATAAAACTGAATGTTGTTGTTTATTTTGTCTATTTTTGAATAGAAATTGGAGATTCTTCTCTGATTAACTAAATTTAACTCCGTTCTTGCTGTGAAAGCTGTTGATATATTGCTACTTTTGCACCAATATAATGGAATTAAACTAGAGTATTAATTTATAAAAGATTGAGTAATCATGAAAAAATTAGTTGTGTTGGGTATGGGATTGTGCGTAGCCTTGGCATTTTCCTCATGTAAATCTAGCGAAAGTGCTTACAAGAAGGCTTATGAAAAGGCAAAACAACAGGAATTGGCTGAAGCTCCTGCCGATCAGGTAGAAGCGACTCCGGTTGAAGCTGCTCCGGTAGTATCTGCCCCCGTGACAACTGCTCCTGTTGCCGGTCCGGTTCGCGAAGAGAAAGTAGAACTGGTTTCAGGTGACGGCTTAAAAGCATATAGTGTAGTATGTGGTAGCTTTGGCGTGAAAGCGAATGCGGAAGGTCTGAAACAATATTTGGATGGTCAAGGCTATAATGCCAAAGTGGTTTATAATGCTGAAAGAAATACGTATCGCGTTATAGCATCTTCATACGATGACCGTGCGGAGGCTACTCAGGCAAAGGAGGAATTTAAGGCAAAATATCCTAACCGTGACGATTTCCAAAAGGCATGGTTACTATATAGAGTATATTAATGATTTCTTTTTGGTAAATTAAGAAGAAAATATAGTCTATTTTTCTTTATTAAAAGCGGCAACTGTGAAGTTGCCGCTTTTTTTTATAGCTTTGCCGGTTCTAAACAACAATAAAAACTAAGGGTATGAAATATTATGGCAGATTATCGGTCGCTGCTCTTTTGGCTATAGCACCGCTGTATGGCTTTGCCCAGGAAAAGGTGGTACCTATAAAATACGGAGATATGGATCAGTGGATAATCCGTAAGGTTCATGAGTCCGGTGTTATAGGCGGCAATACCAAACTTCTTTATGAGATAGGCCCTACAAAGGAAATAGATGGTAACAAACCTTATAAGAATATGGGAGGGTCTCCTTGGGGAACCTCTAATGTGATGGCTAAGGTAGTGGGCATTGTTAAAACAAATAATTCTGTTTACAGGGACAAACGGGACAATGGATATTGTGCTCGTCTGGAAACGCATATAGAGAGCGTCAAGGTATTGGGAATGGTGAATATTACTGTATTGGCAGCCGGATCCATTTATTTAGGTGATATGCTGGAGCCGATAACAGGAACCAAGAATGCTGAGAAGAATATGAATTGGGGAGTTCCTTTTACCCAACGTCCCAAAGCTGTCCGTTATGATTATAAGGTAAAGATGTCTGGTGAGAAAGATCGTATCCGGTTGACAGGCTTCAGCAAGAAAGGTCAGGTGGCAGGGCAGGATTGTGCGATAACTGTTTTCTTTTTGCAAAAACGTATGGAGGACGCTGAAGGAAATATTACTGCGAAGAGGGTAGGAACTATGGTGGTGAAGTATGATAAGGACTCGGATGGTTGGGTGAATGGTGCTACTTATGAAGTGCTGTATGGTGATATAACCAAGCATCCGTCTTATGATCATGAAACGATGGGGTTGAGAGAGAGAGATTATACTAGAAATAGTAAGGGAGAAAGTGTCTTGATTAAAGAAACAGGATGGGCGGAGGCCAATGAGAATCCTACCCACATGATACTGCAATTTTCGTCCAGTCATGGGGGAGCTTTTATCGGTTCTCCCGGAAATACGCTTTGGGTTGACAATGTGAAGCTGGTCTATTGAAGATAAGTAAATGCTTTTGTTTGTGTAATGTTGCAGGTGCAAGATATATATCTTGCACCTGCAACATTATATGCCCTTTGCTTATATATCCTGGGAGTATTTTAAAAAAGCTTTTTGTTTGTGATATAGCCCGGTATCTTGTTACAAGATTCGGTAAATGTTGCCTCAAGTTTCCGGAATTGTATAGCCAAGATTCGTAGATTCTTGTTATACGGTTTGTTTGCTGTTGCTGCTTATGTGATTAAAAATGCAGTTGAAGAAAAAAAGAGGGAGCATCGTTTGTTACGATACCCCCTTCTTTAATTTATCAGAGTTTTATCAGGTAGCAATGATTATTTTACTTCCAGAATAACTACGCGGTTCAGATAGTTCTTGCCAAACATGTTGTCTGTTCCACCCATAGCAACTTTTTCAAGTTGGCTTTCTTTTACGCCTTCTGCAACCAATGCATCGTAAACAGCCTGAGCACGTTTTTCAGACAAAGTCTGGTTGAATGAAGCAGATCCTGTAGCTTTATCAGCGAAGCCTGCGATTTTGTACTTGGCGTTAGGATTAGCTTTGATAGCTTTAGCCATTAACTGTACATTACCCATACCTACGAACTGGGCACCTTGACCGGGGAATACAAATGCTTTCATATTTTTGTTTTTTAATTTAATTTGCGGGTGCAAAGTTATATATTTTTGCAATATCATAGCACAGATTTGGTGAAATTGTGCAATGGACAATATGTTTTTCAGCCTATTCTACCTTATTATCGTCCCATATCCGGGCTTTCTCAGGGCCCCAGAAGTGACATAACGGTCCGTTGCCATGTCCGATAATTATTTCCTTGCCGGCATCAATAGCTTTGCTTACATAACTCTTTGCCTTGCCAACTGCCTGGTCCATAGGAAGTCCTAATGCCAGATAAGTGGCGATCGAAGAAGAAAGGGTGCATCTCGTCCCATGCAAATTCCGGCTCTCTATCTTTTTCTCCTTATATATATAGGCGTTCCCATCGGTAAACAGCACATCCTGCATTTCGTTTCCCTCCAGATGTCCTCCTTTCACCAATACCGCTGTATGATACTCTTCTGAAAGTTGCCGGGCAGCTTCTTTCATCTCTTCTGCTGTTGTGATTTTCTTTCCGGTCAGTACCTCCGTTTCATCCAGATTGGGAGTGATCAGGCTTGTAAGTGGAAAAAGTTCTTCTTTGATCAACTGTATTGCATCTTTTGCCATCAACTTCCGTCCACTGGTTGAAACCATGACGGGATCATAAACTATCGGACAATGAGGATACTTTAGCAGGCACCCGGCAATAATCTTCACAAGCGCCGGTTCACTCACCATACCTATTTTCAGGGCATCCGGACGCAAATCTTCCATAACCGCTTCAATCTGTCCCTGCACTATCTCAGCGGGAACTATATGCACAGCTTTTACTCCTCTTGTATTCTGCACGGTAACAGCAGTAATTACCGATGCCGCATATGCTCCCAAAGCAGAAATCGTTTTTATATCTGCCTGAATGCCTGCCCCGCCCGAACAGTCGGAGCCGGCAATGGAAAGAACGACCGGGTAAGTTTTCATTTTAGTTTTTTTAATAGTTTGGTGGCAAAGATAGGATAAAAACAAAGAAGATACAAAATGACATACCCTATAAAATACAATAAGTCCCTCGTATCGCTCGAGGGTATGCGACGACCGAAAGAACTGATTATAAAGACTCCCCGGCTTTCTGTACTTTCTACAATTACTATCGTTCTCCGAGGGTAGAAATACATATTGTTATCGATACAATAAGATGAATACTCCTTAGTGTAAAATTTACGATATGTATATATATGAAAAACAATGCTTTATAGCATATTATTTATTTGTTTACCGCATGATAATATCTCTATATTTGCAGCAATCAAAGACTCAATATTATGCATGACATACCTAAACAAATCCCATTGGCAAACAATCACATCTCAGTGGACTGTGTAGTGATCGGTTTTGACGGAGAACAGCTCAAGGTTCTGCTGATTAATCGGATAGGAGAGGAAAACGGAAAAGTTTATCGTGACATGAAACTTCCCGGAAGTCTGATCTATATGGATGAGGACCTGGACGAAGCAGCCCAGCGGGTCTTATTCGAACTGACCGGTATCCGAAACGTCAACCTGATGCAATTTAAGGCATTCGGTTCCAAAAACCGGACGAGCAATCCCAAAGATGTACATTGGTTGGAACGGGCTATGCAATCGAAAGTGGAACGCATAGTCACCATAGCTTATCTGTCGATGGTAAAGATAGACCGGGCACTGGACAAGAATCTGGATGAATTTCAAGCCTGTTGGGTAGCGTTGAAAGACATAAAGACATTGGCTTTCGACCATAACTTGATAATCAGAGAGGCGCTGACTTATATCCGGCAATTCGTAGAGTTTAATCCTTCGATGCTATTCGACTTGTTGCCGCGTAAGTTCACTGCATCTCAGTTACGAATCCTGTTCGAACTGGTATATGACAAAGCAGTGGATGTGCGTAACTTCCATAAAAAGATAGCTCTGATGGACTACGTTGTACCGCTGGAAGAGAAACAAACCGGAGTAGCCCATCGGGCAGCCCGTTATTATAAGTTCGACAGGAAGATATATAATAAGACAAGACGATAACCCCCAATCGGGATTTAATATTAAACTACAAATAAATTAATAAACAGTATCATGTTTTTATTAGGTTATGATATAGGCAGCTCTTCGGTCAAGGCGAGCCTGGTAGATGCAGAAACAGGTAAATGTGTCGCTTCTGCGTTCTTTCCGAAAACAGAGGCGGGCATCATTGCCATACGTCCCGGATGGGCAGAGCAAGAACCGGAAAGTTGGTGGGAGAACTTGAAACTCTCCACCCGATCCATTCTATCGGAATCACGGGTAGATGCCAAAGACATCAAAGCCATCGGCATCTCTTATCAGATGCACGGTCTGGTGTGTGTGGACAAACGGCAACGCACACTGCGTCCGGCCATTATCTGGTGCGATTCACGTGCGGTCTCCTATGGGCAGAGGGCATTCGAGGCAATCGGTGAGAAGTTCTGTCTGGCACATTTGCTTAATTCTCCCGGAAACTTTACTGCTTCAAAACTGGCATGGGTGAAAGAAAACGAACCGGATATCTATGAACAGATCGATAAAATCATGTTGCCGGGAGATTACATCGCCATGAAACTGAGCGGTGAAGTATGTACGACAATAGAGGGACTCTCCGAAGGAATGTTTTGGGACTTCCGAAACAACCGCCCGGCCGACTTCCTGATGCAATATTACGGAATCGATCCTTCGCTGATAGCCGACATCCGGCCTACTTTCGCCGAACAGGGGCGACTGACAGGTACGGCTGCCCGGGAACTCGGGCTACAAGAAGGCACTCCGATCACTTACCGTGCAGGAGACCAACCCAACAACGCTCTTTCCCTGAATGTGTTCAATCCGGGTGAGATAGCTTCCACAGCCGGAACATCGGGAGTCGTATACGGAGTAAACGGCGAAATCAATTATGATCCGCAGTCACGTGTCAACACCTTTGCCCATGTCAACCATACTGCTGCCGATCCCCGCCTCGGCGTATTGCTCTGTATTAATGGAACGGGGATTCTCAACTCGTGGATCAGGCGCAATGTTGCCCCCGAAGGTATTTCGTACGCCGAGATGAACCGTTTTGCTTCATCCGTTCCCATCGGCAGTGCAGGTATCAGCATCCTTCCTTTCGGCAACGGAGCAGAACGAATGCTCGATAATCGGGCAACCGGCTGCGGTATACACGGCGTAGACTTCAACAGGCATGACAAATCACATCTGATCCGGGCGGCACAGGAAGGAATCGTCTTTTCATTTAAATATGGCATCGACATTATGGAAGAGATGGGCATCCCCGTTAAAAAGATCCATGCCGGACACGCCAATATGTTTCTGAGTTCCGTTTTTCGCGAGACACTGGCCGGTACGACGGAAGCCACCATCGAACTCTATGACACAGACGGTTCCGTTGGTGCAGCCAAAGGAGCAGGAATGGGAGCGGGCATATATAAAAACCATGAAGAAGCATTCGCAACTCTCGATAAGCTGACAGTCGTAGAACCGGATGCCGGCAAACAACAGGAATACACTGATGCTTACGCACGGTGGAAACAATGTCTGACTCAGTCCATGCAGACAGAAACAGAGAATAAGTAATCATTAAGAATAGAATATTAATCATTCCGGCTTTCTTTCTTCTTCCTTTGGGAAGAAGAAAGGGCAAAGCCCCTAAAATTTTAAATAAGATGGCAACAAAAGAGTACTTCCCGGGTATAGGGAAAATTAAATTTGAAGGAAAAGACAGTAAGAACCCGATGGCATTTCGCTATTACGATGCCGAGAAAATGATTAACGGGCGTAGTATGAAAGATTGGTTAAAGTTTGCAATGGCATGGTGGCATACACTTTGTGCCGAAGGCGGTGACCAGTTTGGAGGCGGAACCAAACAGTTCCCATGGAACGGTGACCCTGATCCCGTGCAGGCTGCCAAGAATAAAATGGATGCCGGTTTCGAGTTTATGCAGAAAATGGGCATCGGGTATTATTGCTTCCATGATGTCGATTTGGTTACGGAAGCCGACAGCATCGAAGCCTATGAGGCCAACCTGAAAGAGCTAGTTGCTTATGCTAAGCAGAAACAGGCCGAAACAGGCATCAAACTGTTGTGGGGAACGGCCAATGTATTCAGCCACGCGCGTTACATGAACGGTGCAGCCACCAATCCCGATTTTGATGTTGTGGCCCGTGCCGCTGTCCAGATAAAGAATGCGATTGATGCCACCATTGAACTGGGAGGTACGAATTATGTCTTTTGGGGTGGACGCGAAGGGTATATGTCGTTGCTGAATACTGATCAGAAACGCGAAAAAGAACATCTGGCACAGATGCTGACCATTGCCCGTGATTATGGACGTGCACGTGGTTTCAAGGGCACTTTCCTGATTGAACCGAAACCCATGGAACCGACAAAGCATCAGTATGATGTCGATACAGAGACAGTTATCGGCTTCCTGAAGGCTCACGGACTGGATCAAGACTTCAAAGTGAATATCGAAGTGAATCATGCCACCCTTGCAGGACATACGTTCGAACATGAACTGGCGGTGGCTGTAGACAACGGAATGTTGGGGTCTATCGACGCAAACCGCGGCGATTATCAGAACGGATGGGATACGGATCAATTTCCGATTGACAACTTCGAACTGACACAAGCCATGATGCAGATTATCCGTAACGACGGATTGGGTAACGGCGGTACAAACTTCGATGCCAAAACTCGCCGGAACTCTACTGACCCGGAAGATATCTTTATCGCACATATTGCCGGAATGGATGCTATGGCACGTGCCTTGGAAAGCGCAGCCAATCTGCTCAATGAGTCTCCTTACCAGAAAATGTTGTCCGACCGTTATGCCTCGTTCGATGCGGGCAAAGGCAAGGAGTTCGAAGAAGGGAAACTCAGCCTGGAGGAACTGGTTGCTTATGCCAAAGCCAACGGAGAGCCGAAGCAGACCAGCGGCCAACAGGAACTGTATGAAGCACTCGTTAATATCTACTCATTATAAGTCCGTATTTCACGGTCTGCAGGCTCTTGTTGCCTGCAGACCGTAATTCAAAAAAAGCTAATGCCATGAATCATACCAACGAGGGTAGCAAGCTCTACCTGTATTCCATTACATCGGTAGCCATCCTGGGCGGATTGCTGTTCGGCTATGATACCGCTGTAATTTCAGGAGCTGAGAAAGGGCTCGAAGCCTTCTTCCTCACAGCCACAGATTTTCAATACGACAAAGTGATGCACGGCATCACCTCCTCGAGTGCACTGATCGGTTGCGTCTTGGGTGGTGCATTGTCCGGCATCTTCGCTTCACGGCTGGGGCGCCGCAACTCACTACGGCTGGCCGCCGTACTTTTCTTCCTTTCGGCACTGGGGTCTTATTATCCTGAATTCCTGTTCTTTGAATATGGGAAGGCTAATATGAACTTGCTTATCACCTTTAATCTCTACCGCATTCTGGGAGGCATCGGAGTGGGACTGGCGTCCGCTGTTTGTCCCATGTATATTGCCGAGATAGCTCCCTCCAACATTCGCGGTACACTGGTGTCATGCAATCAGTTTGCCATAATCTTCGGCATGCTTGTGGTTTACTTTGTAAACTACCTGATCTTGGGCGACCACCAGAATCCTGTTATCCTGAAAGATGCTGCCGGTACACTTTCTGTAAGTAGCGAGTCGGATATGTGGACCGTTACCGAAGGGTGGCGCTATATGTTCGGTTCCGAAGCCTTTCCGGCAGCTTTCTTCGGCATGTTACTCTTCTTCGTACCCAAAACTCCCCGTTATCTGGTGATGATTGATCAGGATCAGAAGGCTTATTCCATTCTCAAAAAAGTGAATGGAGCCACAAAAGCACAAGAGATTCTTGCCGAAATAAAAGCCACTTCGCAGGAAAAGACAGAGAAGCTGTTCACCTACGGTGCGGCGGTGATTGTTATCGGTATTCTGCTTTCCGTATTCCAACAGGCTATCGGCATCAATGCAGTGCTTTACTATGCTCCTCGTATTTTTGAAAATGCAGGTGCAGAAGGAGGTGGCATGATGCAAACGGTTATTATGGGTGTTGTGAATATTATCTTTACACTGGTTGCAATCTTTACAGTAGATCGCTTC
>ENA-UESS01001302-UESS01001302.1-human-gut-metagenome-genome-assembly--contig:-NODE-1302-length-11119-cov-14.254211_pt1 | contig 11119 bp, 9 predicted proteins | sample MGYA00243004_ERZ508005 | MGnify/ENA primary metagenome ERZ508005 (study PRJEB26167, sample SAMN06115471) | human gut metagenome | host: Homo sapiens | place: China:Guizhou | collected 2016-06-29...
TTTTCACTTTTCACTTTTCACTTTTCACTTTTCACTTTTCACTTTTCACTTTTCACTTTTCACTTTTCACTTTTCACCTTTCACCTTTCCATCCCTCCTCCGCTCCGACATCCGCCGACTCCGATCCATTTATTTTCCATAGGAAATTTGTTTTACCGGAAAATAATCAATACTTTCGCAACGTTATTTCAATGGAAAACGTAAACCCGTTATAAGATGAAACTGCTGAAACGACATTGGCCGACGCTGCTGGGAGCGGCGCTGGGAGCCTTGGGAGGCTATCTCTACTGGTATTTCGTGGGGTGTGCCGACGGCACGTGCCCGATCACCTCCTCGCCGCTCAACAGCACGCTGTGGGGAGCCGTCATGGGCGGACTGCTGTTGAGCATGTTCGAACCGAAACCGCCCCGGAAAGAGTGAAAAAACGGGCGTCCGGTCGGTTCCGGACGCCCGTTTTTGCGGCTGACGGCCGCTATCGCCCCGTCACGCGCATGTAACGCGCCAACGAAGTCCGGTAAGCGGCGCATGCCGAGGTGAAGTCGTTGCGGCTCCGGGTGTAGAGCGTCTCGGCGTCCAGCAGGTCGGTGAGCGGAGCCGTTCCGGCCTGGTAGAAATTGCGGTTCTGCCGCAGGTTCTCGGCGGCCGACGTCACGGAACGCCGCGTCAGCAGAATCTGCGCATAGGATTCCTGCACCTCGCTCCACGTCCGCTCGATCTCCACGGCCAGCATCTCGCGGGCCTGCAACCGGTCGTTCTCGGCCTGCTGCTCCCGGATGCGGGCCTTCTTCAGGGCGTGCGCCCCGCCCCACCAGTCGGAAATGGGGACCGACACCTGGGCGAAAACCAGCCCGTCGTCCACATCCTTGTCCGTCACGTTGTAGTAGAGGTAGCCGGCCCCGACGCCCACCGTCGGCAGGCGTTTGCCGCGCTCCATGCGCTTCCGGTACTTCTGTACCTCGACATTCTTCTCGGCGAGCCGGTACTCGGCCCGGTTGTCCAACGCCTCCTCGACCGGCACGTAAAACGCCGCGGGCGCCTCGGGCTGGCCGAACTCCGCCGCCGCCACGTCGAAAGCGCGCCAGTCGACACCGATATGCTGTGCCAGCAGCATCTTCGAGACTTTCAGTCCGTTTTCGACCTTCAGGCGGTTCGACGCGATCTCCTGCTGCCGCAGTTCCACGCGCAGCAGGTCGTTCGTCGTCACCAGCCCGGCCTTGACCGAGAGTTCCACCTGGCGGTGAATCTCCTCCAGCTGGCGTTCCACGGCTTCGATGGTCGAAAGGTTGTCGCGCAGCGACACGACCTGCCAGTAATAGGCGTCGGTCTGCTCGCGCACCTCGGACTCGGTCTTCTGCAACTGCAACCGCCCGACCTCCTCGCCCAGCCGGGCGAGCTTGTTGCCGTTGACGATCTTCAGCCCCGCGAAGACGGGCTGCACGGCCGTGATGCCGCCCACAATCCCCCGCTTGACCATCGACAGCGGCAGGTTCATCGTCCCCAGCTGCGGGATGGTCATGCCGAAATCGGCCTGCACCAGTCCGTGCTGGGCCTGGAAAACGCCTCCCGTGGCCGAGACCTGCGGGAAGTAGCCGGTCAGCGCCTCGCGGCGCGTTTGCAGGGCCGCTTCAAGCTCGAACCGGCCGTCGCGGAGCGTGCGGTTGTGTTCGGCGGCGGCCGCGCGGCATTCGTCGAGCGTCAGGGTCTGCGCCCCGGCCGGAAGGGCCGTGCAGCACAGGATCAGATATACGAGAGCCTTTTTCATCACTTGTAGATTTTGGAGTAAAGAACCGGAAGGATCGTGACCACGAGGATCAGCGAGCCGATGCCTCCGGCGAAAATCGTAACACCCACGGGCGCCCAGAACGTACTGCCTCCCAACATCATCGGCACGACGCCCACGGCCGTGGTGGCCGTCGTGAGGAAGATCGGGACCATGCGGCGCTTTCCGGCGTCGTAGGCCGCCAGCTTGCCCGACCAGTGGCAGACCTTGCGTTTGTCCTCGGCATGCTGGTACATCAGGATCACGTTCCGCACGATCATGCCTAGCAGGGTGATGAAACCCAGCACCGAGGTCAGCCCGATGGTGAAGTCGGCGATCCACAGTCCGACCATCGCGCCGAACAGACACAGCGACATCGAGGCCATGACGACCAGCGTGATGCCGAATTTGCGGAAGTTGACGAGGATGAAGAAGAAGATGATCACCAGCGAGATGCTCAACCCCGCGGCGATGGGCGGCAGGGTCTCGGCGTCGAACTCGTGCGCGCCGCCCAACTCGGTCTCGACGTCCGGCGGGAGCGGAATCTCGTCTTTCAGCATCCGGCTGATGCGCGAGGTCATCCGCATCGCGTTGGCGCCGCGTTTCAGGTCGGCCGTCACGGTGATGCAGCGCATGCCGTTGCGGTGGACGATCTTCGACTGGCTCCACGCGGGTTCCACGTCGGCGATCTGCCGCAGAGGCACGCTCACCCCCGGCACGGGCGAGGAGACATAGGTGTCCCCGATGTCCGACAGCGAGCGTTCGCCCAGCCGGGCGTCGCGCTTGAGCACCACCGGGAGCCTGTAATCGCCCTCCCAGACCGAACCCACGGCCACGTCGCCCGACGCCAGGGCCATGTTGGCGGCCACGACCGTGCGCGTGATGCCCAGCTGCGACGCCGTGACGGGATCGAGCCGCACCTCGGCGATCGCCCGCGGGTCCTCGTAATCGGTATGCACCCATTGCAGTTCGGGCATCTGCCGCATGCGGGCCATCAGCCGGTCGGCCGCGGCGCGCAGCGAGTCGATGTCGCTGCCGTAGAAGCGGAATTCGAGCGACGGCACGTTCTGGTAGTCGAGCTGCTTGAACTTGACGTAGGCTTCGGGGAAACGGTCGGCCCACACGTCGGCGTACTCGTCGAGAATGGACTCCGTATCGTCCACCGACGTGGTGTTGACGATGAACTGCGCGTAGTTCTTGCCCGCGATCTGCGGGGCGTAGCTCATCTGGAAGCGCGGCGACGAGCACCCCACGAACGAGGTGACCGACTTCACCCGTTCGTCGGCCCGCAGCGCCCGGTAAACCGAATCGGCGACGGCCCCGGTGCGTTCCAGCGGCGTGTCGGGGCGCAGGTAGATCTCCACGGCGAACTGGTCCCGGTCGGCGAAGGGGACCATGCGGAACTTGAGCTGCGTGGCGATCAGCAGCGACACGACCACCGAGGCGGCGCCGAGCGAGATCGTCAGCCACCCGTGGCGGAAGGTCCACGCCAGCACGCGGCGGTAGACGTCGTGCACCCGGTCGGTGAACGACCTGCGGCCGTCCCTGCGCACGTGAACGGCCGGAATGATCAGTATCTCGAGGAACGGAATGACCATCACGGCCAGCAGCAGCGACACCATCAGGTTAATGGTGATCGTCCACGGGAACCAGGTCAGGAAGTCGCCCATCATGCCCGTCATCGTGAAGAGGATCGGATAGAAGATCATGCAGATACAGATCGTGGCCAGCAGCAGCGAGGGGAAGAACTCCCGGGCGCTCTCCACGGCGGCGAACCACCGCGAATGGCCGCGCCCGAGGTAATCGAGGTAGCCGTCGATCACCACGATCGAGTTGTCGACGATCATGCCCAGCACGACGACCAGCGCGGCGAGCGTCACGGTGTTCAGCGGAATGCCGCAGAGGTACATCATGCCCACCGAGATGAAGGTCGACATCGGGATCGTCAGCGCGGCGACGATGGCCGACCGCAGCGGGAAGAGGAGCATCATCACGACGATGATGATGGCCATGGCCACGAACAGGTCGCGCAGGAACGAGTGCACCGAGTCGCCGACGACCTTGGCCTGGTCGGCGATGCGCTGCACGCTGACATCGGCGGGAAGCTCCTCTTCGATGAAGGCGTGCAGCACCTCGTCGACCTCGCGGCCGTACTCCACGATGTTGTTCCCGGCCTGCATCTCCAGCGACAGCAGCACGCAGCGGTGGCCGTTGTTGCGGATATAGCTGTCCGGATCGTCGTACTCGCGCACGACGCGCGCCACGTCCTTCACCCGCAGGACGTGCCCTTCGGGATCGCTCCAGACGATCTGCTCGGCGACCTCCCGCTCCCCGGCCAGCGACGGCGCGATGTGGATCGGGGTCTCGGTCTCGGCATTGCTCACCGAGCCGCCCAGCGGGGTCAGCCCCTGCGCGGCCAGCGCCGCGGAGAGCGTCTTCTCGCCGATGCCGTAGGCCGCGAGCCGCTCGGGATCGGCGTAAACCGAGATCTGCTCCTGCTGCACGCCGTAGGGGCGCAGGTTGGAGACCGATTCGATGCGGCGCAGACGGTCGCTCAAATCGTCCATATACCCTTTCAGTTCGCGGTAGGAGCGCGTGTCCGATTCGAGGGTGATCAGCAGCGCCGAGGTGTCGCCGAAATCGTCGTTGGTCACCACGGCCGCGACACCCGCAGGCAGCTGCATCTTGAACGCCGCCAGCCCGTGCTTGACTTTCGACCATACCTCGTCCTTGTCGTTCACATCGTCGTTCAGCTCGACCATCACGTAACACATGCCGTTCTGCGACGTGGAGGTGGTCTTCGCACGCTTCACCTCCTTATAAGTCATCAGGAACTGTTCGAGCGGCTTCGCCAGCTGCTCTTCGACCTCCTCGGCCGTCGCCCCGGGATAGACGCCCACGACGACGCCCTGCCGGATCGTGTACTCGGGGAACTCCTGCTTGGGAATGCGCGCAAGGGCGTAGATTCCGAACACGAACAGGCAGCCCACGATCAGGAAGGTGATGCGAAAATTCCGCATCGACCAGGCTATTACGCTATTCGAACTTCTCATCGCCATACGACTTTACTGCCCTCGCCGATCTTCTGCATGCCGTCCACGACGATGCGGTCGCCCGCCGCGACGCCCCCGGTCAGCACGATGCCGTTGTTCACCAGCCGCCCCGTCGTGACGGCCGTACGCACGGCCGAATCGCCGCGCACGGTCCACACGAAACGGCTCCCGTCGCCCGCCTGCTGCACGGCGCGCAGCGGAACGGCGATCTCCTCGGCCGACTCTGCGGGCGAAACCGTCACGCGGCACACCATGCCCGGCAGCAACTCGCCAGCGGCGTTGTCCAGCGTGGCGCGCACGTCGTAGGTGTGGGCCGCGGGATTGGCCACGGCGCCCTTTTCGATCTTCCCGGCGGGGAACACCCGGTCGCCGAGCGCGGCGACGCCCACCCCGATCCGGCTGTCGGCGCCGAGCCGGGCGATCTCCTGCTCGGGGACCGAGAAGCGCACCTTGACGCGTCCGACTTCGAGCAGCGTCAGCACGGGAACGCCCGGCAGGGCCGTCTCCCCGGCCGAAATCCGCCGCTGGCCGACCACCCCGGAAAAGGGCGCATAAAGCGAACAGTCCTCCAGATTCTTCTTCGCGATCCCGAAGGCCGCCTCGGCCTGCCGCAGCCGGGTCTGCGCCTCGACCCACTTGATCTCGGGCAGGCTCTCGGCGTCGTAGAGCTGTTTCAGACGCGCGCAGGCGTCCTTCGCCTGATTCAGCGCGGCTTCGGCGGCCTCGAAAGTCCGGCGCGCCGAGGTGGGATCGAGCTCGGCGAGCAGGTGACCTTTGCCGACGCGCCGGCCCTCGTCCGCAAAGGTGCGGGCGACGGTCCCGGCGACGGGGAAGCTCAAGGCGGCCGAAGACTCCTCCTCGATCGCACCTACATAAACGGCCGCCCCGACGTCGGCCGAGGGCGCGGCCACGATGGTTTCGACACGCAGCGGATCGACCGTGCGGTTCTTTTTCGGAGATGAACAGCCGGCGGCCAGCAGCAACGCGTGGCCATCGCGCGGGCGCTGATCAACAAACCGCAGATCATCCTCGCCGACGAACCCACGGGCGCACTGGACAGCGTCACCTCGCAGGAGGTGATGAACCTGCTGCGCAGCGTGAACGTCAACATGGGCATGACCATCATCTGCGTCACCCACGAACAGTCGATCGCCGACCAGACGGACAAAATCATCCGCCTGACGGACGGCGTCATCAGCAGTATCACCGAAACCGGACTGGCAACGCGATGAGAGAGCTGCTGCTGGAGATATGGACTTCGGTGCGCCGCAACAAACTGCGCACGTTCCTCACGGGATTTTCGGTCGCGTGGGGCATCTTCATGCTCGTCATCCTGCTGGGATCGGGCAACGGACTCAAGAACGGCGTGCTGTCGAATTTCGGCAACTACGCCACCAACTCGATCAACCTCTACGGCGGCCGTACTTCGAAGCCCTACATGAAAAACCGGGACCTCGAAATTCTGGTCAATGAATTCCCCGAAGTGGACGACGTCGCCGCCAAAGCGTGGTACCGCGGCTCCACGGCCACCTACCTCGACCGCTTCGCCGACATCAGCCTGCGCGGCTCGCTGCCCAAGATCCAGCAGATCGAAGGCGTCGAGATCGTCAAGGGACGTTTCATCAATCAGGCCGACATCCACAACTACCGCAAGGTGATCGTCATCGACGAGGCGCTCGAAAGAATACTCTTCCGCGGCGACGACCCGCTGGGCAAGCCGGTCAAAATCCACAACAACATCTACCGCGTGGCCGGCGTCTACAGAGGCGACGCCCAGCAGCGCAATTCGATGGGCTACATCCCGCTGACGACCGGCCAGCTGATCTTCAAGGCCAACGATCCGGTCGTGGACAACGCGATCATCACCGTACACGGACTCGACACCGACGCGCAGATGGAGGCGTTCGAACAGCGCATCCGCAAACGGCTGGCCGCCGAACACCACTACGATCCCGAAGACCAGAGCGCCCTGTGGATACGCAACACGATGGAGCAGTACAAGAGCATGATGATCGTCTTCGGCGGCATCAACCTCTTCGTCTGGATCATCGGTCTGGGCACCCTGCTGGCGGGCATCGTCGGCGTGAGCAACATCATGCTGGTGACCGTCACGGAGCGCACCTCCGAATTCGGCATCCGCAAGGCGCTGGGCGCCAAACCCGTGTCGATCATCCGCCTGATCCTGACCGAATCGGTGATGATAACGGCCATGTTCGGCTATATCGGCATGGTGCTGGGCGTTGCCGTCATGGAGGCGGTCAACTATGTCATCAACCAGACGCCGGCCCAGACCGGAAACTTCGGCGGCAGCATCTTCCTCAATCCGACGCTCGATCTGGGCGTGGCCGTCAGCGCCACGGTCGTACTGGTCATTGCGGGCCTGATCGCAGGATACGTCCCCGCCTACCGGGCCGCACAACTGAAAACGATCGACGCCCTGCGTTATAATAAATAAGGAGCCATGAGATTTTTCGATACGGACCGCTGGAACGAAATCTGGCAGACAATCAGCCGGAACCGCAAGCGCAGCATCATGACGGCGCTGGGCGTATTCTGGGGTATCTTCATGCTCATCGTACTGCTGGGAGCCGGCATGGGGCTGGGACGCCTTTTCCGCGCCCAGCTGGGCGGCATGTCCACCAACACGGTGCTGCTGCAAAGCAGCCGCACGTCGGTCCCCTACAAGGGCATGCCCACGGGACGCTGGTGGAGAATGGACAACGACGATCTGGAAGCCGTCAGCAAACTCGAAGAGGTGGAGTACACCTCAGGCGTCATCTGGGGCAACGAACTCCACTGCAGCTACAAAGAGCGCAAGGGCGACTATCAGATGATGGGATACACGCCCGACTACCAGAGGATCAACCCGCAGAAGATCATCGCAGGCCGTTACATCAACGAGGTAGACATGGTGCACAAGCGCAAGGTCTGCGTCATCGGCACGCAGGTGCAGAAAGACCTCTTTCCGGGCGAACCCGACCCGACGGGCAAAGTCATCAAGGTCGGAGGAAGCTACTTCACCATCATCGGCGTCATGCGCCGCGAATCGTCGGCCATGTCGTTCAGCGACGTCGAACGCACGGTCGTCGTCCCGATCTCGCTGGCGCAGCAGATGTTCGGCTACGGCCGCACGATACACCTGCTGGCGCTGGCCGGCTACAAGGACGTTCCGAGCAAACAGGTCGAGAAAGCGGCCCGCGAAGCCGTCTTCGCCCGGCACATGATCTCGCCGGACGACGAAAAGGCCGCTTGGACCATGTCCGCCGGAGAGATGTTCGACAAGGTGATGAGCCTGTTCTGGGGCATCGGCCTGCTGACGTGGATCGTGGGACTGGGCACGCTGCTGGCCGGCATCGTCGGCGTGAGCAACATCATGCTGGTGCTCGTGAAGGAGCGCACGCAGGAGATCGGCATCCGCCGCGCGCTGGGCGCCCCGCCAACGGCCATCATCTCGCAGATACTTTCCGAGAGCTTCATCCTCACCTTCATCGCCGGAATACTGGGGCTCACGGCCGCCGTCGGCGTGCTGTCGGTCGTGGATTCGGTCTACTATCAGGCGGTCACCGTGGCGCAGGAAGGATTCGAAGTGTCGTGGCAGATCTCCTTCGGAACGGGCATGCTGGCCCTCTTCATCCTGATCGCAGGCAGCCTGCTGGCGGGCGTCATCCCCGCATACCGGGCCTTGAGCATCAAGGCGGTGGATGCAATACGCGAAGAAGAAACGATTAAACAAACAGATTACGGCTATGAAAAAATTTCTGAAAATCTTTCTGGGAGTGCTCTTTGCGGCGCTGCTTCTCGGAACGTTCTGGTTCCTGTGGCAGAAGACCCGCCCCGTAAAGGTCGTCTACACGATCGTGCAGCCCAAACTCGACACGCTCAAACAGTACGTGGTCGCCACGGGCAAGGTCGAGCCGCGCGACGAGGTGCTCATCAAGCCCCAGATTTCGGGCATCGTCTCCGACGTCTATAAGGAGGCCGGGCAGATGGTCCGCAAGGGCGAGGTGATCGCCACGGTGAAGGTCGTCCCCGAAATGGGTCAGCTGTCGAGCGCCGAATCGCGCGTCTCGGTGGCCGAAATATCGCTGGACCAGACCCGCCGCGAATTCGACCGCACGGAAGCCCTGCACAAGAAGGGCGTGGTGTCGGACGAGGAGTACGAGCAGGGCCGCACCGCGCTTCGGAAAGCGCAGGAGGAGCTGCAGAACGCCAAGGAGAACATGGAGATCGTCAAGAACGGCATCACCAGCCGTTACAAGGAGCTGAGCAACACCCAGATCCGTTCGACGATCAACGGCATGATCCTCGACGTCCCGGTCAAGGTCGGAAACTCGGTGATCCAGTCCAACACCTTCAACGACGGCACGACCATCGCCACGGTTGCCGACATGTCGAACATGCTCTTCCGGGGCAACGTCGACGAGACCGACGTGGGCAAGCTCCACGAGACGATGCCCGTCAAGCTGACCATCGGCGCCCTGCAGAACGTCGAGCTGGACGCCCTGCTGGAGTACGTTTCGCCCAAAGCGACCGAAGACAACGGCGTCATCATGTTCGAAGTGAAGGCGGCCGTGAAGATTCCCGAAAACGTCTTCGTGCGCGCCGGATACAGCGCCAACGCCAGCATCGTGATCCAGAGCCGCGAAGGGGTGCTGACCCTGCCGGAAAGCACCGTCGAATTCGAGGGCGACAAAACCTACGTCTACCTGCTCACCAGCGCCGACGGAGCCGAGGAGCAGACCTTCGACAAGCACGAGGTCAAGATCGGGCTGTCGGACGGCATCAACATCGAACTGACCGAGGGCGTGACCGCCGAGAGCAAAGTCCGCGGCGCACGGGAAGAGAAGAAGAAATAATCACAAATGCATCGCAGCATGAAAACCAGCACCCTATTCGCCGCCCTCAGCGCGGCTGCCATGACACTCTGCACGGCTGCGGCCGCGGCTCAGGCGGTACAGTCCGCGCCGCAGGCCGAAGCGCCGGCGCCCGGCACGCCGTGGTCGCTCGACGACTGCATCGGGTATGCCCTGCACAACAACGTCGGCGTACAGCAGCAGGCCCTGCAGGTGGAGCAGACCGACGTGAAACTGTCAACCTCCAAATACAGCCGGCTGCCCGACCTGAGCGCATCGGTGGGCTACAACGCCACCTTCGGGCGCGGCACCTCCGACGACAACATCCGCAAGACGGGAACCATCCAGAGCGGCTCGTTCGACGTCGGGGCCAGCATGCCCCTCTTCGACGGATTCCGCATCAACCGCGAAATCAAGGGCGGCAAGCTCGACCTCGCCGCCGCCATGCAGGATTTGGAACGCGCACGCGAAGACCTGTCAATCAACGTCATGACGCTGTACCTGCAGGTTCTCTACAACAAGGAGCTGACCCAGATCGCCGAACGCCAGCTCGAACTGAGCACCCAGCAGGCCGTCCGCAGCCGCGAGCTGGTCGCCGCGGGCAAACAGCCCGAATCGGCACGCTACGAAAGCGAAGCCCTGCAGGCCAACGACGAACTGAATCTGACGCAGGCCCGCAACGACCTGCGGCTGGCGCTGCTCAACCTGAGTCAGGCCCTCAACCGCGAAAGCGCGGCGGGATTCGACATCGTGGCGCCGCAGCTCGACAGCGTGGCGCTCGCATCGCTGCACGTGCTCGGCACGGCCGACGACGTCTATGCCTATGCGACGGAAAACCGCCCCCACATCAAGGCGGAACGCCTGCGGCTCGAAAGCGCCGAAAATGCCGTCCGGATCGCCAAGTCCGCGCTCTACCCCTCGCTTTCGCTGCGCGGAGGCTACGGCACGGGCATCTACAGCACGCAGGAAGCCGCCTTCGGCACCCAGTTCCGCAAGAACAGCAGCGAATTCGTCGGCGTGTCGATGAGCGTTCCGATCTTCAACCGCCGCGCCACGCACAACAGCATCCTCTCGGCCCGGATAGCCATGCGCAAACAACAGCTGGCCGTAACCGACGCCGAGCAATCGCTGCGCAAGGAGATCGAGCAGGCGTGGTACAACGCCGACGCCGCCTACGGCAAATACCGTTCGGCGGACGCCGCCCTCGCCTCGGCACGGGTGGCCTTCGCCTACGAACAGCAGAAGGCCGACGCTGGCCGTTCGACGGTCTTCGACTTCAACGACGCCAAAACACGTATGGAAAAGGCCGAGTCGGAACTCGTGCAGGCGAAATACGAATTCGTATTCCGGTCGAAGATCCTCGACTTCTACCGCGGCCGGCCGCTCGAACTATGACAAACAGCCGTAAACAAGCTCGCACCGAATAAACAAATTAGGGCGGTCGAAATTCGACC
>ENA-UESS01001308-UESS01001308.1-human-gut-metagenome-genome-assembly--contig:-NODE-1308-length-11077-cov-7.100636_pt1 | contig 11077 bp, 10 predicted proteins | sample MGYA00243004_ERZ508005 | MGnify/ENA primary metagenome ERZ508005 (study PRJEB26167, sample SAMN06115471) | human gut metagenome | host: Homo sapiens | place: China:Guizhou | collected 2016-06-29...
CAGTAAGTCAGCTTCCCTCTCTGCCGCAGACCATCCTTTTTTACAATACCGGTGCGCGCATCACCTGTTCCGGCTCCGACTCCCTGGAGGATTTGAAGTTCATGGAGGCGCAGGGCGTGGAGAGCCGTACCTGCGGCACCTGTCTGGACTTCTACAAGCTGAAGGAGACCCTGGCCGTGGGCAGCATCACCAATATGTACGCCATCGCGGAGACGCTGGCCGCCGCCGGGAAAGTCATCAAGCCATGATCTATCTGGACAACGCCGCCACCACCCGCCAGAAGCCCCAGCCGGTGATCGACGCGGTGGTGTCGGCTATGACCACCTTGGGCAACAGTGCCCGTGGCACCCACGAGGGGAGCCTTTCTGCCTCCCGGATGATCTACGGCACCCGGGAAAAGCTGGCGACATTCTTCAACTGTCCCCGGCCTGACCATGTGGTGTTCACAGCTAACTCCACGGAGGCCCTGAACATGGCCATCTGCGGATTGCTGAACCCCGGCGACCATGTGATCGCCACGGATCTGGAGCACAATTCCGTTCTGCGTCCCCTGTACCGGCTGGAGGCGGAGCGGAGCGTGTCTCTCAGTTTCGTCCCGGCTGACCGGCAGGGGCGGATCGACTACGGCAAGTTCGAGCGGCTGATCCGCCCGGAGACGCGGGCCATCATCTGCACCCATGCCTCCAACCTCACCGGAAACGCCGTGGATATCGGCCAGGTGGGGGCCATCGCCCATGCCCACGGCCTGATCTTTCTTGTGGACGCCTCCCAAACGGCGGGCGTCCTGCCCATCGACATGGAGGCCCAGCAGATCGACCTGCTCTGTTTCACCGGGCACAAGTCCCTCATGGGTCCTCAGGGCACCGGCGGGCTGTGCCTCCGGGAGGGGATCACCCTCCGCCCATGGAAGGTGGGGGGGACCGGCGTCCAGACCTACAACCCCGCCCAGCCGGAGCAGCTGCCTACACGGTTGGAGGCGGGGACCCTCAACGGCCACGGCATCGCCGGGCTGTCCGCCTCGCTGGACTATATCCGGGCGGTGGGCATGGAGACCATCCGGGAGAAGGAGGAAACCCTCACGCGCCGGTTTTATGAGGGGGTTTCCGCCATTCCCGGCGTAACGGTCTACGGCGATTTTACCGCTCCCCGGACGGCGGTGGTGGCGCTGAATATCCGAGACTACGATTCCGGCGAGGTGTCGGACGCGCTGGCGCAGGACTACGGCATTGCCACCCGCCCCGGTGCCCACTGCGCCCCCCGGATGCACCGGGCCTTGGGCACGGAGCATCAGGGAGCCGTGCGGTTCAGCTTCGGCTGGTTCAACACGGAACATGAGATCGACACGGCGATCCGAGCGGTAAAGGAGCTGGCGGAATGAGACCCAAAACCCTGAAACTGGTGGTGACGTTCCACACCACGGCAGCAGCCATGGCTATGGAGACCCTCTGCAAGGCGCAAAGCATCCCCGGCCGCTTGATCCCCACTCCCCGGGAGCTGACGGCGGACTGCGGTATGGCGTGGTGCGCCCCCTTAGACGCCGAAGAAACGCTGCGGGCCTTGGCGGGCGCCTATCATCTGGAATACGCGGGCTGGCAGGAGCTGCTGGTCTGAACAAAACCGTACCTCAGCGTGTCGAAAAAGTCTTTTCGCCCCGCTGAGTAAGTTTTCAGAACTTCATAAAAGTTCTGAAAACTAAAGATTTTAATGGCGCGGGACACCCTTCTTGGGTTTCCCGCGCACACCCTTCCTTACCGTTGCGGAGGATTTACCACTTTATCGACAGTCTCGGTCTTATTTATGCTTTTGGATTTACTCAGGCTTAGCCCTTGATAGCGCCCTGGTCCTCCACAGCGATCACGGTGGCGAAGTCAGAGGGAGCCTTGCTCACATCGTTGGAAACGGTGATCTTGCCGTCGAACATATCCTTCACCATGGCCTTGTAGTCATCCTGCGTGAAGCTGTCAGACCACTGAGTGCCCTCACCCATGGGGATCTGGACATAGTTCAGCTCGGGATCATCGCCGGACACCAGGCCCAGAGTAGCGATCTTGCCCTTGTAAGCATCCCAGTTGCCGTTGACGATAACGTCAGTCAGGGTGTCATAGGTGGTGGGATACAGGCCCTTCATAGCGGAGGTGACGGTCATGCCTTCCACGCCGGCGTAGCCAGCGATGACGCCAGCCTGGTCAACGTCCACGCCGATGACCTTGGCGTTAGCCTTCTTGGCAGCGTCCACAGCGGAGGTGTAGATACCGCCGCCGCAGGCGAAGACGACCTCAGTGCCGCCGGCATACCAGGTATCCATCACAGCGGTGATATCGGCATCACCGAAGAACTGACCGCCATAGACATAGTTCAGGCTCACATCAGTCAGGCCCAGATCGGCAGCAGCAGCGTCAACGCCCTGCACGAAGCCGTAGCCATAACGGACAACAGCGGGAACAGCCATGCCGCCCAGGAAGCCCAGGTTCTTGTAGCCCAGCTTCACAGCAGCGTAACCGGCCATGTAGCCGCACAGCTCTTCCTGGTACACGGCGCAGTACACGTTGCTCATGTCAACGTACTCGCTCAGATCCCAGTTGTCGGGGGTGTAATCATAGGTTTTACCAGCCTTGGCCACAGCAGTTTCCAACAGGTCGCCGGCAGCCACGTCCAGAGCGATGAACTTCACGTCGGGGAACTCGGGAGCAGCTTCCACGATGGCGCCGCCGAAAGCGTAGCCGGGCATCACGATGACATTGTAGCCCTCGTCAGCGGCCTTCTCGATCATAGCCACACGGTCGGCGGTGTTGTCGCCGACGGGCTTGAAGTAGTTGAACTCGATGTCGTTGTCCTCGGCAAACGCCTTGCAGGCCTCATAGGTGGTCTGGTTGAAGGACTGGTCGGTGATGTCACCGTAGTCGGTGATCATTGCGACCTTATAGGCGCCCTCGTTCTCAGCAGGCTGCTCGGTCTGGTCAGGTGCATCGGTCTTGGTATCGTCGGTCTTCTTATCGCCGCAGGCTACCAGGGACAGAGACATGACCAATGCCAGAGTCAAAGCAAGAAACTTCTTCATTGGAATCTACCTCTTTCATGTTTTCTCCTTTTAACGTCCGCTCCCGCTCTGAAACGCACCGTGCCGTGTTCCCCGGAGGGATCGCAGCCTGTATGGCTTCGGAAACCGGGTGCAAGCTTTTTAAAAGGGTCGACCTCAAGGGTCTATGTCATTATAACAATTTCACCCGGGCAATGCAATAAGAAACCCGAATTGTTTTCAATTTTGCCATATCTTTCACGCATAAAAGAACACCCCGCCCGGGATCGGGCGGGGTGTTCCCTTCAGGAAGCGTTAACAGTCTATCGGCCTCAGTCCGCCATCTTTACGGCGACTTCCAGAGCGATCTTCATCATGTTGGTGAACGTGGTCTGCCGGTCCGCCGGGGACAGCTCCTCTCCCGTCACCAGATTGTCGGAGATGGAGCAGATGGCCAGCGCCCGCTTGCCGGTGTAGGCAGCGTTGCAGTACAGGGCGGCCGCCTCCATCTCCACCGCCATGACGCCCATCTTCTGGAAGCGCATGTTCCGTCCGGCGGCATCGTAGAAGGTGTCGGAGGAATAGAGGTTGCCCACAGGCATCTTCACCCCCAGCTCCTTGGCGCTTTCCACTGCCGCCATCAGCAGGTCAAAGTCCGCAATGGGGGCAAAGGTGCCGCCCAGCTCATACTGCTCCAGATAAGCGGAGTTGGCGCAGGCGCCCTGACCGGCCACCACGCTGCCCAGCTCCAGATCTGCCCGCAGGGCTCCGGCACTGCCCACCCGGATGATATTCTCCACATCATACTGGGTATACAGCTCGTAAGAATAAATACCGATGGAGGGCATTCCCATGCCGGAGGCCATCACGCTCACCGGCACGCCCTTATACAGGCCGGTATAGCCCTGAACGCCCCGGACGTTGTTTACCAGCTTCAAATCCGTCAGGAAGGTCTCCGCGATGAACTTGGAGCGCAGGGGGTCTCCGGGCATCAGTACGGTTTTGGCGAAATCGCCCTTCTTGGCTTCATTATGCGGCGTTCCCATAGTATCCTCCTTTTATTTTTCCATGGCCTTTACGGCCTTCACGATGCGGCTGGTGCCCAGACGGGAAGCCCCCAGATTGATGAAATCCTCCGCGTCCTGCAAATTGGCGATGCCGCCGGCGGCCTTGATCTTCACGTTGGGGCCCACGTGCTTGGCGAACAGGGCCACATCCTCCCGGGTGGCGCCGCCCCCGCCGAAGCCGGTGGAGGTCTTGATGTAGTCGGCGCCGGAGGCGGTGACGATCTCGCACAGCTTGATCTTCTCCTCGTCGGTGAGGAAGCAGCACTCGATGATGACCTTCAGCAGCTTGCCGCGGCAGGCCTCCTTTATGGCCTTGATCTCCGAGAGCAGCTCGTCCCATTTCCGGTCCTTCACCCAGCCGAGGTTGATGACCATGTCCACTTCCTCCGCGCCGTTGCTCACGGCGTCGGCGGCCATGAAGCACTTGGCGGCGGTGGTATCGTAGCCGTTGGGGAAGCCGATGACGGTGCAGATGGGCAGCTTGCCCGCCACGTATTCCGCCGCCTGCTTCACATAGCTGGCGGGGATGCACACGCTGGCGCAGCCGTACTTCATGCCGTCGTCGCAGATGGCCTTGATCTCGTCCCAGGTGGCCGTCTGGGCCAGAAGCGTGTGATCGCACTTGCTCAAAATGTCTTTCAGTTCCATTTCAAGTCACTCCTTTATCATAAAAGTTAAGCTTATTTCCTCGATATGTTTATCATACCAGTTTTTTTGATCGCTGTCTACCGTCCATCTCCCCCTCTTTTGCCTAACGCTCCGGCGTCTTGCAATCCGGTCCATTCGGTGCTACAATGTAGGCCACCAAATCCAAAAGGAGCCTTTTTCATGAAAAAACGACTGTTATCCGCGCTGTGCGCGGTGATGCTTCTCATCTGCGCCGTCCCCATGGCCAGCGCCCAGACCGGGGATGCTGCCCGCCGGGCCGATGCCCTGGCGGTGCTGCATCTGCTCTCCGAGGACCCCGGCCGTGACCTGACCGCTCCCGCTACCCGTGCTCAGGCCGCCGTGCTGCTGGTCCGTCTGGCCGGCGGCGAGAAAAAGCCGGACACCGACGGCTGGTTTGCCGGTTTCCGGGATGTGCCGGACTGGGCCCGCACCGCTGTGAACTACGCCAACCGCCGGGGCTGGATCTCCGGCGTCAGCAACGTACAGTTTGATCCCAACGGTCACCTGAACGCCGACGCCTGGTGTGCTATGCTGCTGCGGATGCTGGGCTACAACGACAAGACCGGGGACTTTGAGATCTCCGACGCCGCAGCCTTCGCCTGGCGGATCGGACTCACCGGCCGCCAGCTAATCGGCATCCTCTCCGTGGGCGATCTAGCGGAGTCCATTTATGACGCTCTGGATTTCTGCTATAAGGGAACGGAGACCACGGTGCTCTCCCGCCTGATGGACCTCGGTGTCTGCACCGCCTCCGCCGCCAACGCTCTGGGCCTGCTGAACAAGGACTATACCGCCCGCCAGCTGGCGGACCGCTACCTCTCCGCCGCCTTCCAGCTCAGCCTGTATGAGACAGAGGAGCAGGTCCACGATGAGGTCTCCTCCGCCGACGCCAGCGGCTTCTTCATCAGCGCCGACGGTCTGGCCGTCACCAACTATCACTCCATCGAAGATTCCATCAAGGCCACCGCCACCCTCCTCAACGGAGAAACCTACGAGGTAGAGCGGGTCCTCTACTACGATACCGGTATCGACATCGCCGTAATCAAGGTCTCCCGGACCAATCAGTCCCGCCGCACCACCTCCGCTTTCAACTATCTGGATCTGGTGGGCACGGCGGACATCCGCCCCGGCGATCCGGTGTACGCCATCGGCAACCCTCTGGGTCTGGGGCTGGCCATCAGCTCCGGCATCATCGGCTCCACCGCTCATGAGCTGGACCGTTATGCCCTGCCCTGCATTGTCAACTCCGCCGACATTTCCCGGGGCAGCAGCGGCGGCGCGCTGATGAACGCCCACGGTCAGGTCATCGGCGTCACCTCCGGCGCTTATACCTATGGCAACAATATGTATCTGGCTGTCCCTGTGGACCCGGTGATGGCCGCCGACCTGACGGTTTCCGGCTGGACCTTGAAGGAGGTCAAGGCCATCGAAGCCGCCAAGGACAAGGACTGAGCTTTCCCGCTTGTAAAGGAGTGATCCCATGAAACGCATCCTGGCCCTGTTGACGGCCGTTTTCCTGCTGCTGTGTCTGGCAGCCTGCGGCCAACCAGCAGATCACGCCCCGGAGCAGCCGCCCCAGCAGGCAGAGCCATCCGAGCCTCCCGCCCAGACCGAACCCCCCGCCTTAGAAGGCGAGGCCCTCTCCGTCCTTCCCGCAGAGGATGCCGGTCTGACGGAGGGCGGCTATGACGCTTACCGGGAGACGGACCCCATGACCGAGATCGTTCTCCTGCCCACCCGTTCCGTCACGGACTTCCACTATTTCATCGTAGGTTTCCGGGAGGGCGGCGACCAGCTCACGCTCACCCGCGATGATGACCTCTACACGGCGGATGCCCTTTCCCCGGACCGTCCCCTCCTGCTGGCCATTCCCTTTGTGGAAACGCTCCCTAACCGGGGCGTCTCCTATGTGGACGCGGACGGTGCCCTCCGCCAGTACGCCATTGTGGAAAGCGGAAAGGACGGCACCATCTTCCTGATGGAAGAAGTCTTTGACTCCGCAGCCTAAACAGACAAGAACCGTATAAAAGGTCCCCGGAGCGCTGCTCCGGGGACCTTTTTATAGATGATCTTTTCGTTCCTTTTTCGGCTCCGGGCAGAGGAAATACCGGGTCATAATGATACCCAAAATGACAAGGATCACCTGGAAAACATCCACAGGCCAAATAGCTCCGTTGCCGCCTCCCCCGCCGCCGGAGCCGCCCTCCGAATTCCGGTACAGCTTTATCAACTCCCCTGTATCCAACTGGCTGCCTTCCGCATCATAGTAAGCCACGGACATGCTGCCAAAAAAGCCAGCCTTGACCTGCTCCTCCGTCACCGGGATCACCTGAAGGATACTCTTGGCCGCCGTTCCCTCATACACCGGCGCCAGTGTGCTGATGTCCGGCAGGATCTCCTCCTCGCCATCATAAGCAGGCGGACGGTATCCGGGAAATACCCGGAAGCTGGCAGCCTCCTTCGGCCAGTTTGCGGTATAGATCTCCAGATACCGCTGTCTGCCTATCTGGATCAGGCTCGTATTCACAATGGGACAGGTGTCATATTCTCTGCTCCGAAAGCGGTATCCGCCAAACAAGCCCCGCTGGAATTGATAAATACCCTGCCGTTCAAACGTTCCATTCTGTTCCAGCCGGTACAGAACAAACATCCGATCCTTTACCGTCGCAGTTTCCAGAACATCCACCTCTCCGTGATACGGAAATCCAGAAATGGATACCAGATCCTCCCGGATGATCTCCTTCATCTCCGCCGTGTCGGTCAGGTCATAGCAGTATTCCAGCCGATACAGCCCTACCAGGCACAGCAGCGTCGCCGCCACGGACAAAACGGCCCCCAGCCGCTGCTGCCAGCGGAGCCGCTTCAAAAAATTCAGCTTCGGCGGCGGCGCTTTTTCCGCTTTCAGGTCCGCCGCCATGGCGTCTCGGGCTGCCCGGCAGTCCGGACAGGATTCCAGATGCTCGCAAATATCAGCTTCCGTCTCCGGCCCCGTCAGGTGCTCCAGATAGGACGGCAGCAGGTCTCTCACAATATGGCATGGCAGCATTACACACCGCCTCCTTCCAACAATTTCTGCTTTGCCCGGTAAAAGGTCACTCTCGCCCAAGTCTCGCTCTCCCCTAAGATCGCCCCGATCTCCGAAAAGGGCAGTTCCCCGGAGAGTCGGAGATACACCACCTCCCGGGTCTTTTCCGGCAGGGCGTGGATACGGCGGAACAGCTCCTGCCGGCTCAGATTCCCCATTGCCGCATCCTCGGCGCTGCCCTCCCCCGGCAGGTCCGTCATTTCCTCGATGGGAACGTGATTCTCCCTGGCCCGGCGGGAAAGCTCCTTTTTCATCAGGTTTCCGGCGATCCCGCAGAGATAGGTGGACAGCGCCGCCTCTCCCCGGTAATTCCCCGGATGCCGGATGGCCTCGTAGAAGGTCTGCTGGGTCACCTCCTCCGCCAGATCCGCATTCCGGGTGAGGGAGAACACATAGCGGTACACAAGCTCCGCGTTTTCCCGGTACGCCCGGTCAAAATCCGTCATGCTCTCCCCCCCTTTCTGTTGATTTGTGCCGGAACCAGACCGGTTCGTTACAGTCATTCTAAAAAATATTTTCTCAAAAAGCAACTCCCGCTCGTCTCCTTGCGTACACCGCCGACATCCGCTTCACCGCTTCCTCAACAAAAACACCCCCGGTGCGCGGATGCACACCGGGGGTGTTTCGTATACTTTTGAATTGGATAAGACGCTTAGACCTCGCCGAAGTCAGCGCACTTTGCGATCACGCTGGCGCAGCGAGGGCACAGGCCGTTTTCGTCAGCCTGGGTGCTGTGCTTCCAGCAGCGGGGGCACTTGGTGCCGGCAGCCTCGCTGACGGAAACCGCCAGCTCGCCGCCCACAGTGACCTCCACCTGGGAGACGATCAGCAGGTCCGCCAGAGCAGCGCCGTCCATCTCCGCCAGGAAGGCGTCCTCGGCGGGGACCGTCAGGGCCACATCGGCCTCCAGGCTCTTGCCGATCTTCTTCTCGGCACGGGCAGTCTCCAGCGCGCCGTTGACGGCGTCGCGGACCTCGATGATCTTTTCCCACTTGGCCATCTCGTCAGCGGAGAGAGCGTAGTCGGCAAACACACCGTTCATATCGTTGAACAGCACGTTCCGGTCATCGTCGCCCGCCTTGTGGGGCATAGCCAGCCAGATCTCGTCACCTGTGAAGCACAGGATGGGGGCCATGATCTTTGTGATGGTATCCAGGATCAGATACAGGGCCGTCTGGGCGCTGCGGCGAGCCAGACCGTCGGTCTCATCGCAGTACAGCCGGTCCTTGATGATATCCAGGTAGAAGTTGGACATCTCCACCACGCAGAAATCGTTGACGGCGTGGGTCACCACCAGGAACTCATAGTCGTTGTACGCCTGAGCGCACTTTTCGATCAGGGCATTCAGACGGGTGACGGCCCAGCGATCCAGCTCCAGCATATCGGCGGGAGCCACCAGGTTGTTGGGATCAAAGCCGTCCAGGTTGCCCAGGCAGTACCGGGCGGTGTTGCGGAACTTCAGGTAGTTCTGAGAGAGCTGCTTGAAGATGGCGTCGGAGCAGCGCACGTCGGCGTGGTAATCTGCAGAAGCCGCCCACAGACGCAGAATGTCCGCGCCGTACTTGTTGAAGATGTCAGCGGGGTCCACGCCGTTGCCCAGAGACTTGTGCATGGCCTTGCCCTCGCCGTCCACGGTCCAGCCGTGGGTGACACACTCCTTGAAGGGCGCACCGTTGCCGAAGGCGCCCACGGCGGTCAGCAGAGAGGACTGGAACCAGCCGCGGTACTGGTCAAGGCCCTCCAGATACATATCGGCAGGCCAGAAGTTCTGATCCCGCTTCATGGAGGCATAGTGGGTGGAGCCGGAGTCGAACCAGCCGTCCAGCGTGTCGGTCTCCTTCTCGAAGCCGCTCTTGCCGCCGCAGTGGGGGCAGGTCATACCGGCGGGCAGGAAATCGGCGGGATCCTTATCGAACCAGGCGTTGGAGCCTTCCTTGCCGAACATCTCGGAAATGGCGGCGATGGTCTCATCGGTCACCACAGGCTTGCCGCAGTCCTTGCAGTACACCACAGGGATGGGCAGACCCCACCGGCGCTGGCGGGAAATGCACCAGTCGGCGCGCTCCCGGATCATGCTCTTCATGCGGTCGATACCCCAGCCGGGGACCCAGCGGACCTCGTCGCAGGCGGCGCAGGCCTCGTCCTTGAACGCGTCCACAGAGCAGAACCACTGGGGGGTGGCCCGGAAGATGATGGGGTGCTTGCAGCGCCAGCAGTGGGGATAGCTATGGACGATCTCCTCGCTGGCCAGCAGAGCGCCGGACTCCTTCATATCCTCCAGGATGACAGGGTTGGACTCCTCCACCACCATCCCGGCGTACTTGCCGGCATAGTCGGTGTGGCGGCCCTGATCGTCCACAGGCACCACCATGTCCATGCCGTAGCGCTTGCAGGTCTGGTAGTCATCCGCGCCGAAGCCGGGTGCGGTGTGGACGCAGCCGGTACCGGAATCCATGGTAACATAATCGGCCAGCACCAGACGGCTGGTCTTGGGCAGGAAGGGATGGTCCGCCAGCATATTCTCAAAGAAGGCGCCCTCGTGGGTCTCCACGATCTCGTAATCGGAGATGCCCGCCACACCCATCACCTTGTCGGTGAGGGCCTCAGCCATAATATACATCTCGCCGTTGCCGTTGTTCTTCACCACGGCATAGCTCTCAGAGGGATGCAGCGCGATGGCCAGGTTGCCGGGCAGGGTCCAGATGGTGGTGGTCCAGATCACGAAGTTCAGCTTGGACTTGTCCAGATGGCTCAGCTTGCCCTGATCGTCATGCATGGGGAACTTCACATACACGGTGGTGCAGGGATCGTCCTGATACTCGATCTCAGCCTCAGCCAGAGCGGTCTCGTCATGGTAGCACCAGTACTTTCCCTATTTGCGCATCAACATAACTCAGACAAGCATAATATCCATGTTTGGCTTCTTTCTGAAAAGAAATATCATCTGCTGTGGTGGTACGTGCGTAAGCGTAGATTTCTGTAGAGTTTTTAACCTCATTCGGTAGATCTTTAGGACGAAAACGATTGTTAGCAACTGGAATTTTCTCTCGGTCATATAAATCCCAATATTTTTTAGGGGCATTAAAAGGTAAATGTGGCTTCCAAAATCCACATGCCATAAAGAAAGGTTTTCCTTGTTCTTTTAAACGTTTTAAGTCTGCAATGGCTTTTAATGCCAGTTTTCCGTCATCATAAGCGGTGTCAGGTACTTCAGCCCACTCACAGAAAGGTCCACGCATT
>ENA-UESS01001311-UESS01001311.1-human-gut-metagenome-genome-assembly--contig:-NODE-1311-length-11067-cov-11.594722_pt1 | contig 11067 bp, 13 predicted proteins | sample MGYA00243004_ERZ508005 | MGnify/ENA primary metagenome ERZ508005 (study PRJEB26167, sample SAMN06115471) | human gut metagenome | host: Homo sapiens | place: China:Guizhou | collected 2016-06-29...
CGTCTTGGTAAACATGATATGCCCGGCGAGTTTCCCATCAACTTCTGCAACTAAGTCCAGTTCCGGAAGATAGCCCAACGCCTCTCGGACATCAGCAAGATAGTCAGTACCGCCAATATTAGAAATATAATTATATTTATCAACTTCCAGCACGGTTTCGCCAGCAATAATCACTTTAATATAATTAGTTTCAATGGTGTTGCTGGAGCCGGTAGTCGTTCCAACGTCTAATTTGCCGAGTTCGGTTTTTTTCGGCACGCCGCGGATCACGCATTTTACAGCCTTTACGACGTACTCACTTTTTTCAGGGTCGTAAAACTGCTGCGCGCCGCGCAGGTCTAAGCTAACCCCCTTTTGAGATGCCAGGTTCATTCCAGGTTTAGAAATAGTACGCCAGTTAAGTACAGTTTCCATACTTCCAAAGTGCCCTAAAACAGGACTGTCTACCTCACCGGCAATACCAGCACCCTTTACTGTTTCGGTCATTGCATCCAAAGACGGTAGCTGGACATCAGTTACGCCAAGAAGATCATTTCCGTCATTATAGGCTCTAAAGTTAATTAGCTTTTCCGGAACAACATTATTACTCATCTTTCATCCTCCTCATTAACCAAACAAAGTCTCAAGATAAGACGTATCAAACTCGATCGTATTTTCAATTACACGTGCCGGCACCGGCGGCGTAAAATAAGTATGGAATCTTACAATACCGTCCATCTGATCTGTTGTTGGATTCTCCTCTTTCAAATATTCAATTCTTCCACCAAGCAAGAACCCTCTTGAAACAAATCCATTAATGCGAATATTTTCGCTATCCACGACAAGATCAATAAGTCGTTTGTTCATCGGGTTATCTACTTTAGACCAATAACTTTGAATAAATGTCTGTGCATGCCAATTAAACATACGCCGTAAACAAATAAAATTATCTTTTACATCTGTATTTGCAGGATAACAACCAGTACGATTCCCCCACAACTTCCACCCACCGATAAAATTCAGAGCAGTAACTACACCCTGCCCATTAAGATAATTAGCTTGTTCCAGATCCAAAACCACTTCAGTTCCATCAGACAAACATAAACCATCCATTTGTATATTTTTATTTGAAGGACTTTCATAGGGAATATCATCATTTTTTGCATCCAAAACGCCCATCGCACCCATTACCGCAGTAGAAAGATGGTATTTCTTATCGCCAAGTTTTACCATTGGCCAGCAGACTATTTGATCTACTCCAACATAATTGTTATTATTTTTCCAAGCCGGAACATCGGTATATTTTCTTACTGTGTCAGCCGAAACATCTACCAAAACAGAAGCTTTAAACAAACCGTTAATAGTACTTGCTTTGGCAGTCATAACAGCTGCTACTTCTGGATCATGTGCCCAACCAGGAGCAAGCACCATACCAGGTACTAAACGATACAGAGGAAATACTTTTGAAAGATTCTCAAGACCTGTGTATGCGCCCGTACTGATATCAATACCACCAATAATGTCATCCTTATCCACGGCTGAGGGATCAATTTTTTCATAGTCCAAAAAAGCACTGTCTGTAAGCTGTCCGCCACTTAATGCAGTAATTACTAAATTCCCATCACTGTCAAAAGCAGCTTCATAGTCAACGCCTTCCGTCAACGGTTGTCCGGCAGATGCTTTTTTTACTTTCAATGTTTCAAGTAACACTGGATCATTTACAATCACAGTTTTTTCACTGTTGAACCTCTTTATCACTGACCAGCGCTTTATGTTTTTTGGGATCTAAAACATTAACAAAAACTGTCGGTGAAACTGCATAAAGCGAATATTGGCTATAAATAGTTTCGCAAAGAGTGTATTTCTCCCAATCTTCACTGTATCCCATAGCTGCTACCGCTTCTGCATATGTATAGCACAAAATAGGTTTATTAACCTCTGCTCTGTTACTTGCCAAATGAATTGGAGCCGTACCAAAAACAACTGGTAACCCAGCAGTAGAATTTACTGCCGGAACAATAGATGTTGGCACCTCAGATGTATATACGCCATGCTTATATGCCATATGTTATTCCTCCTTTTCTGCCAAAACAGCAGCTTGGTAATATTTATTCATAGGTGTTCCCGCTTTTGCAATAGCCCTTTCAGCTTCTGGCAATTCTGAAACAGCTACAAACAGTTTTTTAATTTGCGGACACTTTTCAAATACATCATCAATATGAGTTGGTAACCCGCCAATGAATACCTGATATTTCAATAACTTTCCGTTTTTGTAAGACGGGCCTACATAAATCAAGCGTTCAGGCTTAGTGGTCTGACTGCTTTTTTTGTTAATAGCCATAATTTATTTCCTCCTCTACTGGCTTGCCCAGTGTGTAACTAACTGTCATTAAGCCCTGCCACTGCGGGAAAGGCTGCTCATCTGCCACCTTAGATTTGATAGGCAAGATGAGCCTATGCTTATTAGCAATAGTGCGTTTTTTCAGCAAAGCCTGACGTACGTGCTCCATTAAATTAAACAAGCTGCGCCATCCTTCGGCAGTATCGCCATCGACAATACTGAACCCGATTTCGACCTTGGCCGCACTCTGCTCCTCGCCATCTTCGCACTCAAGAACCAGCACGTACATACATGATTCACTTTCTTTGGCATTCGTTTTCACCGGCAGGTATCCGGGATAAACATTTATCGGAGAATAAGTCCCGTCAGATTGCTGCGATTCATATTCCAGGACAACATTTTTTAGAAACGCTGCCAAATTTTCCATCAATTCGACTTGTGTCATTAACGTCCTCCAAATTTTCCATAACGATATGAAACTTCATGTAAAAATCTTCGATTCAACACCTTCTCTGCAAATGGTGCTAAATCTTCCAGCACGTCTTTATTCCCCGCCATCTGTGGGATGCTCGGGCCATATGGGATGTCCAACGGATATCTTGTTTTCAAATACCTGAGCATAGGTCCAGCGTAATTGCTACGAGATGATTGTTGTACAAATAATCCGGGAACATTCTTAAACCCTCCAGCACGTATTACTCGTACTCTCATAGGTCCTGCTTTTGCAATTTTTTCTCCTGCGCGCAATGCAGAAATAATATTTTTAGGTTTTGGGCTTAAATTGAAATATGTTATGGGTAGCATCCTACCCACCGTTCCGACTACACCGCGTAAAACTTTACGCATAGAACGTTTTATTGTTATAGCTTTTTTTACATTAGCAGAAGATATATCATATTTTTCAATTATTAACCCCGATAATTCTGCTCGTACAGCCGTAGCCGTTCTATTAATCGCTCTTGATGCTGCGTACTTAACTTGCTCCGGGCACTCTGCAAATGGTTTTGCGCTATTTCTAATGTTTTGTCATCAAATTCAATTTTAATCATCTGTCATTCGCCACCAATTGGATAGTCAAAATTCCCATGTCATCAGCACAGCTCTCAACCAGATACTGCTTATCATTGACGCCGAAAAGCTGTCCATATACAGGAAGCTCAGGCAAAGCTTCTGCCAAGCAATTTACCTGTAACCGACTGCCATAAATACCAGGATAAGTTTGACTGGATCCAGTCCACGTAGATAACCCCTCTGCAACAGAAATGTCTTGCAGGATGGCGCTGCATTCGGTACCATTCAAGTTATGTTTATCGGCAAATTCTAACGAGTTAATAAAAGCCGCAGTATTATCTGCGGCTATCTGCTCACGAAAGGTTTTCATTTTACTGTAGCTGCGGCATTGACCGGAGGCAGGCTATCACCATCGGTCTCATCTTGCTGATCGGCCGCACCCTCCAGCAGTTCTAAAAGCTTTGCTTTATTAGCTGCCTTAGGCACTTCTAAGCCTCTTTCTTCGCATAAAGCTTTCAGTTCGGTGTTGGTAAAATCTTTCAATGTTCTTTCTGCTTTTTTTGCACTTGTAGTCGAGTTAACTACAACTCCCACCGAAACTTTTTCAAATTCTTTCGGCGCACCTGCTACCAGCGCATTCGCTTCAGCTTCCGGCAGCTCGAGGATCGTTCCTGCCTTATACTCGACGCCATTGCGTAGCAAAGTAAATTTCTTTATCAATACTTGTTGCATTTACAAACCTCCTTATTTTACTTTCAAGGTCGCCCAATCATCCAAAAACTCCGGACATACCACACAGCGGCTGGACATAGCCAGAGTAGTCGTATCGCTTTCAGTATTACCGGTAACTTTCGGAATGTATGCGCCTTCATAAGTACGGAATTGTTTGTCGTCTTCAAGCTGCGTTACTGCGCCAAAGAGACGTTTACCACGACCGGGCACACCAATAATCATATGATTATCAGGGATATACTGGGCAAGGTTGCCATCGTCACACTCGTACACGCCATCATAAGCGTAGATTTCCAGATTAAGTGATTCAATATAACCAACTCGCAGCAATTCCGGTCTTACCAGCTTCGGCTGAATGCTCATCAGTGCTAAATTTTCACGGCTGGGCACCAACAAATATTTATAAAGCTGTTCGTTATTGAGCAGGTAGGATACTACATTCTGTGAACACAGGGCCACTGTAGGGATCATACCTGCGTTGCGGCGGATCTTCTGAGATGCGTCACCCATGACATCATAAATTTTAGCAGAAGCATTATCCCATGTGTCCGATCCGGACAGAGTTGTTTTATTGTCAAATTCAGAAAATGTAATCGTATCAACAACAACAGTTTCACCATCGTCGGCATAGCCTTTGCATTCATATTCACCGTTGATCAAAAGCTGTGCAGCCATCCACTCCTGACGACGGACGCAGGCATCCACCAATTCTGCCATGTCATAAGCGCGCAATTCTTGAGCACGTTCTGCCGGGGTGCGAGTGCTGTAGATATCTTCCCCAAAACCACGACGCTCAATATCAGACGCTTCGATAGTCCGTTTAGGACGCATCAGCGGGGCTTTATAAGACCTGATCTGCGAACCGTTACGGCTCATATTTACACCCTTGCTGCCCGGTACAACAAACGGCGCCATTCTACGACCGCCTTTGCGGTATTCCATATCCACGGTATTCGTCAAAAAGGTTTTAACCGCAGGGAAAAAAGTATCAATCAATGTCGTAGTCGGCGGATTGGTGCGCTCAATCGCCTGCAACAAAGTTCTGGTATCATCAATATTAATAGGCATTATCTTCATCCTCCTTATTTCACGCTGGTCAAATAGATATTGACCGCACGCAGTTCTTCTTCATGAGCGGTGGCATTATCAGATGTTTGTGCCACAATAAGTTTTTCACGATTAAATTGACCGCTGATATAAACTGTAGTAACAACGTCGGCCCCTGATAAAACAATGTCATTGGCAAGGATCACAGACGCTTTATCAGCTCCGCTTTCAGATGCTGTGTTATCTACAATCTCATATTTACCGCCAACTAAAGCTAACAATGTGCCTCGCTTATAGCTGGCCGTAACACCTTTCAGAGTTACGTTTTTAGTAAGTACCGGTACTGCTGTACCACCAATAAGCTCATCATAATGAGTTCCGTTCATGTTGGAAATCATTTCCATTATTTCGCACCTCCAAATTTACTATTCATTACCTTGGCCATCTTATCCAATGCTTTCGCATCTGCCGCCGCACTTACAGCAGCCTCATCGGCCGCAGGATTGGCAGCAACGCCATCAACACCGGAGCTTTTATTGTCGGCTACCATAGCGGCTACAACATTTTGCGCAGCATTGGCTACCACCTCTACTGGAGCAATATTTTTTACTGCTTCTACATAATTTTTTACTTCCTCAACAGTTTTTCCACTTTTCTTAGCCTCATTGATGATCGCGGTAATTGCGACATTTTGACCATCATCAAGTGCTTCTAAATCAAGTACACGTTGACGCTCTGCGGCCACTGCGGCTTCCACCGCTGCGGCATTATCAACAGCCGTCGCCGGAAGCGTATTATTTGCTTTAGTCTGGCCACAAGCATTAGCTGTTGTTTGTGTATCTTCCAACAGTTCCTGCAAACCTAAAGCATTAAGAATTTTTTCTAATTTACCACTTGGCATATCTCTAACCTCACTTTGTTTAAATTTATTTTTTACCGCTTCACTATTAGCAAAATGGTTCAAATCATAAGACACTGAATTGATCACCAAAGTATTGCCATTTAACGCAGCAGTAACTCCTCCGATGATCTCGTCAGCAAAACCTTTTTCCTTACATTCTGCGGCGCCCATCCATGTTTCGTTGGACATCATCGTTTCTATTTCTTCGTCCGATATCTTACAACGCTTACGATAGGCAGCGACAATGCTTGTTTTGATCGTAGCCAGCGCTTCTACCAACTTCGTCAGTTCTGCCGCAGGATAGTATCCGCTAAGGCCGATAGCCGGGTCGTGGATCATCATCAACGAGTTGGACGGCATAATGATTTTGTCTGCCGCCACGGCTACAACCGTTGCTGCGCTGGCAGCCAGTCCGTCAATTACCGCCGTGACACGCCCTTTATAGCTTTTGAGCAAATTGTGAATAGCATGTGCCGCAAACACATCACCGCCGCCGCTGTTAATGCGTACGGTAACATCTCTGCCACCCAGCCCGTTAAGATCCTGGGCAAACTGCTGCGGCGTTGCCTCATCACCAAACCAGGATCGCTCTGCTGCGATTGGACCGTAGATCAATATTTCAGCGTCGCCACTAACATCATTCTTCACCTGCCAAAATTTTCCCATCATTATCACCTCCATTCCCACCAGTATTATCAGCCTTAGGCGGTTCTAATCCTTTAGCGCGCCACGTCCGCTGCTCTATAGCGATTTGGTCAATGTTGCTGTCATAGTCAGTGCCCGTAAGTTCTGCCGACTCACGTTCGCCTGTTGAGAAGCCATATTTTACACGCAGCGCTGCGCCGGTCACTTCTTTTACCGGATCCAGCATCCCCATAACCGGGCCAAACCAATCGGCATTGCTCCAGGCTTTCGTTATTACAGGGTCAGTGCCATAACCAGGCGCCGATATCCTTCCGATAGCAACCGCTTCCGCCAGCCACGCCTCATAAACCGGCTGACAAAAATCACGTGCAAACCAGGTCCGCCGCGTTTTAAATCCGCTAGCCGCCTGTAGCAATGCACCTCGAGCCGCCGAGTAGGATGACTGAAAACGGCTAAGCAATACTTCCGCCGGAGTTCCAATAGCGGCACCGATCTGGCTTATCATCATATTCGTAAAAGGCTCAAAGGTTGACATCGTACGGCTGGCATCCATCGATTTTACATCTACCCCGGGCGGCAATAAATTAAGCGTGCCCGGGCCGACTTCAATATGCGCCAGATCCTCCGGAGATACGCTTTCGTTACCGCCGTAGGTCGAATTTAAGACATCTGCCAGATTGTCCCCATTGGTATCCGTCGTAAAAAACAAGGTGTAAAACGACTTGATGATAGCAGCAGTGAGCTCGGCGTTGGTGTAGCGGCTAACCTGTTTTAGCACTTCGATGACCGGTGCCAATAACGGGACGCCTCGATACTGCTCAGGCCGCTCCTCATGGGATATCTGCAAAATGTTTGGCTTGCCGCTGCGTCTGCCAAAAGCTTCTACCCGCTGCCATTTCAAAAGCGCTGCCGGATCTGTTAAATCAAAAGGTACTCTGTTCGCAATCCAATAGGCCACAACAGCTCCGTCTGAATCTATTTCTATACCGTTAATAATACGATTACCATTTTTATTGTTAGTCATTTCAACATCATAATAAGACGGCGAACCATACGATCCACTACTGTTTGGGTTACAGACCCTACTGGCCTCAAAAAGCTGTACTCTTAAACAATACGGATTATCAGGTACCGGCCTGCGATACTTGATCGCCGCCCACCCGTCACCATCTACAAGATAGCTCATATATGCAATATCCTGCATATCAAAAAAGTTATTTTTTCGATACAAATCACAGGCCGTGCTGTTTGCCCAAAGGTTAAATTCACGAAACGCCTGACGCTGCCACTCTTTAGCTTCCTCTGCAGTCAATCCCAGCAACCTATAATCTATTTTAGGCGAAACTTTAAGACCAGCGCCTATAACATTGCTGCGCGAAGTATTAATAGCACTTGAACCAAGCGGAGAGTTACATACTAAATCTGCACTGCGGTTTCGTAAAGTTACCAAATTTACATCGACATCTGCTTTAGTACTGGATTTCAAGGGATTATAGCCACGTAAAGTACTTCGTGTCCTACTGGCGCCGCCTTCTGAATAGCCGCTGTTCACTATTATTATTTTTTTATTATTTTCATTTCCCTCAGTAGGATGCCTGGCCTTAGCCGGTATTGCTTTTTTACGTTTCACCATCATCTATCCTCCTAATCCCGCATAATAACTTGCTTTGTTCGATGCCCTCTTGGATACATTGCCTCATCCGTAGTCGCTCCTGCAGCAATAAGATCATTTATTTCTTTTCTTATTTCTGATAAATCAGCTCTCGTCAGCGTTCTATTGCCAATTCTGTAGCTTTGCCCTGCTACCAAAATAGACTGTTCTGCAGATAAATACTGCTTTAACCGTTCATTAAGTACCGTACTTGCCACTAATAATCCCCCCTCACACTTTTTCTAATGCAGCCGTAGCCGCATTTAGGCTTGTTTTTCAGTTTAGACTTTACCGATTGTTCTTTGATTGCATTCGGGCTGTTGATCAATTTTTCCAAAGCCTCGAAATCTGGATTTACGCTTAACATACATGCGAGGTTATAAACCCGCAGATCCAAAGGCTCATTCCGTTTATCTTTAGCTATATTTACCCACTGATATACTAATACTCCATTTTTCCGACGAGGCTCTTTTGTTTCAGATATAAGGCCTTTAAAATAAAATTCATCGTAGCCGCGAGTTAGCTGTACAGTTACGCTATCACTCTTATCAAGCGGAAAATGAAAATATTTAGGTCCAGGCTCTTCAATCGATAACCGATCCATAACATATTGTTTGCCGCTATCTGTGCCCAACATTACCAGCGGTATCGTATGTCCCCTTACGGTTTTAACCTTAGCGTACTTATGCAATAACGGCACTCCTGGTGTCGATGAACCTTTTATAGCAAAACGCTGCCTTGCAAATCGTTTTTTACAGTACGCATAAACTTCTTTCGTGTAGTGGCCGCCGGAATCGATAAACGTCCTGGCTACCAAAAGACCCTTACCTGACGCAAAGCGATATTCCTTATCCAGCTGTTCGTCCAGCATATCCCACACTTTAGGTGTATCCGGTACGCCCAAAATAGTGCCCTTTTTTATTCCCCAACATTCTTCAGCCATTCCCCAGCCACAAATCTCATACTCGAGCCTGTTGTCTTGTACGTCAACGGCCGCTGTTAAAAGCAGTACGCCTTCCGGCAGCTCGGCGCCATAGTTTTCACGCCTGCGCATAAACTGCTCATGACTTTCAAAATTTCCTTTGCGCTCATATGCTTCTCCAAAACGAGTATTAACAACTACTTTTTCACGCTCTGGATCGCCCTGTGCTTCCAACCATTCCTGCATTACATCTGACCAGTTCACCCAAGGTGATGCAAAACAGTTAACAAAAAAGCTCCGTACCCCCTTAGTGAGAGCCGAAGCGTTCTGTGCAATATATTTTTGTGCGGCCTGCCGCATTTCAGTTTCTGTAAACCCAAACCCGCAATCTGGGCAACGCCAAATAACTGACTTAACGATAATCTGCCTTGTTCCCTTTTTATCAACAGAACAGTCGTAGTCAGTATGCATATCCCGATGTGTGACTAAATGCCACTCTTTGCACTTTGGGCATTGATGCTGCCACTCTTCCTGAGTCCCTGTTATATATTCATCTTCGATTCGACTGTCTCCAGCATTGGTCGGTGTTGAGAATAGCCCCATTACGCTATCCCAAAATGTAGTCATACGTTTTGCAGCCAAGCTGACCGGGTCGCCTTCTGTGCCGGCGCTTTTTGGAAAGCGGTCAACTTCGTCTGCCAGCAGTATTTTTATCGGCTTACTGGCAAGACCGGCAGGACTGTTAGCACCCGCCATGATAAGTCTGCCGCCTGGGAACTGTTTAGAAAGAATAGTATTGCCGGCATCACGACTTTTTACGTCTTTAAAAATATCTCTCAATACCTTTGTATCTCTGATCATCGGCGCTATACGTGATTTACTATAGTCCTGTGATGTTTCGATAGTTGGTTGGATCATCATTATCGGTGCGGGTGCCAGATGCGCGAACCGACCAATAACATTATTCATGATATCGGACTTTCCAACCTGAGATGCGGTCTTTGCAACCACCCTAGTTATGCCTGGTTCAGTAAAAGCATCCATAATGGCTTTTTGATATGGAGCACGATCTGTTCGCCACCGCCCAGGCTCTGCAGCAGCTTCGCCAGATATCATCCTATAGCTATCAGCCCATTCGGATACAGTTTGATCTGATAACGGCATCAATGACTGTTTTACTATTTTTTTGAAAAGATCAACTGTCTTCTTCATTACTAAATATCTCCGGATTATAATCGCTAAGCTCAGTTAACCTTGACTTAATTTCTTTAGAAAGTTCCGTCATAATAACACTTCTGCTCTGATTCTCCAGTCTAGCAGCCATCTTGGATGGTATGCCTAAAAGCTGACTCCGTAATTTAGATAACATATCTGTCATAACTCTTTCGACATCTGCCGCATCATGTGATAGATTTTGTCGCCTTGCCAATTCAAGTTCAGCTAATTTACGTTTTGCAGCTTCATGCAATGCTTTTTCAGACCAATAATCATCTTCATCCTTGCTGGAATATTTATTTTCATAGAACGAAGCTATTGCCATTGTCAAAACGAAGTCTCCTTCTATTTCACGATGCAAAACTTCCTCATTTACCAACTGATTTACACGTCGTTCGCTGATGCCCAATAATTCGGCAAGCTCTCTTGCAGAGCCACGTTTCAGCATTTTAACCACTTCTATTTTCACCACCTGTCTACTACAAAGAGAAGGAAATTGGAAAAAATATTTTAACAAACTGCATGAATGTCAAACCAGGAGAGAACGTACTGATAGTGACCGATGATGAGAAGTATGCCATTGGTCAGGCTTTGTATCAGGCAGCTAAACTTTTGAAAGCAGA
>ENA-UESS01001312-UESS01001312.1-human-gut-metagenome-genome-assembly--contig:-NODE-1312-length-11062-cov-7.243787_pt1 | contig 11062 bp, 10 predicted proteins | sample MGYA00243004_ERZ508005 | MGnify/ENA primary metagenome ERZ508005 (study PRJEB26167, sample SAMN06115471) | human gut metagenome | host: Homo sapiens | place: China:Guizhou | collected 2016-06-29...
AAACAGATCATCTGTAATATGCAGATAATAAGATATTTATTAAATACAGTTTCTTTCTATACTAAGTTCAATCTGAATTTGTAATAATCATATTATAAGATAGTTAGTACATACTACAGTTCTGCAAAGACTTTGCAGATTTCGTACATCGGAATGCAGACTGCTGAGGTAGCAATTGCACCTAATATTAGAGTAATATTAAAAACAGACTCAAAAGCACTTGACGAGGTTGTGGTAGTTGCTTACGGAACACAAAGTGCTCGTACGGTGACCGCATCTGTATCTACTGTAAGAGCGGATGCTTTGAAAGATGTGCCAAGTGTAAGTTTTGATCAGATGCTTCAGGGACGTGCGTCAGGTGTTAGTATCACCACTCCGTCAGCAGGTGTAGGGCAGGCCCCGATTGTGCGGGTACGTGGTGTGAACTCGATTACTTCCGGTACTTCTCCTCTGTATGTTGTCGATGGAGTTCCTATCGAATCAGGCAATCTCTCTTATTTGGCTAATGCCAACGCACTGGCTGATATTAATCCGGCCGATATTGTATCTATGGATGTATTGAAGGATGCGGCGGCAGCTGCGTTGTATGGTTCGCGTGCTGCGAATGGAGTTATCTTGATTACCACTAAGCAAGGACAAAGTGGTAAAGTCAAAGTAAGCTATGATGGTTTTGTCGGTTTCTCAAATGCAACCGATTTCTATGAAATGATGAATGCACAGGAATATGTCGACTTCAAGAATTTGGCCGTAAAGAACCGTTATGGGACAGATGAATTGTCACTGACTACCGGCTATGTTTCTCCTTATGGTAACAAAGCGTTTAACATGATGAAAGATGCCAATGGTAACTATGTAGATACTGACTGGAAAGATGCTGCCTTCCAAAACGGATTGTCACAGAGTCACTCTGTTGCTGTAAGTGGCGGATCGGATAAAGTGCGGTATTATCTATCCGGTAACTATACAACGCAAGAAGGTATTGTGAAAGGTGATAAATATGACCGTTTGGGAGTAAAGGCTAATATTAACGTGCAGGCAACCGACTGGTTGAAGGTTGGAATGAATACCAACGTGACAACCGGAACGACATCTTACGTAGATGCTGCCCGTAGAGGTTCCAACTTTGCGGTAGGAGGATTTCCGCGTCTGGCATTGATCAATGCGCCTAACTTGCCGATGTATAATGAAGATGGTACTCCCTACTATCTGGCTCAAGGTTTGGGTTATGGAGGGAATACGGTATTCAGTACATTCTCTAATCCGGCTGCCATTTTGTCTTTGGGCAATGGATTGAGTTCTGACGTAACCCGTTTCATCGGAGTATTTTATGCCGAAGCAACTCCGTTGAAGGGGCTGTCATTGAAGACTCAGTACGGTGTGGACTATGCACGTATTGAGGAACAGCGTTTCTGGTCTCCGCTGCATGGTGATGGAGTAAATAGCAAAGGTCTGGCAAATGCCTATAATACCAAGAACAACAGATGGACTTGGACTAATACGGCAACTTATAATTTCTCTTTAGGGCAGAATAACTTTAATTTGCTGGCTGGTACGGAAGCGTCTGAAAGAAATAACTCTCGTTGGACCGCACAGCGTAAAGATTTACAGGATGATAAATTTGTTGTATTCCAAGGTCCTTTTGGTTCGGCAACTGCCGGTGGTAGCTTGTCCAACAATACCATGGTCTCTTATTTCGGACGTATCAACTATGATTATGCTTCTAAATACATTGTATCTCTTAACTACCGTCGCGATGGTTATTCCGCTTTGAGTGAGAAGAATCGTTGGGGTAATTTCGGAGGTGTTTCCGCTGCATGGCGCGTATCCGAGGAAGGGTTCTTCAAACCCTTGCGTAATGTAGTCGACGACTTGAAGATAAAGGGAAGCTATGGTGTGGTTGGTAACACTGATATTTACGATTATGCTTCGAAATCATTCTATTCAAGCTACAACTATGGTATAAACGGTACTTATGGCCTGGCTCAGATTGCCGATCCGAACCTGAAATGGGAATCTTCGGAAAAATATAGTATTGGTTTCAATGCACGATTGCTGGATAGAATCAGTGTGGACTTTGACTACTATTATACGAAGTCTTCCGATTTGATTCTGGATGTACCTCAATCACCGTCCTGGGTATTTTCTGCCGGGCAGATTTATGAAGAAGTGTGGGGTGAGGATGGTGAAAACTGCGGAACAGCCGTTGCCAGCGTCATTGGTCAGATCCGCAGAAAGCTGACACCGGATATGCCGAAAGCGGGTTATATCCGTACTGTTTTGGGGAGCGGATACAAATTTGAAGTTCCGCAAGGTATGGCAGAATAGAACAATCAAATATATATTAGCTGCGCACATTATGAAGCAGCCAAAAGCGGGAAACCTTTATGATGGGTCTCCTGCTTTTTGTTTTCATAAAAATAGTGTGTGATTGTTGAGAATAGGCGTCATATAGGCGTAAAGGATATGTATAAAGCAAAAAGGAGGCATTACATATGCTTATTGGCGTTGATCATGGCAACAAACAAATTAAAACGGTTCATTGCAACCCCTTTGTGTCCGGTCTGAAACAGAGTGTCACCCGTCCCTTTGGACAGAATGTGCTGAGGTATCAGAATACCTACTATACGCTGTCTACTGAGCGGATTCCTTATCGAAAAGATAAAACGGAGGACGATCGCTTCTTTATCCTGACCCTATTTGCTCTGGCTGGTGAGATTGAAGCGAGGGGAGCATATTCCTCAGAGGTTCAGCGTATCCAACTGGCAGTAGGGTTGCCGCCGGCACACTTTGGCGCCCAGGTGGAGCGGTTTACACAATACTTTGGGCAGCGGGGAATGGTAGAATTTGAGGTGCAGGGCAAGCCGTATTCCATCTATATTGAAGATGTGGCCTGCTTTCCACAGGCATATGCAGCGGCGGCCACCATGCTTCACACGCTTGTTGAAGAGCCAAAGGCGGTAATTTTGGATATTGGTGGGTTTACTGCTGACTATCTGCTGATGAAAAACGGAGAGATTGACCTTACCTCCTGTGATTCGTTAGAAAATGGCGTGATCCTGTTGTACAATAAGGTGCGTTCAAAGGTGAATTCGGAGCTGGATCTGTTGTTGGATGAAGGAGATGTGGATGCCATACTGATGGGAAAAAAGACTCAATATCCGGATGCAGCCATACGGCTGACAGAACAGATGGCGCAGGAATTTATCAATGACCTGTTCAGCACGTTGCGGGAGCGAATGTTGGACTTGCAATATTGCAAGGTAGTATTTGTAGGCGGCGGTGCCATTCTTTTGAAGCGGCAGATCGAAACTTCGGGCAAGGTGGGAACACCATTCTTCGTACCGAAAATCAATGCAAATGCGGATGGCTATGAGTATCTGTACCGGATTGAAACAGCAGGCAGGTGATGGTATGGGCGAGAAAAAAGAACGAGGGCGGTTTACGCTGCGATTCAATGAGGGAGATCCCATACACGAGACTGCCATTGGATTACTGGAGCTGCAGAGTCCACGTACAAAAGCACAGTATGTGGCAAATGCAGTGGTCTACTATAATGAGCACTTTGGGCAAGAGCCGCAGCCGCTAAATGCTTCAATCATCAGCAAAGAAGCGGTGGTGGCTATCGTCAAAGAGATTTTGCGGCAGGAAGGTATGGGAAAGGAAAAAGCAGAAGAGCAGATTCCCACAGCCAGATTGGTGGAGAAGCCTGCAGCGCCTGTGATGCTTTCGACTGCACAGGAAGTGGACGATGATCCGGAAATGGACGATAGGACACGCAGCCTGATTGCCAGTACTTTATCTGCGTTCCGCAGCCGGGGATAATCAAAAGAGGCATGGGAGCCAGTGATGCTCCTATGCCTCTTCCTGTATGGCCGCGATAAAACTGTCTAAAATATCTTCAAAATGCCTGTATTGTTTGGGCGTTAGTGTGGAAATCTTCTTCATAAGAAGAGAAGAATCTGCTTCTGTGATGACGCCTCGCAACAAATACTCGGTGCTGATGTTGAGTGCATCACAGACTTTAAGGATCGTTTCAGGTCTCATAGCCTTTTGACCCAGTTCTGCGGTGGAGATGGTCTGTGGTGTGACATGAGCCAGCTCTGCCAGAGTTTCTTGGGTCATATTCAGTTGTTTCCTCCGGTCGAAGATCCGTTTGCCCATATCTTTCAGTAGATTATCCATGCGTCACCTCCATGCCATAGTTACATTTTATCCGCTATGACATGGATTATTAAGCGGTCATGGTTGATTTATCTCGTCTATGGCAAGTATAATAGACAAAGAAGTATGCTGGGAAAGGAGAACCATATGAACAGTTTTTCGTGTGTGATTACAGGCCACAGGCCGACCAGATTTAAGTTCAAATATAATGAAAAGGATAAACGCCGCCCTCTCCCTGAACGGTTTCAAAAATAATCGCGCAGGTCTTTTCATTTACAAGTTCCTTTACGCTTTCCAGATTGTTGTATTGTGCAAAACGGATTCCCGGAATCATCGGTCCAAAGGCTTCCTGATAGTGCTTGTTGCCTGTTACGGCAAGCGCACCCATGCTTCTGCCGTGGAAAGAATGTTCCATTGCAATAATTTCATGGTCGGTTGAGCCATCCTTTAAATACGCATATTTCTTTGCAAGCTTAATCGCACCTTCAACAGCTTCCGTACCGCTGTTGGTAAAAAATACTCTGTCCATTCCGGTCGCTTTGGTCAGCATTTTTGCCGCCTTTGCCGCCGGTTCGTTGTAAAAGTAGTTCGATGTATGTACCAGCTTGTCAATCTGTGTCTTTAAGGCATCATTATATTCTTTATTGTTATATCCTAATGCAAATACGGCAATACCGGCACCGAAATCCAGATATTCCTTACCGTCTGTGTCGTATAAATGCACACCGTCCCCTTTATCCAGTACAATCTGGTAACGGTTGTAGGTATGAATCAAATGCTCCTCGGCTGTTTCAATAATTGTCTTTGTATCCATTTTTTCCTCCGAAATTTTCGTTAAATGTTTGTATCATAAAAACGTTCTGCTTCGTTGCTTAAAATCGCTGTACCGATACCTTTGTTTGTAAAGATTTCAAGTAACAGACAGTGCGGAATTCTGCCGTCTAAGATATGGACACGGGATACACCGTGTTCAATCGCATCAATGCAGTTGTTCAGCTTCGGAAGCATTCCGCCGCCGATTGTACCGCCCGCAAGCAGTTCTCTGGCTTCATCTGTTGAAAGCTCTGAAATCAGGGAAGACTTGTCGTTGTAATCTCTGTAAACGCCCTCAATATCCGTAAGGAATGCCAGCTTTTCTGCGTTAACTGCTCTTGCAATGGCACATGCCGCATCATCAGCATTAATATTGTAAGCATGGAAATTATCATCATATCCAATCGGACAGATAACCGGAAGGAAATCGTCCTTTAACAGTGTATGAAGCAGTGTTGTATCCACTTCCTTGACTTCACCTACATAGCCGATGTCTTCGCCACCGGAAAGCTTTTTATCCACCTTTAACATGCCACCGTCTTTACCACTGATACCGCATGCCTTGACGCCGAGTTCTTCAATCATGGATACAAGGCTTTTATTGACCTTATTTAAAACCATTTCGGCGATTTCCATTGTCGGCTCATCGGTTACGCGCAGTCCGTTAAAGAAATGCGGTTCCATGCCGGATTTTTCAACCCATTTGCTGATTTCCTTGCCACCGCCGTGTACGATAATCGGCTTAAAGCCTACCAGCTTTAACAGTACAACGTCCTGAATGACTTTTCTTTTTAATTCTTCGTCAACCATTGCACTGCCGCCGTATTTGACAACGATAATCTTTCTGTTAAATTTCTGGATATATGGAAGCGCTTCCACCAGAACCTGCGCTTTTTTCAATTCTTCATTCATTTCCATGTCTGTTCTCTCCATTTTGAATATACACTTTTAACAGTGTTTTTACCTGCCACCGCAAAATATTTCCGCTGCCGTATCTTTAATACGAAGCTTCATTATGAGCGGTAATCCGCGTTAATTTTTACATAGTCAAATGTCAAATCACAGCCCCATGCGGTTGCTTCTTCATTTCCCATTTTTACATCTGCAATAGCAATAACCGGATTCTTTGATAAGATTTCTGTTGCTTTTTCTTCACTGTAATCGGTTGCTTTTCCGTTTTCTACAATTTTTAACTTTCCGGCTTCGCTTTCAAAGTAAATATCTACTTTTTCCGGTTCTAAGTCCGCACCTGAATAGCCCATTGCACAGAGGATTCTGCCCCAGTTCGCATCGTGTCCGAAAATTGCCGCTTTTGTAAGACTTGAAGTGACAATCGACTTTGCAAGCACCTTTGCCTGTTCTTTTGTTGCCGCATTTTTTACCTGCACTTCAAACAGACAGGTACAGCCTTCGCCGTCACCGGCAATCTTTTTAGAAAGCTCACGCAGTACATAAAACAGTGCATCATAAAATGCCTGATAATCCTTACTGTCTTCGGTAATAATATCATTTTCCGCCATGCCGTTTGCAAGCACTAAGACTGTATCGTTTGTCGAGGTATCACCATCTACAGAAATCATATTAAAAGTATCGCTGACAATCGCTTTCGTCATTTTCTGCAAAGCATCTTTTTTAATGCACGCATCGGTTGTCACAAAGCACAGCATTGTTGCCATGTTCGGGTGAATCATACCGGCTCCCTTACACATACCGCCAACTGTAACCGTCTTTCCGCCGACCTCAATCTGTACGGCAACCTGCTTGTCCACGGTATCTGTCGTCATAATGGCTTCTGCCGCCAGTGTGCCATGCTCTAATGAACTGCCAAGCTTCTTTGGAAGTTCTTTAATTCCTGCACAGATTTTATCCATTGGAAGCTGTGCGCCGATAACACCGGTAGAGGCAACCAATACTGCACTTTCCGGAACCTGTAATGCTTCGGATACAGCCTTTGCTTCTGCCGCACACGCGTCATCGCCCTCTTTTCCGGTACAGGCATTAGCAACACCGCTGTTGACAACAACTGCCTGTGCAAAGGGTGAATTTGCCACAATGTCCTTATCCCACTTTACCGGCGCTGCAAAAACCTTATTTGTTGTAAATGTTCCTGCTGTTACACATGGCTTTTCACTGTAAACCATCGCCATATCTTTTTTTTCGTTATTTTTTATTCCTGCTGTTTTAACAGATATGCCGCAACCGAAGAATCTACGCCCCCTGACATTCCCACTACTACTTTTTTGTTCATTTTCCTCTCCATTCCGCAGGCATTTTAATGCCGGAGGAATCGCGGACTGAATGTATTCAGTCCTGCGATAAGTGCAGCTTTGTGGCGCCTGCGGCACAAAGTGCTGTATGAGCATGCTTTCGTTTATGGCCTGCTCATACTTTTCTCCATTCCGCAGGCATTTTAAAAGCAAATTGTTTCATCTGCCTGCTGCTTGATCTTTTCCCATAAATGTGCTGAATCCGCATCATACACCGCTGTCACGCGGCAGCCTGCCTTTTTGGCAGATTCCACGGCATGAAGCACATCTTCATATACTATTGTATCCTCCGGTACAAAATTCATCTGTTCACAGATTTTTAAATAACTCTCCGGATTTCTTTTATTCACACCAATGTCATATACCGTATAAATCTTTTCAAAACAGGATAAAACACCAAGGCGCTCCAGTGCTGCTTTGGCACAGGCTTTTTCAGATGTTGTAAAAATACACATCCTGCTTCCGTTTTGATATTCCCGCTCTATGAGTTCTTTCATGCCCGGCTTCATCCGTATGTCCTTCTTATAATGCTCACGGATCATTTCAAGCACCTCTTTCTGCATATTCTCGCGGTTTCCTGCAATACCGAGTTCTTTGATAAAATAATCCGAACATTCATTCAAATCCATGGTATAGGTCTTTTCATCAAAATCCGGCGGGAGAACTGCGCCTTTTTTCGTGGCATATTCTCTTGCCAGCCTGCGCCAGTATGGCATGGAATCTAACAGTGTGCCGTCCATGTCAAAAATAAGACTGCGTGCCGCACCAAACAGTGTATCCGCCTTTTTGCGCAGTGCCGCAGCAGCCGCGCCCTCGTCTTCCTTTGCAAAAATCGCAGATATCACGGACACACCAGCAACACCGGTATCCTTCAGACTGTCCATATTATCATATGTAATCCCGCCGATTGCAACAATCGGAATCGACACGCTTTTTGTAATCGCGGCAAGCGTTTCACGGCTCATATCCTTGGCATCCTGTTTGGTGGTCGTATGAAAAACCGCACCGACACCAATATAATCTGCGCCCAGCTTTTCAGCCTGAACCGCCTGCTCTACCGTCTTTGCCGTCATGCCGATAATCTTATCCGGTCCTAATATCTTACGTGCCTGCTCATAATCCATATCACTCTGTCCGATATGCACACCGTCCGCACCGGCTTCCTTTGCCGCCCAGATATCGTCATTGACAACAAACGGCACATGATATTTTGCCGCAATCTGTTTGATTTTTTTTGCTTCCTCTACACGCTGTTCATGGGTTGTATTTTTTTCGCGTAGCTGTAAAAAAGTGGCACCGTTTTTTAAAACCTGTTCCACCACCATATAAAAGTCTTTTCCGCCAAGCCACTGCCTGTCTGTAATGGCATATAATCTTAAATCCGCTTTCGTTACTTTCATCCCTGACCTCACTTCGCATTTCTGTTTTCATTATAACAAGCAATTCATATTATTTCAATATGAATTGGTGAATTTTACACTTTTTTCATAGAAGCAAAAGAACTGCCGCATCAAAACATCACTGTTTCTGACACGCCAGTTTTTTCATTTATTTTTTATTTGCACTGATATCCTGTCTATCTGCATTTGATTTCCTGTATTTCTTATCTATGCTTCTTATCAATAAAGGCAATAATCTGTTCTGCTGTCAGTTCTACACCCAAAACCCCGCTGTTTATTGTCAGCTGATAATTTCTAGCATCGCCCCATGTTTCATCTGTATATCGCTTGTGGAAAGCTTCCCGCTTGGAATCCACATATTTAATCAGCTCTTTTGCCTTGATTCTGTCCAAATTCTGTTTATGCATCGTCCGCTCGATTTTGCTGTCCATGTCGGAATGAATAAACAGGGTTGTCACATCTTCATCATTTTTGTAAATATAGTTGCCACACCGTCCAATCAGAACAAATGAATTTTCTGTAATCAGCTCATGAAGCTGCTTTAAAGCCGTTGCATTTCTTTTCCCCATATTATTAATAGCAATAGAATACAGCAGACTGTCCATTGGTTTCTCCGAAAAGAAGCTTTCCAGTTCATCATACATGCCTCTGGCTTTTGCCTCTGACACTAAAATATGTCTGTCATAACAGCGGATTCCATAATGTGCCGCAAGTGCCTCTCCGATTGCATGTCCGCCGCTTCCACATTCTCTGCCAACTGTAATTATCATTGCACATTCTCCTTTTCTGCTTCATTTTATTTTTTTATTTTCTTTTTCACATTTTAGAGTATTCCCGCAAACAGCGGTGCTGCCACAACCGTCATCAATCCTGCAACTGCAATGGACAGACTGCTCATCGCGCCTTCAATATCACCCATTTCCATTGCTTTTGCCGTACCTACCGCATGTGCCGCAGAACCGATTGCGATTCCCTTTGCCACCGGCTCCTGAATACGGAGCACCTTACAGACAAATTCCGCCATCATATTACCAAATACACCGGTAATAATAATGACGGCAACCGTAATCGTTACAATACCGCCGAGTTCTTCCGATACACCCATGCCGATTGCCGTGGTAATGGACTTCGGAAGCAGTGTTACATACTGTTCATGGCTCAGTCCGAAAATCGCACAGCCCGCCAGCACACAAAGAATACTGGTCAGCACACCGGATAAAATGCCTGCAAAAATCGCCTTTGCATTTTTCTTTAACAGCTCAACCTGTTCGTAAAGCGGCACCGCCAGGCAAACCGTTGCCGGTGTTAAAAGATAGCTGATATATTTCGCACCTGCATTGTAGCTGTCATAGTCAATATTAAATGCCAGCAGGCAGACAATGACTGCCGCAATTGAAATTAACAGCGGATTAAAAATTGCCAGTTTCAATTTTCTTTTTAAAAACATTCCAAGCTCATAGGTCAGAATACTGACCATCACTCCGAAAAATACTGAATTTGTAAGTAACTCTTTCACTTTTTATCTCCATTTCCATTTATTCACTTTGCTATCTAGATAGAATTTTCACTGATATACTGCTTTTCGCCTTCAGAATCCTTAACATAAATATGGTCTGCACCGTTCTTCTTTTTCGGATGTTTTTTCTCCATGCGGATAACACCCTGGGTTACTTTTCCAGATACTGCCATAACAATAATGGTTGATATCAGTACAATGGCCATAATCGGAACACAGACCGGCTTTAAAACGCCCCAGCTTGACAACAGTCCGACACCTGCCGGAACAAACATCAGCGGCATAATTTCTATTAAAAAGCGGCTTGTTTCACAAATGGATTCCAATTTGATAATGCGCAGCTCCAGTGCGGCAAATAATAATACCAGGCCATAGATGCTTGCCGGAATCTTTAACGGGGTTGCCGTGGCTTCACAGATCCTATGTATCTCCACCGCTCTTAATAAGGGATATAAAATATTCAATTAATATTACCGCATAAGATACTACACAATATTTAAACATTCGTCAAGAGTAAATTGACATTTTCTATATAGAAATTTATAATTAAAATACATTTGTACAGACAAATGTATCGTGAATACTGGGGGAATGAGTAATGACAGATAAGACGATATTCATATTTGACGCACAGGAAGGTGATAAACTCGCAGATGATGTACATACGCCAGATGGTAATATATTAGCAAAGAAAGATACCATACTTAATTATGATATAATAGCAAATATTTCAGGGCATCATATACTGGAAGTAAAGGTATACGACACCAATAATGAACTGCAGGATCTGGAAAAGGTTCTGGGAAAAACTGCTAATAAAGAGAACGTTAAATTTAGGACGAAATATTTTCGTGTTTGCTTCCAATCCTTTATATTTGTGTACAATTTTGGTATAAAATGACTGA
>ENA-UESS01001317-UESS01001317.1-human-gut-metagenome-genome-assembly--contig:-NODE-1317-length-11047-cov-15.507384_pt1 | contig 11047 bp, 6 predicted proteins | sample MGYA00243004_ERZ508005 | MGnify/ENA primary metagenome ERZ508005 (study PRJEB26167, sample SAMN06115471) | human gut metagenome | host: Homo sapiens | place: China:Guizhou | collected 2016-06-29...
AAGTATCCGGCGCGAAGGAAGTAGTCTGCTGGGGAACAGGAACCCCACTGCGGGAATTTCTCTATGTGGATGATCTGCCGCTGGATGCCGCCTTTGACAAAGCCCTGCTGCAAAAGGTGCCCAGCCGTCTGTGTGCGCAGGTGCTGTGCGAGGGCAAGCCCACCGACGCCGACATGCAAACCGTCCTGCACACCCTCAAGCAGGTGCTGGAAAGCAACGGTATGCCGATCACCTATTACGACATCACCCTTGTGCCTGGCGGCGACTACGCTGACCACAGCGCCTATATGGCCGATGTGTTGGAATCCGGCCTGGTGGCGGCCGATACGATTGCATAAAAAATACCCGTACTACCTTTGCAGATAGTACGGGTGTTTTTGTTGTTGGATGACGGGCGGATATAGAATCCGCCCCTACACCGTGAGGTCGACAGCCTAAAATTACCGTAGGGGAGCATTCCATATGCTCCCGCGGGTCGATGACGAGCATCGACCCCTACAGGAGGGCTGTAAATCAGACGCTCAGCTCCACATGCTGGCCAAGATCCTCTTTGTTGGCGTCCAGCACGGGCTGGATGACGTCACGCAGGAACTCGGTGACCTGCTCGGCGCTGCGGCCCGTAAAGGCTTCGGGGGAGAGCTCGGCCTCGATTTCCTCGCGGGTCAGGCCGAACGCAGGGTCAGCCTCGACGCGGGCAATCATGTCGTTGGGCTTGCCCTCCTGCTTGACAACGGCAGCGGCGGCCACAGCGTGCTCACGCAGACGCTCGTGCAGCTCCTGACGGTCACCGCCCTTCTTGACGGCCTTCATCATGATGTTCTCGCTTGCCATGAACGGCAGCTCGGCCATGACGCGGGCACGGACGACCTTCGGGTAGACGACCAGCCCGTCGGAGACGTTCAGCAGGATGTTCAGGATGGCGTCAGCAGCCAGGAAGCCCTCGGCCATCGCAATGCGCTTGTTGGCGGAGTCGTCCAGCGTGCGCTCAAACCACTGGGTACCGGCAGTGATGGCGGGGTTCAGCACGTCCACCATCAGGTAGCGGCTCAGCGCACAGATGCGCTCGCAGCGCATGGGGTTGCGCTTGTAGGGCATAGCGGAGGAACCGATCTGGTTCTTCTCAAACGGCTCCTCCATCTCCTTGAAGTTCGCCAGCAGGCGGATGTCCGTCGCCATCTTCATGGCGGACTGGCCGATGCCTGCCACGGCGGACAGCACATTGTAGTCCACCTTGCGGCTGTAGGTCTGGCCGCAGACCGGCACGACCTTGGTAAAGTCCATCTGGGCGCAGACGTCGGCCTCGACGGCCTTGATCTTGGCGGAGTCGCCGTTGAACAGCTCCACAAAGCTGGCCTGGGTGCCGGTGGTGCCCTTAACGCCGCGCAGCGCCAGCTGGGAGATCTGGTGGTCAAGCTCCTCCAGATCCATGTACAGCTCGTTCATCCAGAGTGTGGCGCGCTTGCCGACGGTGGTCAGCTGCGCGGGCTGGCAGTGGGTGTAGGCTAGGCAGGGCATGGCCTTGTACTCGTCGGCGAACTTGGCCAGATTTGCCAACACGCCGATCACCTTCTTGCGCACAAGCTGCAGGCCCTCGCGCATGATGATGACGTCGGTGTTGTCACCGACATAGCAGCTGGTCGCGCCCAGATGGATGATGCCCTTTGCCTTGGGGCACTGCAGGCCGTAGGCGTAGACGTGGCTCATCACGTCATGGCGGACGAGCTTCTCGCGCGCAATGGCGTCCTCATAGTTGATGTCGTCCTTGTGCGCCTCCAACTCGGCAATCTGCTCATCGGTGATGGCCAAGCCCTGCTTCTGCTCAGCCTTAGCCAGCGCGATCCACAGCCGGCGCCAGGTGCGGAACTTGTTGTCATCAGAGAAGATGTACTGCATCTCATCCGACGCATAGCGGGTAGAGAACGGCGAAATATATTTGTCGTGTTGTGCCATTGGGTCAAATCCTCACAATCTTTTAAGCTGATAGTTCCAGTATAGCAGAAACTTTCCGAAATATCAAAGCTTGAAATAATTCACGCCGCCCTCAAAGATCGGCTGGTATTTGTCACCGGTGACGTTCTTATAGAGCTGCTCGCCGCTGCGCTCGCTGTGGCCCATCTTGCCAAAGACACGGCCATCCGGGCTTGTGATGCCCTCGATTGCCAGCACGGAGCCGTTCGGATTGTAGCGCATGTCCATCGTCGGGCGGCAAAGCAGGTCAACGTACTGGGTCGCAATCTGGCCGTTGTCGATGAGCTGGTTCAGCAGCTGCTCGTTGCAGACAAAGCGGCCCTCGCCGTGGCTGATGGCGATCAGGTGCTCGTCGTTGATGTCGCATTTGCTCAGCCAGGGGCTCTTGTTGCTGGCCACGCGGGTACGCACCAGCATGGACTGGTGGCGGTGGATCGTATTAAACGTCAGCGTCGGGTCGCTTTCGGTGATGGGACGGATCTCGCCGTAGGGGACCAGGCCCAGCTTGATGAGTGCCTGGAAGCCGTTGCAGATGCCCAGAGCCAGACCGTCGCGCTGGTTCAGCAGACGGTTGACTGCGTCGGCCACCGACGGATTGCGGAAGAATGCCGCAATGAACTTGGCGCTGCCGTCCGGCTCGTCGCCGCCGGAGAAGCCGCCCGGCAGCATCAGGATCTGCGCCTCGTCCAGCTCCTTCACCAGCGCCTCGCAGCTCTCGGCCACGTTGGCGGGGGTCAGGTTTTTCAGCACCAGAACATGCGGGTCGCCGCCTGCGCGGCGGAACGCGCGGGCCGTGTCGTACTCGCAGTTCGTGCCGGGGAATACGGGGATGACGACCCGCGGCGTCGCCAGGCGCACAGCGGGAGCCACGCGCTTGTTGGCGGGGCAGTCATGCTCCAGCGCGGGGACGAACTCACCGGCCTTGCGGTAGGGGAATACCGGCTCGAGCTTTTGCTCCCACAGCTCCTGCAGACGGGCCAGGTCAATGGCCTTGCCCTCGGCCTCCAGCGTGTAGTCCACGGTGGTGAAGCCAAGGAACTCACCGGCGGAGGCATCAAGCAGCTCCAGAATGACCGCGCCGTAGGCGGGCTTGAACAGATCCTTCAGGTCGATGTCATTGGACAGCTGCAAACCCACATGGTTGCCGACGCACATCTTGAACAGTGCCTCGGCCACACCGCCGTAGCCCGGCGTGGCGGCAGCCAGCACCTTGCCCTCGTCGATCATCTGTTCGACGGTCTTGTAAATGGAAATCAGGCTGCCGATCTCGGGCAGACCGTTCTTGTAGTTGGGGCGCAGGATGACAACGGAGCTGTTGGCCTTCTTGAACTCGGGGCTCTGCACGTCGTGGGTGTTGCCGATGGCCGTCGCAAAGCTGACGAGCGTCGGGGGCACGTCCAGGCCCTCAAAGCTGCCGGACATCGAGTCCTTGCCGCCGATGGACGCAATGCCCAGACCCATCTGGGCATCCAGCGCACCGAGCAGGGCGGCCAGCGGCTTGCCCCAGCGCTCGGGCTTATCGTTCAAATGCTCAAAATATTCCTGGAACGTCAGGTACATGCCCTCGTGGTGGAAGCCCGCGCAGACCAGCTTGGTCACGCTCTCGACCACGGCCATATACGCGCCGCGGTAGGGGTCAGCCTCGGTCAAGTAGGGGTTGAAGCCCCACGCCATGCCGGAGCAGGTCGTCGTCTCGCCGTCCACTGGCAGCTTGGCGGCCATGGCCATCGTCGGGGTCAGCTGGTACTTGCCGCCGTAGGGCATCAGCACGGTGGCTGCGCCGATGGTGGAGTCGAACCGCTCGCCCAGGCCCTTTTGGCTGCAGACGTTCAGGTCGCTGACCATGGATTCCAGCTTCTGCTCAAACGTTGCACCGGCAAACTGGGGCTGCCAGACATGGCCCGGCAGGATGTGCGCATCAGCGTGGCGCTCGGCACCGTTGGAGTTCAGGAACTCGCGGGAGAGGTCAACGATGGTCTTGCCGTTCCAGACCTCGCGCATCCGCTTTTCCTCGGTGACGGTGGCAACGATAGTCGCCTCAAGGTTTTCCTCGGCGGCGTACTTCATAAAGGTCTCGGCGTCCTCGGCGGCGACGGCCACGGCCATGCGCTCCTGGCTCTCCGAAATGGCCAGCTCGGTGCCGTCCAGACCCTCGTACTTGCGGGTGACCTTGTTCAGGTCGATGTGCAGGCCGTCGGCCAGCTCACCGATGGCAACGGACACACCGCCTGCGCCGAAGTCGTTGCAGCGCTTGATAAGGCGGCAGGCGTCCTCGCGGCGGAACAGGCGCTGCAGCTTGCGCTCGATGGGCGCGTTGCCCTTCTGCACCTCGGCACCGCAGGTCTCAAGGCTTGTCAGCTTGTGCGCCTTGGAGGAACCGGTGGCACCGCCGACACCGTCGCGGCCCGTGCGTCCGCCCAGCAGGATGACGACATCACCCGGGGCGGGCTCCTCGCGGCGGACATGGCTGGCAGGCGTCGCGCCGACAACTGCGCCGATCTCCATGCGCTTGGCGGCGTAGCCGGGGTGGTACAGCTCTGCGACCTGACCGGTGGCAAGGCCGATCTGGTTGCCGTAGCTGGAATAGCCCGCGGCAGCCGTTGTGACCAGCTTGCGCTGGGGCAGCTTGCCGGGCATTGTCTCGGAAACAGGCTTCAGCGGGTCAGCCGCACCGGTCACGCGCATGGCCTGATAGACATAGCTGCGTCCGGACAGCGGGTCACGGATGGCACCACCAATGCAGGTCGCCGCGCCGCCGAAGGGCTCGATCTCGGTGGGGTGGTTGTGGGTCTCGTTCTTGAACAGGAACAGCCAGTCCTGCTGCTCACCGTCCACGTCACACTTGATCTTGACGGTGCAGGCGTTGATCTCCTCGCTCTCGTCAAGGTTCTTCAGAATGCCGCGCTGCTTCAGCGCCTTGGCACCGATGGTCGCGCAGTCCATCAGGGTGCGGTTTTTCTTGTCGCGGCCCGTCTCGGCGCGCAGTGCCATGTAGCGGTCAAATGCGGCCTGCACAAGCTCGTCGTCGATCTTCACGTCGTCCAGGATCGTGCCGAACGTCGTGTGGCGGCAGTGGTCGGACCAGTAGGTGTCGATCAGACGGATCTCGGTGATGGTCGGGTCGCGGTGCTCGGATTTGAAGTAGTTCTGGCAGAATACGATGTCCGCATGGTCCATCGCCAGACCCTTCTCATTGCGGAACGCTTCCAGCGCGTCGTCGTCCAGCGCGGTGAAGCCGGTCAGTGTCTCGACCTCCGTCGGGATGGCAAACTCCATTTTCAGGGTGCTGCGCTCGTCAAGGCTTGCCTCACGGGCCTCGACGGGGTTGATGACGTACTTCTTGATGGCGGCCAGGTCGGCGTCGGTCAGGTCGCCGTCCAGCAGATAGACGCGGGCGGAGCGCACCGCGGGGCGCTCGCCCTGGCTCAGCAGCTGGATGCACTCGCTGGCAGAGTCGGCGCGCTGGTCAAACTGGCCGGGCAGGTACTCGACGGCAAAAACGGTCCTGGCGTCGGGCAGCTTGTCGTAGGTCACGTCAACAGGCGGCTCACTGAACACGGTGGGCACAGCCTGCTGGAACAGCACTGCGTCGATGCCCTCGACGTCATAGCGGTTCAAAAGGCGCAGACCGGTCAGATTCTGGATGCCGACCAGATCGACCAGCTCATGCAGAAGCCCCTGTGCCTCGCCGTCAAAGCCGGGCTTTTTCTCAACATAAATGCGATATACCATTGTATTTCCTCCTGAGAGTTAAATTTGCAGGAAGTGACGGACGGAAAGCCTTCCCCCTGGGGGAAAAAGGTGGCCGAGGCCCCGTCCGAGGGCGGATGAGGGGAAAGTGTACCGCTGTATCCCGTTGACGGATCGCTGCGGGAAGTTTGCCCTCATCAGTCACCTTCGGTGACAGCTTCCCCAGAGGGGAAAGCCTTTTTACTGCATCGCTGCCAGCGCTCTTGCCCCAATGTCACTGCGCTTGTGCAGCTTGTCAAAATGGATGCTCTCCGTGGCAGCATACGCCTTTTTCAGCGCCTCGGGCAGGGTGTTGGCCGTGGCGGTCACGCCCAGCACGCGCCCGCCGTTCGTGACGAGGCTGCCGTCCTTGATGGCCGTGCCGGCGTGGTAGACCGTCACATCGGCGGCGTCCAGCTGGCCCGCGGTCAGGCCGGTGATTTCCTTGCCCTTCTCGTAGGCGAGGGGATAGCCGCCGCTGGCTAAGATGACACAAGCCGCCGCGCCGTCGCTGAATTTGACATCGGTCTTGTCCAGCGTGCCGTTCGTTGTGGCCTCCATCACGGTCAGCAGGTCGCTTTCCAGCAGGGGCAGCACGACCTGCGTCTCGGGGTCGCCGAAGCGGCAGTTGTACTCGATGACCTTCGGGCCGTCGGGGGTCAGCATCAGGCCGAAATACAGGCAGCCCTTGAAGGGGCAGCCCTCGGCCTGCATGGCCGCAACCGTGGGCAGGAAAATCTCCTGCATGCAGCGCTCGGCGACTGCGGGCGTGTAGTAGGGGTTCGGGGCCACGGTGCCCATGCCGCCGGTGTTCAGGCCCTCGTCGTGGTCGAGAGCACGCTTGTGGTCCATGCTCGAGACCATCGGCTTGACGGTCTTGCCGTCGCAGAAGGACAGCACGCTGACCTCGGGGCCGGTCAGGAACTCCTCGACGACCACATGGTTGCCGGACGCGCCGAACTTTTTGTCCAGCATGATCTCCTTGACGCCGTCGGCAGCCTCCTGCTCATTCTGGCAGATCAGCACGCCTTTGCCCAGCGCCAGACCGTCCGCCTTGATGACGACGGGGTATTTGCCCTCGGCTTTGATGTAGTCCATGACCTTCTCGGGGTCGTCGAACGTCTCATATTTGGCCGTAGGGATGCCGTATTTCTTCATCAGGTCCTTGCTGAACACCTTGCTGGCCTCAATGCGGGCCGCGGCCTTGTCGGGACCGAATGCCGGGATGCCCACAGCGGCCAGCGCATCGACCATGCCCAGCGCCAGCGGGTCGTCCTGGGCGACGACGACATAGTCAAAGGCTTCTTCCTTGGCAAATTTGACCATGGCGTCCACGTTGGTGGCCGGGATGGCCTTGCAGTGGGCGTCATAGCTGATGCCGCCGTTGCCGGGCGCACACCAGATCTCGGAGCAGCGGGGGCTTTTTTTCAGCGCGCGGATGATGGCGTGCTCACGCCCGCCGCCGCCTACAACCAGAATTTTCATAAGCGTCCTCCTTGACAGCACAACAGCCCGCGACGAAAAATCGCCGCAGGCGAGTTGTTTTTGCGTTTAATGATGGAACAGCCGGATGCCGCAGAACGCCATCGCAATGCCGTACTTGTTGCAGGTGTCGATCACCTGTGCGTCGCGGATGGAGCCGCCCGGCTGTACAATGGCGGTCACGCCGCTGCGGCGCGCGCGCTCGATGTTATCGCCGAACGGGAAGAAGGCATCACTGCCCAGGCTCACACCAGTCACGGCATCCAGCCAGGCACGCTTTTCCTCGGCGGTCAGCGGGGCCGGCTGCTCGGTGAAGGTCTCGGCCCAGACATCGTCGCCGATGACATCCTCCGGCGTGTCGCCGATGTAAACATCGATCGCATTGTCGCGGTTCGGCTTGGCAATGTCAGCGCGGAACGGCAGGTCCAGCACCTTCGGCATGTGGCGCAGCTGCCAGTTGTCGGCCTTCTGGCCTGCAAGACGGGTGCAGTGCACGCGGCTCTGCTGGCCCGCACCGACGCCGATGGTCTGGCCGTCCTGCACGTAGCAGACGCTGTTGGACTGGGTGTACTTCAGCACGATCAGGCTGATGATGAGGTCGCGGCGCTGCTCGTCGCTGATGACCTTGTTCTCGGTCACAACGTTCTGCAGCATCGTCTCATTGGAAATGTCCAGGTCCTGACGGCCCTGCTCGAAGGTCACGCCAAAGACCGTGCGGGTCTCCAGCGGCTTCGGCTCGTAGTCGGCGTCGATCTGGACGATGGCGTAGCCGCCCTTCTTCTTGGATTTCAGCACCTCCAGCGCGTCGGCGTCGTAGCCGGGCGCAATGATGCCGTCGGAGACCTCGTGCTGGATCAGCTTCGCGGTGCTCAGGTCGCAGACATCGGACAGCGCGATCCAGTCGCCGAAGCTGGACATACGGTCCGCACCGCGGGCACGGGCGTAGGCGCAGGCCAGCGGGGAAAGCTCGGTCTCCGGCGCAATGTGGTACATGGCGCGCAGGGTCTCATCCAGCGGCAGACCGATGGCCGCACCGGCGGGGGAGACGTGCTTGAAGCTGGCGGCAGCGGGCTGGCCGAGTGCCTTCTTCAAATCGCGCACGAGCTGCCAGGAGTTGAACGCATCCAGAAAGTTGATGTAACCCGGGCGTCCGTTCAAAATCTGCACAGGCAGGTCACTGCCGTCCGCCATGTAGATGCGGGCGGGCTTCTGGTTGGGGTTCGTGCCGTATTTCAGCTGAAATTCGTTCATATTAACCCTCCACAGCGGTGTATTTATTCAGGATAATGTCCTCGTACTCGCCGGTTTCCAGCTCGATGCTGCGGACAAACAGGCTGACCTTGTTGTCCTCGTTCAGGCTCACCCACAGCTTGTCGGCAAATTTGTCCGCGTCGTTCGTGTCGATGGCGACGCGCAGCGGCTCACCCGCAAAGCTGGGGATCGGCGCACCATTCTTGACGTAAGTGCTGATGAAGTGTCCCTCACCGGCCACGGGCTGCGGGTAGTCGAAGGTCTGGCGCTGCACGCTCTCGGCGTTGCCCTCGTCGGACTTGACGATGGACAGCTTGTAGCCGCCGCGGCGCATATCGACGACGCCGGAGATGCGCGGGGTAAAGTTCGGCGCGTCGTCCTCATAGGTGCGGGTCGCCAGCGCAGCCTCAAAGCTGTAGCCGGGGAAAAGGTTGCCGTTCATGAACCGGGCAATCGTGTCGGTCTGGTCGCCGTTCGTGACCACGGTGGTCTCCCGCAGGGTCAGCACAGCGTTGTAGATGATGAGGTGCGGGTCCTCGAGCTTGGCCGGGTCAGCGGCCACCGTGCGGATGCCGCCGTCGATAGGCTCAAACACACGGTTGCGGCTGTTGGCGCTGCGGCCCATGATCCAGTAGGCGACGAACGCCTTCTGGCCGTCGGGGCTTTTGCCCAGCACAATGCCGCGCCCGGGGTAGTCATTCCCGGCAAGATATTTGTACAGATTCTTTTTCATTGTTAAACCTCGTTTTGCATAAACAGGAAACGGGATTTCCTGCCGTGCAGTGGTGGAAAACGATTTTACACCTCGTCACTGCACACCATCGCCAATGCCTTGGGCAGCAGCTGCCACTCGGCCTCGACCATGACGCGCTTCTGCAGCGTCTCGGGGGTGTCGCCGGGCTCCACGGCCACGGCCTTCTGCAGCAGAATGGGCCCGCCGTCGCATTCCTCGTTTACAAGGTGGACGGTAGCGCCGGTCAGCTTCACGCCGCGGGCCAGCGCAGCCTCGTGCACGCGCAGTCCGTAGAAGCCGGGGCCGCAGAAGCTGGGGATCAGGCTGGGATGAACATTGATGATTTTATTGCGGTAGGCCGCAATGACCTTTTCGCCCAGCACGCTCAAAAAGCCTGCCAGCACGACCACGTCAATACTGTGCTTCTGCAGGGTGTCCAGCAGGGCGGCGTCAAACGCTGCGCTGTCAGCGTAGTCCCTGCGGCTGACAACAGCGGATTCCACGCCGAAATTGGCGGCGCGCTCCAGCGCGTAGACGCCGGGCTTGCTGGCAACGACCAGCTCGATTTTGCCGTTCGGGTTCTCGCCGCGGCGCTCGCTTTCCAGCAGGGCCTGTAAATTCGTGCCGCCGCCCGATACCAGTACCGCTACACGCTTCATACCAGCTCGACCCCGTCGCCCTCGACGATGGTGCCCAGACGGTAGGCGTCCTCGCCGTGGGCCTTCAGAATGGCAATGGCATTGTCCGCGTCCTCGGGCGCGACGGTCAGCACCATGCCGACGCCCATGTTGAAGGTGTTGAACATATCGTGCTCGGAGATGCCGCCCTCGTGCTGCATGACGTCGAACAGGGCAGGGATGCGCACATCGGCCTTGGCGATGCGGGCCGCACAGCCCTTCTTCAGGCTGCGGGGAATGTTCTCATAGAAGCCGCCGCCGGTGATGTGGGACACGCCCTTGACCGTGATCTCGTCCATGACAGCCAGCACGGGCTTGACGTAGATCTTCGTGGGGGTGAGCAGCGTTTCCCAGAGGGACTTGTCCAGCTCCGGATAATTGCGGTTTTCGCCGCCGTTGCCAATAGCGAACACCTTGCGCACGAGCGAGTAGCCGTTGGAGTGCACACCCGTGGAGGGCAGCGCCAGCATCACGTCGCCCGGACGAACCGTTTTGCGGTTGATGATGCGCTTCTTGTCCACAATGCCGACGGAGAAGCCCGCGAGGTCGTAATCATCCTCCGGCATCATGCCGGGATGCTCCGCCGTTTCGCCGCCGACGAGCGCTGATTCCGCCTGCACGCAGCCTTCCGCCACGCCCGCGACGATGGACGCGATTTTCTCCGGCACATTCTTGCCGCAGGCGATATAATCAAGGAAGAACAGCGGCTTCGCGCCGCAGCAAATGACGTCGTTGACGCACATCGCCACGCAGTCAATGCCGATGGTATCATGTTTGTCCAGCAGCATGGCGATTTTCAGCTTCGTGCCGACGCCATCCGTGCCGGAAACGAGCACCGGCTCTTCCATGCCCGCCGCGTCCAGCGCAAACAGGCCGCCGAAGCCGCCGATGCCCTCGACGCAGCCCGCCGTCATCGTCCGCGCGACATGCTTCTTCATCAGTTCCACCGACGCGTAACCGGCGGTAATGTCAACACCCGCTGCCTTGTAGCTTTCGCTCTCGCTCTTCATCATGGTTGTCTGCTTCTTTCTGCGCTTGGAGCTTCCCGTATTCTTCCTGCATGGCGGCGAGATTGGGGAGCTTGGTAACGCCCGACGCTTTCAGTGTCTTTGCCGCCGCTTCATGGAGTATCAGACTGCTTTCATTTTTTGCCCGGTATGCGTCTTTATCGTTTGCCCTTCTGTATGCTGCATAGACAGGGTTTGTC
>ENA-UESS01001322-UESS01001322.1-human-gut-metagenome-genome-assembly--contig:-NODE-1322-length-11034-cov-18.678744_pt1 | contig 11034 bp, 10 predicted proteins | sample MGYA00243004_ERZ508005 | MGnify/ENA primary metagenome ERZ508005 (study PRJEB26167, sample SAMN06115471) | human gut metagenome | host: Homo sapiens | place: China:Guizhou | collected 2016-06-29...
AGCGCTAAAGGGGTGTGGGTCGGGGAGACAAACGAAGTTTGTCTGAGAAACGTAAGAGTTTTCCCCCACAAGCAACACGTCGTCTTTATTAAGCCTTTCCTCCGAAACAGTCCGGTGGACTGTTTCGGAAACATTTTACACAGCTAAATTATAGTTTGTGCGGAAAACTTCACTTCCGCTACTTCAGTATCATTCGTTCCAGCTCTCTGCCTGCGGCGCTCATGGACTGGCTCTTCCGCTTGAGCAGGCAGATTTTCCGCGTCGGTACGCTCTCCTTGAGGTCGAGCAGTATCAGCCCGTCTGTGGGGTAACACTCAAGGAACTGCGCCGGCACAAATCCTATCCCGAGATTGTTCCGCACCATCGGAAGTATCAGATCCGCTGTGGCTGCCTCGATATCCGGCGAGAGCGTACAGCCATTCTTCCGGAACCACTCGGAATATATCTCGTACGTCTTGGTCTGCTTGAACAGCGATATCATCGGATACTTCGTAAGCTCCGACAGGCTGACCTGCCTCCCTGCAAGCTCCGGGAACGCCGCTCCGCACACCGGTATCTCCCGTATCTCGCATATCTCCTTTGAAACGATGAGATCGGTGTCCTCCGTGGGAGTCGTCACAACGCCGAGGTCTACAAGCCCGTGCTTCAGCGCGGATATCGCCTGCGGAGTCGAGTGATTGAATACACGTATGCGCACGCCCGGGTACTTCTGCCGGAAATTCTTCAGCACCGGAAGCAGGTAGCACCTAAGCGCGATCTCGCTCGCACCTATCGTTACCACGCCCTTCGCCAGCGTCCGTTCAAGGCACAGCTCCTCCTCGCCGTACTGTATCTGCTCCACCGCCGCCGCTACGTGGGAGTACAGCTTCTCGCCCTCCGGGGTCAGCTCAACGCCCTTGCGCGACCTCACGAACAGCGTGCAGTTCAGCTCGCTCTCGAGGTTCTTTATGGTGCGGGAGATGTTCGGCTGATTGTTCATCAGCGCTTCCGCCGCCTGGGATATGCTCCCGTATTTCGCCACGTAGTAAAATATCCGGTAATATTCAAAGCTGATATACATGTCTTTTCTCCATATGTTATTATAGTTCCATATGTTTATTATATATTATCCGGAACCTTCTGTCAAGTAATGCGGCTGAAAAATAATGAATATCCTGCGGGAACAAAAAAACGGACAGTTCCTCTTCCCTGCCCGTCATTTGAAATAACCCGCCGAAGGCGGCACCGAAATTCCGAATTAAAACCGGGCAGGTTCATCGCCTGCCCGGTAATATTATGCCTTGGGGAGCTTCTTGCGGATATCCTGTAAACGCTCCAGTGCGGCGTTGAGCGTCGCGTCCTGCTTTGCGAAGTGCAGTCTGATGTAGCGGTTTTCCGGCTCGCGGAAGAAGCTGGAGCCGGGCACCGCGCCTACTCCTACGTGCTCCGCAAGCGCTTCGCAGAGCCTGAGGTCGCTTTCGTAGCCGAACTCGGATACGTCCACCATGACGTAATACGCGCCCTGCGGAACGTTGTGCTGAATCCCTATCCTGTCCAGACCGTCAAGGAACAGCTTGCGCATGTGCGTGTACTTATCCTGTAGCCACTTGTAGTAGTCGTCGCCGAATTTCAGACCGACCACCGCCGCCTCCTGAAGCGGAGCCGCCGCGCCTACAGTCAGGAAGTCGTGGACCTTCTTCACGCGGTCGGTGATCTCCGGAGGAGCAATAACGTAACCCAGGCGCCAGCCGGTGATGGAGTAGGTCTTGGAAAGCGAAGAACAGCATATCGTACGCTTTCTCATGCCCGGGAGGGTCGAGAAATAAACGTGCCTGTTCGGCGCATAGAGGATATGCTCGTAAACCTCGTCGGTGATAACATAGGTATCGTACTTCTCTGCGAGGTCTGCGATTATCTGGAGCTCCTCACGGGTGAACACCTTGCCGCAGGGGTTGGAGGGATTACAGAGTATCAGCGCCTTGGGGTGCTGCCTGAACGCCGCTTCCAGCACGTCTGCGTCGAAGCTGTACTCCGGCGGAACAAGCGGAACGTAGATAGGCTCGGCGCCGGAAAGGATAGCGTCCGCGCCGTAGTTCTCATAGAACGGCGAGAATACGATGACCTTATCGCCCGGGTTGGTAACGGACAGCATAGCCGCCATCATCGCCTCAGTGGAGCCGCAGGTAACGACTATCTCGGAGTTCGGGTCGATGTCATAGCCCATGAAGTGCTTCTGCTTTGCGGCTACCGCGTCGCGGAAGTTCTGGGAGCCCCAGGTCGTAGCGTACTGGTGGAAATCCTCCTTAGTGACCTGCGCCAGGCGCTCGAGTATCTCCTTCGGAGGCTCGAAATCCGGGAAGCCCTGGGAGAGATTCACCGCGCCGTACTGGTTGGATATTCTCGTCATGCGGCGAATCACTGAATCAGTGAATCCCGCTGTTCTTAATGAAAGATCTGTCATGTTGTTCCCCTTATTTAAGATAAGAAATGTGGTCGTTCAGAATGTGCTTCGGGTCGAATGCGGTCTTGATGGAGCGCATGAGATCAATGCTCTCCGGAGCGGTCGCGCCGAGGAAGTACGGGCGCTTCGCAACGCCGATGCCGTGCTCGCCGGAGGTGAGCCCTCCCAGGGAGTACGCGTAGTTGTAAACAGTGGTCATGTTCTTGTGGAGGTCGTGCTCCCACTCAGCGTCGGAGCGCTTTCCGCGAACCATGCACAGGTGTACGTTTCCGTCGCCTGCGTGCCCGAATGCGACCATCTGCATGCCGGACTTCTTCTCGGTCTCGTGGACGAACTTGATGAAGTCAGCGGTGCGGTTTATCGGCACTACGAGGTCAACAGGCTCCTGCTCGCTGACCGCCTCCACAGCCTTGACGAGACAGCCGCGCACCTTCCAGATGTTCGCCGCGGCCTCCGGGTCGTCGAGGGTGATGTAATCCAGCGCGCCCGCCTTCAGCGCTACTTCGCGGACTCTCGCGGCGCTGTCGGTCACTGAATTCCCGGTGCCGTCGAAGGTCAGTATAATGTACGCGCCAGCCTCGGGGACCGGAAATTTCAGCCCGGTGAACTTTTCGCCGAGCTCCACGACGGTGCGCTCGGTGAACTCTATCGCGGTGGGGTTCGCGTTGGCGCGGATAATGCTCAGAACGCCGGAGATACCGGTGGAAAGATCCGGGAACGGAACGACCACAGAAAGCGATTTCTCAGGCTTGGGAACCAGCTTCAGAATGCACTTCGTGATGACCGCCAGAGTGCCCTCCGAGCCGATGACGATATGCTTGAGTGAAAGTCCGCTTGCGTCCTTGACGTTCTTGGTGCCTGCGGTGACTACTCTGCCGTCAGCGAGCACAAGCTCCAGACCGCGGACGTAATCGCGGGTTACGCCGTACTTTACGGCTCTCATGCCGCCGGCGTTAGTGGATATGTTGCCGCCGATGGTAGCGGTCTTTTCGCCCGGGTCGGGGGGATAGAACAGTCCCCTGGATTCAACCAGCTTCTGAAAATCCTGGAGCACAACGCCAGGCTCCACGACTGCGGTGAAGGTGTCCTCGTCTATTTCAAGGACGCGGTTCATCAGCGAGAAATCAAGGATTATGCCCTCGCCATGGGGAACGGTCGAGCCGACAAGGTTGGTTCCCGCGCCGCGGGGAGTTACGGGAAGCCCGCGGTCGTTCGCGAACTTCATCACCGCGCTGACCTCCTCGGTGGACTTCGGGAACACCAGCGCCGCGGCGGTTCCCTTTAATCTGCCGAGTGTGTCGGAAAGGTACTTGTCCTCAATATTGCCGAGTTTTACTCTCTCAGGGTCGGAAATTATTTTCAGAAGGTCCTGCATTGTTATCTCCCTTTCTAAAACGGAACCGCACATATTCTGCGCGGTTCCTGCGATGTTTCAGTTATTATCAGCCGAGTGTCCAAGCGGGAACGAAGAATCCCTTGAACTCGTTGTTGTAGATGTCGATGGTGTCCTGAGTCTGGTAAGCTTCAACGATGCGCTTGTAAACGGGGTTCTCAGCGTCCTCGGAACGTACGGCGATCAGGCAGTAGTAGCTGTTGTCTGCGTACTCGCTCTCCTTGTAGATGGCGTCGTCTGCGGTAAGGCCGCTGTCGAGGGCGTAGTTGCCGTTGATGACTGCGAGGTCAACGTCCTGGATAACGGAGTAAACGAGGTTTGCGTCTACCTCGACGAACTCTACCGGTACTGCGTAGTCGGTGATATCGCTGATCTCGGGGGAAGCGCCAGCGTCAGCGTTGATGGTGAAGAAGCCTGCGCTCTCGAGGAGCTTCAGCGCTCTGCCTTCGTTGGTAACGTCGTTCGGAACTGCGATCTTGAGGGTCTCGGTGGAAGCAAGCGCGCTCTCGATGGTGTAGTCCTTAGCGGTGTAGATGTTCATTGCTACGATGTAGGTATCGCCGATGGCGGTCAGGTCGTAGCCGTTGGAGGCTGTATCGTTGTTGAAGTAAGCGTGGTGCTGGAACGCGTTCATGTCGATCTCGCCGCTGTTGAGCGCGTTGTTCGGAATGTTGAAGCTTGTGAACTGCTCATACTCAAGGTTGATTCCCTCGGGAGCGAGCTTCTCCTTGATGGGGTTCCAGATGTCCTCGTATACGTTGCCGGTGAGGCCGATCTTTACGGTCACGGGGTTCTCCGGGGAGTACGCGGTCTCTGCGTCAGCGGCGCTGTCTGCGCTGTCGGAGTTCTCAGCGGGTGCTGCGCTCTCAGCCGCAGAGGAATCAGCTACGGAGGAATCAGCGGAGCTGTCAGCCGCGGAGGAAGAGCCGGAGGAAGTGTTGCCGCTGCAAGCGGTCAGGGATACTGCTGCAAGAACTGCTGCGAGGGAAAATGCGAATTTATTTCTGATAGACATGGTGTTTGTTCTCCTTTGAACTTGATTTGTTTAGTTGTATTATCCGGTGTTGTCTTACCGGTTTATTTCTCTGTTTTCTTTGCGATGATGTTGCCGATTATCTGGATAACCTGGACGATGAGCACCAGCACGATAACTGCGGCAACGATAATGTCGTAGTAGTTGCGCTGAACGCCCTGAACGTACGCGAAGTTTCCGAGGCCGCCCGCGCCGACTGCGCCAGCCATCGCGGTGAGTCCGACGAGGTTTATCAGGGTGATCGTGATACCGCGGGAAAGAGCCGGAATGCTCTCGCGGATGTACACTCTGAAAATGATCCCGAGCTTGGAGCAGCCCATCGACTGCGCCGCCTCGATAAGACCGGGGCTGACTCCGGCGAGCGCCGCCTCAGCCTGACGGGAGAAGAACGGAACAGTTCCTACGATGAGCGGGAAAATCGAACCGGCAACTCCGATGGAGGTACCGCTGATGATACGCGTCAGCGGGATAAGCAGAAACAGCAGGATAATGAATGGAACCGAGCGCAGAAGGTTGATAATGATGTCCAGCACGCGGTATACCACTGCGTTTTCAAGCAGTCCGCCCTTTTTCGTCACGGTAAGCAGGATTCCCAGCGCCATTCCGATAACGAGAATGTACAGCGCGGAAATGCCGGTCATCGCGAGGGTCTCCAGGGTAGCGTTCCACAGGGCGGGAAGCTTCGGTATAACGTTCGGCATAATGCTTTCAAAGAACTCACGCACTGAGGATCACCTCCACTCCGACATTGATATCGCACAGGTACTTGACTGCGGCGCGGATATCGTCCTCGTTTCCGTCGGCGATGACTACAAGCCCGCCTATAGGGTTGTCGCCGATGATCTCTATGCTTCCGAACACGATGTTCAGGTCAACATTGAACTTGCGGGAGATAGTGGAGACGAGCGCTTCGCAGGCGCTTCTCTCGAGGTACTTGAACCGGAGTATCTTCTGACCCGGCTTGAGCTGCACCAGCGGGGATTTCTCCTCGATGAGGGTGTTTATTCCGCTCAGGCATGAGGTCGTGTCCACGAAGGAGCGCGTCACGGGCTGCTGCGGGTTCGCGAATATCTCGAACACGTCGCCCTGCTCGACTACCCTGCCGTTTTCCATTACGGCGGTGCGGTCGCATATCTCCTTGACTACGTTCATCTGGTGAGTGATCAGCACGATGGTAAGTCCCAGCTTTGCGTTGAGGGACTTCAGCAGCTTCAGTATCGCCTCGGTGGTCTGCGGGTCTAGAGCCGACGTTGCCTCGTCGCACAGGAGTATCTCCGGGTCGCTTGCGAGCGCCCTTGCGATAGCCGCGCGCTGCTTCTGACCGCCGGAAAGCTCCGAGGGGTACGCGCCCGCCTTATCCGCGATACCTACCAGCTTGAGCAGCTCCAGCGCCTTTTTCCTGCGCTCCGCTGCGGAAAGCCCGTTGTAGCGTATCGGGAATATTACGTTCTGCAGCACTGTCCGCGAAGCGAACAGGTTGAAGTGCTGGAATATCATTCCTATTTTCTTGCGCTGCCTGCGGAGTTCCGCGCCGCGCAGGGCGGTAATGTCCTTGTCGTTTATAAAGACCCTTCCGCTGTCCGGGCGCTCAAGCAGGTTGATACAGCGCACCAGCGTGGATTTTCCCGCGCCGGAGAAGCCGATTATGCCGAATATCTCGCCCTTTTTTATCTCAAGGCTCACATCGTCCGCGGCGTTGAATTTTTTGCCGGCGTTGACGTAGGTCTTGGTAATGTGCTCCAGACGTATCATGCTTTGCTCTCACCTCATTGTGACGTTTTTAGTTCTCCCTGTTGTTTCGGGGGAAGGCAGCACTGCATGACCGTTCAATTTAGGGAAGCACTGATTAAATCACGCCTGACGGCTTGGCACGCATTTTGCTTGCATCTTTTCCGTTATATTGCACAATTCGTCCTAGCAAGGCGACAGCCTTGCGTCGTCCTCATTGTACAATCTGACGGAAAATCTGCGGCGCAATCTGCGCACCAGATTTAATCAGCACTTCCTTAGTCCTGCGGTGCCGCCGTACGCATTCGTCCGAAGCGGAAATTCCTGCGGAGCAGCTTTGTAAATATAGCGTTCATGATTTCCGCCTCCTCTTTTGCCTATCCTTCCGATAGGCTTTATGTGATGATTATATCAGACAATGCCCACTTTGTCAATAGGTTTTGATGAATTCTTATATATTTTATAGGTTTTGTCCTCTGTGAACAGTTTTCCAAAAAAGAATTTGTTGTTATTGCACAAAAAATCGGAGCCCACATCGTGAACTCCGATTCGTGATTTTTACTCAGCGCCCTGGCTTCCCGGCTAAGAAAGCAGTATCTCCTGCTCCTTCGCGATGTTCCCGCGCAGGGTGTAAACGCACCTGAGCCGTATCCCGTCCTGCTCCGGAACGGCGGTCTTTTCGCAGGAATACACCTCCTGCCCTGCGTAGAAGTTCTCCTCGAACGCCGCCTGCTGCCTCGACAGCTCCGCCAGGCAGTCGTCGGCGGAGCGCGTAACGTTCCTGCTGACGTACCCGGTGAACCGTCCGGTTCTGATCTTCAGAGGGGTCTCCTTCCCGAACAGCCTTACGACCTCGGTCTCCTCGGAGTACACCGAATCCTCCATCGCCGCCCCGCCGAAAAACAGCGGGTACTCGTCGTCGCCATAGACCAGCCACCTGTACTCCGCCGTCTCCCCCTCAGGAAGCCGCAGCGTTTCCTTGTAAGGCACGAAAAACTCCCGGGTCTCGGTGTACTCCCCTATGATCTCGGCGCTGGCGTGCTTGAGGATAACGTTTCCGGCGGCGTCGGCGACTGTCCCGCTGACCAGCAGACCTCCCTCGGGGACGCCGCTTCCGATATCGGCGACGAGCACTCCGTCCCGCACGACGTGCGACACCACCGCCGCCGCCCGGGAAGCCACCAGATTGCACGGAGCGTCCGAGTCAAGCATTTCCGGCGCGGGAGTTCCCATCTCCACCGCCGCCTCAAGCCGGAAACCAACGCAGGTGACGTCCACCCAGGCTGCCTCGGGTATCTCAAGGAGTATCCGGCGCTCTGCGGCGGTGGTGCTGTTCTCCAGGCGGCGCGCGGAGCTTCCTTCGGTCAGTCCGCACTCCCCGAGTATCGACATTATCTGCGAGCGCTGAGCCGCCGTCACCGTCCCGGAGCTCACTATCTCGATATCCTGAATGCGGCTCCCGCTGAGCGCCGTCAGCATCACGAACGCCAGGAACCCCACGTACAGCCCCGCCCGGCGGCTGTACCTCAGCGCCGTGAAGTACAGCCCCCGGCGCTTCCCTGCACGGATACGCAGACCGCAGCGGCGCGCTGTCCGGGCAGTCTCCCAGTAGTCCGCCGGGGAGACCGAGCCGCTTATCGTCCCGTCGCCGAATCTTACCCGGCGCAGCTCCACGCCGCGGCTGATAAGCTCGGTCGCGAACCGCTCCGGGAACGCCCCGTACCCGCTGAATTCCACGCTGCCGAACCGCAATCCCCTCTGTTTTTCCTCCATGTTCCCACCTCACAGACTGAGAAAGCTCACCGCTTCGATACTCCCGGTGACGCGTACTCCGTAGGCTCCGCCGCTCTCGAGGGTCAGCCCGGTGCCCTGAACCCTCATCAGGCGTTCCTCGCCGGCGCAGCGAATTTTCAGCACGATCTCGCCGGAGACCTCCCGGCTGTCTGTGCAGCTTATCACTCCGGCGCAGTTCTCCGCGATAAGTTCCGCGCAGTCCCGCAGAGTCACCGTCGTGTGCTGGTACGGAGCCTCCCCGAGCGCTGTCAGCGCCTCTTTAAGTCCCATATGCGTTCCCTCCTGCATGTCCTGTTCTTCTGTAAATACTATGCGGAGAGACTCTGGGTTATGTGCGCTGTTTTTTCACCGTTGTGCAGTATACCACATTTTTAATATTCGCGTGATTTAAGTAAAAAAATTTTAAAAAAAGCTAAAGATTAGTTAAACTCTGTCGATAATACATATAATAAACTGGAAATGTATATTGTACAATTCCAGGAATTCACAGAGATGTGATGCGTTGAAAGGAAGGTATCATCAAAAGTGAAAAGGTCAATGAGGATCGGAACAAAGATCACTGTTATTTCTTGCCTGGTTGCCGTAATTGCGGCAATAATGCTGGCTGTTGTGACGACTGTAGTGTTTATGTCGTTCGTGGGAACGATCCAGGAAGAAGAGACAAATACCGGCGTAAACGTGCTCTCTTCTGAAATCAGGAGCGATATCGAAGAAATGGGCGACGTAGCCGAACTTCTCATCGCAAGTTCATGGGGACAGATAAACAAATCGGACTACGACAGTACCTGGGCGTCCAACAAGCCCTCTGAAGCAAGCTTCGCAGCGTACATAAACGGTGATCAGGCAGTCTGGAGCACCGAAAACTTCCCGCTCAGCGACGACGCAATCGCACGGGTAAAGGCAGGCGGAATGAAAGGCGCAATGGCGGACGGCGACAAGCTGTACTCCGTATACTGCCGCCCGGTGGAGAACGGCGCTCTGGTAGTCGGCACCGACCTCAACGACCCCGCATACGTTGACGGCGTAAAGGAAAAAACCAGTGCGGAGCTTACCTTATTCTGCGGCGACACCCGTTATAACACCACTCTCATGAACAGCTCCGGAGTACGCAACACAGGCACCAAGATGGACGGCGGCATCTGGAACATGGTTCAGAACAGCGGCACATATATCGGTAAAACGGCGATAAACGGTCAGAACTACTACGTTAACTACACTCCCATGACTGATTTTAACGGTCAGGTTGTCGGCGCGTACTTCGCGGGTTACTCCACAGCGGACGCTGACGCGGAGCTTTTCAAAGCCATTATTATTTCTGCGGCAGTTCTCATCGCGGTATGCGTGGGCGCGGGATTCCTGCTGTTCGCGGTAATGAACAGACTTGTACGTAAGCCAGTTTCGGAGGTCGTGAAGATATGCGGTCAGCTCAGCGCCGGCGAACTGAATGCGCCTGATTCCGAATTCAGCTTCAACGCCGACGAAATGGGCGACATCGCCGAGAAGCTCACCGAAGCAAAGCACACCCTGCACACCTACGTTGACGATATCTCCCACGTGCTTTCCGGCATGGGAACCGGCGATTTCTCGTCGCAGCCCTCCGTGAAATACATTGGCAGCTTTGAGGAGATCAACCGCTCGTTCCGCAGCATAAAGGAGACCCTCAACGGCATAATCGGCAACATGAATTCCTCCGCGAACGATGTAATGGCGGGCGCGCAGCAGATGGCTGACGGCTCACAGCTCCTCGCGGAAGGCACGACCCGCCAGGCTACCGCAGTCGACGAGCTGTCCTCCACAATTGCGGAGATCTCCGGCAACATCAACAAGACCGCTGAGAACTCCAACAAGGCAAGCGATATCTCCAACGACTGCGCCGAGCAGATGATACGCCAGGGCAGCGAGATGGAGCGCATGCTTGAAGCAATGGATCAGATCGAAAAGCAGTCCGAAGCGATATCCGAGGTCATAAAGTCCATCGAGGACATCGCATTCCAGACGAACATACTCGCGCTGAACGCCGCGATAGAAGCTGCCCGCGCAGGAGAAGCCGGAAAGGGCTTCGCGGTAGTCGCGGACGAGGTACGCAACCTTGCTTCCAAGTCGGCTGAATCCGCGAACAGCACACGCGAGCTGATTTCCTCCACGATCAACGCGGTACAGAACGGCTCCGGCATTGCAAAGCAGACCGCCGAGACCCTCCAGCAGGTCACCGGGCTTTCCCAGGAGAGCGCGAAGCTGGTTTCGGAGATATCCTCCGCGGCAGACGAGCAGGCGAAGGCAGTTCAGCAGGTAACTGCGGGTATTGAGCAGATCTCCCAGGTAATTGCAACGAACTCCGCAACCGCCGAGGAATCCGCCGCCTCCTGCGAGGAGCTTTCCGCTCAGTCAAGACTGCTTCAGGAGCAGGTCGGCAAGCTCAGGGTTTAATCACACGAAAATCCCTCGGATCGCCTCCGGGGGATTCAGTTTGTCGAACAACTTTTAAACTCTGCGTAGCATATTGGTTTTCGCTTCCTTTTGCTTACAAAAGGAAGCGGGAGTGTGAGGGCAGAGCCCTCACCACTCTGCGCGCTGGCGCGCAGCTAAACGTTTCAAAAGCGCTAAAGGGGTGTGGGGGAAAACAAGAGTTTTCCCCCACAAGCAACA
>ENA-UESS01001332-UESS01001332.1-human-gut-metagenome-genome-assembly--contig:-NODE-1332-length-10988-cov-32.010723_pt1 | contig 10988 bp, 8 predicted proteins | sample MGYA00243004_ERZ508005 | MGnify/ENA primary metagenome ERZ508005 (study PRJEB26167, sample SAMN06115471) | human gut metagenome | host: Homo sapiens | place: China:Guizhou | collected 2016-06-29...
ATGTTGTTTTTTCTCAAATGCGCTGCAAAAGTAATAGGATATTTTGAAATATGCAATATCTTTGCAAAAAAAATATCGAAGATGGATAAAATAATTGGGTTGGGCAATGCTTTGGTTGATGCACTGGCAATCATTGAGGATGATAATATTTTGACGGAGATGCAGCTCCCGAAAGGAAGTATGACTCTGATTGATGAAGATAAGTTCTTGAAAATTAGTGAGTATTTCAGCCGGATGGAGACGCATCTGGCTAACGGAGGTTCTGCCGGAAACGCAATTCGGGCAATGGCATGCCTTGGTGCGGGTACGGGATTCATCGGAAAAGTAAGCAATGACTTTTACGGTAACTTTTTCCGGGATAGCCTGCTGGAACGTGGGACAGAGGCGAATTTATTGCTTTCCACTACCCTTCCGTCCGGTGTAGCCTCTACTTTCATTTCTCCTGATGGGGAGCGTACTTTCGGCACTTATTTGGGGGCGGCTTCTACATTGAAGGCGGAAGATCTTTCGCTGGATATGTTCAAAGGATATGCTTACCTATTTATAGAGGGGTATCTGGTGCAAGACCATGATATGATTCTCCGTGCCATTGAGCTGGCTAAAGAGGCCGGCTTACAAGTATGTTTGGACATGGCGAGCTACAATATAGTAGAAGGAGACCTTGAATTTTTCTCTCTGTTGGTCAACAAATATGTGGATATTGTTTTTGCCAATGAGGAAGAGGCAAAGGCCTTTACGGGTAAGGAACCGGAGGAAGCATTGGACATCATTGCCAAAATGTGTAGCATAGCCATTGTAAAGGTGGGTGCCCGTGGTTCTCTGATTCGCAAAGGTACAGAGATGGTGCAGGTACAAGCGGCTCCGGTAGAGAAAGTGGTGGACACTACAGGAGCTGGCGACTATTTTGCGGCAGGTTTCTTGTATGGACTGACGTGTGGCTACTCGCTGGAGAAATGTGGCAAGATAGGCTCCCTTCTCTCCAAAGATGTGATACAAGTGGTGGGTACAGAGCTTCAGGCTGCACAATGGGAAAAAATCAAGGAAGAAATTTTATTAATTAATTAGCATTTATCACATAGACATATTATGAGAAGAATTTTAAAGATACGCTGGATGGTTGCCTTGCTGATTGTAGTGGGAGCCGTTTGTTTTTGGGGGTTTAAGAGTGGTGATAGCCGTAGTTTTCAAATAGCAAAGAATCTGGATATATTCAATTCCATTGTGAAAGAGTTGGATATGTTTTACGTGGATACGATTGATCCTAACAAGACTATCCGTGAAGGTATTGATGCCATGCTCTACTCGCTGGACCCCTACACGGAGTATTATCCGGAAGATGACCAAAGCGAACTGGAGCAGATGCTGAAGAATTCCTATGGCGGTATAGGTTCTGTGATTACTTGGAACCCGAAACTGAAACGTTCCATGATATCTGAGCCATACGAGAATATGCCTGCTGCCAATGTAGGTCTGAAAGCCGGAGATATTCTGATGGAGATTGACGGGAAAGACCTTGCCGGAAAGAACAACCAGGAAGTCAGCGAGATGCTTCGCGGACAAGTGGGTACCAGCTTCAAGCTGAAAGTGCAACGTCCCGGTACGGAGAAGCCGTTGGATTTCGACATTGTGCGCCGTTCCATCCAATTACCGTTCATACCTTATTATACGGTGCTGGATAATAATATAGGTTATATCAACCTCAGCACCTTCTCGGGAAATCCTTCCAAGGAGTTCAAGCAGGCTTTTCTGGACTTGAAGAAGCGAGGGATGACTTCGTTGGTGATTGACTTGCGGAACAATGGGGGCGGCTTGCTGGATGAGGCAAGACCAATCTCTTCGATACACGATATTCCGGCCATCGGAAGATTTATTTTTACGCTGGACAGTTATATCGGCATGTATCAGAACCATAAGGATCTGCTGCAGTATAATGACAACTTCAACAATTATATAACACACCAGACGGTGCGGCAGGAGGAACTGGCGAATTTCCACGCATCCCTGAATTCCGTCAACACAAGACTTCATATGATGTATGCGAAGGCAAAAGAGGACAAGACCTTCCGCACGGATATTCCGGAGGAACAGTTCATGCGTGTGACGGTGCATACCATGATGGCAGCGTGTACCCATTACGCAGGTGGTTTTATCTGGGGAGCAACGGACAACAAGGATTATACAGGTGATCTGCTGCTTTTAAAGGAAATGATCTTGAATTATGCCCGGAATGACGCCAATCTCTAATTTTCAGGTATACTGATCCCGACAGCCGGTGGAACAGATGACTGATTGACATTGCAATTTCAGAAAATCTGTGATATAGTAGCCACAATTGAATATGGAGTATTCAGGTGCCGGAGCAGTCACGTAAGTAGCTGGCTCCGGTGAAAAGGGAAGCAGGTGTAAGTCCTGCACGAACTCGTCACCGTAATTAGGGAGCTGAAGCCGATAGATCACTGGGAGACCGGGAAGATGGCGGATGCAATGATCTTCAAGCCGGGAGACCTGCCTGAATGCTGTACAGAAACATTTGTTTCAAAGCCACGAGTAACTGGTTGTACGTGTGGAATGCAGAAGGGACAGAATCTTTTTTGCATTCGTTTCTTATGTGTACAAACCCTTTACCTGATACAGGAAAGGGTTTTTGTTTTTGTTGCGAAAAACATGTTTCTGACTTACATATTTAAGAACACCGGGGCAAACCCCAAAATCAAAAGAGACAGAAAAACTGTCAGAGGAGGAAACATGAAAAAAAGAATCGTAGCAGTAGTACTGGCAACCGTACTGGGCGCTGTATGCATCACCGGATGTGGCAGCACGCAGGAAGTAGCAGAGAGCACTGTACAGGCAGGCACTGAGGCGCAGACCACCCAGGCAGCGGAAACAGCAGCTACCGAAAGCACCGAAGATGCAGATCAAGCAGCAGCCGATGAAGTGGCAGCATTGATCGATGCCATCTATGTGCAGGAGAGAACTGAGAATACCGATAAGCAGTGTGCAGATGCCAAGGCAGCATGGGATGCACTGACCGACGCACAGAAGGAACTGGTAGAGGGAGAAAATGCAGATCCCGATTATTTCGGCAGAGATACCGGAGATGCTTCCAAGGATGATCCCCGCAATCAGGATGAGATCGGTGAGAACGAGATTCTGGTAGTAAGCTTCGGCACTTCCTTTAACGACAGCCGTGTGGCAGATATCAAGGGTATCGAGGATGCGATTGCAGCAGCCAATCCCGACTGGTCTGTAAGAAGAGCATTTACCGCACAGATCATCATCAATCATATACAGGCAAGAGATGACGAGCATATCGACAATATGGATCAGGCACTGGACCGCGCTGTGGCAAACGGTGTTAAGAACCTGGTAGTACAGCCCACGCATCTGATGCATGGCGCAGAGTATGACGAGCTGATGGAAGCTGTAGAAGCGTATAAGGATCAGTTTGCATCTGTAAAAGTTGCTGAGCCCCTGTTAGGTGAGGTAGGCTCTGATGCTGCCGTAGTAAATGATGACAAGAAGGCTGTTGCAGAAGAACTGACCGCAGAAGCAGTAAAGACTGCAGGCTATGACAGTCTGGACGCTGCAAAGGAAGATGGCGTGGCATTCGTATTCATGGGTCATGGAACCTCCCACACTGCAAAGGTATCTTACAGCCAGATGCAGACACAGATGGATGAACTGGGATATGAAAATGTATTTATCGGAACCGTAGAAGGTGAGCCGGAAGAGACCGCCTGTGAAGAAGTCATCAAGGCTGTTGCAGAAGCAGGTTACACCAAAGTGGTTCTTCGTCCTTTGATGGTAGTAGCAGGTGATCATGCCAACAATGATATGGCAGGCGAGGATGAGGATTCCTGGTTAAGCCAGTTCAACGCTTCCGGAAAGTTCGACAGTGTGGATACCCAGATCTCAGGCCTCGGCGGGATCAAGGCTATCCAGGATCTGTATGTAGCACATACCGCAGCAGCAATGGCTGAGAAATAAGAATTAAAATAGGAATTAAAATCAGGAATAAAATAAGGATTAAAATAAGTAATGAAAGCAAAGACATTAATGAATAAAATCATAATCGTGGGCGGACTGAGTGCCTGTCTGCTGCTTGGCGGCTGTGGAGCAGGTCAGGCAGCGGATGCGACATCTGCAGAAAGCACGGTTGCCGCACAGGAAAGCACCGTAACACCGACAGAGAGCACGGAAACGGCGGAAACTGTCAGCACAGAGACTGCACAGAACGAAGCACAGCTTCCTGATGGTGTCTACACCGCTGAATTTTCCACGGACAGCTCCATGTTCCATGTCAGTGAAGCCTGTGACGGCAAGGGAACACTGACGGTAAAGGATGGCGTTATGACCATTCACATTTCCTTAGGCTCCAAGAAGATCCTGAATCTCTATCCGGGTCTGGCGGAAGATGCAGCCAAAGATGGCGCAGTGCTGCTTGAGCCCACCACGGATACCGTGACTTACAGTGACGGAATGACGGAAGAAGTCTACGGCTTCGATGTCCCTGTACCCGTGATCGGAGAGGAATTCGATCTGGCACTGATCGGTACCAAGGGAAAATGGTATGACCATAAAGTAAAGGTATCTGATCCGGTGGCAGAGGGTGCCGCAGACACTTTTGATCTGAGCGCTGTAGAAGACGGTAGCTACACCATCGAACTGACCATGGAGGGCGGAAGCGGCAGAGCAAGTATCCAGTCCCCCGCACAGCTTGCGATAGCTGACGGAGCGGCAACGGCGACTTTGGAATGGAGCAGCCCGAACTATGATTATATGCTGGTAAACGGTGAAAAATATCTGCCGGTAAATACGGAAGGCAATTCCGTATTTGAAGTGCCGGTGGAAGCACTGGATGCACCCCTTACCATGATCGGTGATACCGTGGCAATGAGTACACCTCATGAGGTGGAATACACCGTAACTTTCCACTCTGAGACACTTGAGAGTGCAGAGAGCGGCAAGTAATACACATTGGTGCCTGCGGCTCAAACATTGCAGGCTATGAAAGGCATGAAAATTTTGAGGTCAGGAAGAAATAGAAGAAAATGGATCTATGTTCTGCTTCTTATGGGACTGCTGGGGCTAAGTGGCTGCGGCAGTCCTTCTTCTGCTTCTGTGGAGATGTCTTCGCAGACAGAATTAGTAAAAACAGGCAGCATGGAGCTGCAATATGCGGAAAATTTTACAGTGGACTATTACGAAGATGGTTATAAGATGCTGACAACTCTTCCCGACAGTCAGCGGTATCTGTTAGTGCCGGAGGGACAGCCGGTACCACAGGGACTGGATGAGGACGTCAGTATCTTGCAGGAACCACTTCAAAATATATATCTGGTGGCATCCGGCGTGATGGACATGTTCGCCTCGCTGGGCGCTGTGGACCAGATCCGTTTTTCCGGGCAGAAGCAGGAGAACTGGTACATCCAGAAAGCACAGGATGCCATGGCGGCAGGGGACATGATCTATGCCGGAAAATACAGTAAACCGGATTATGAATTACTGGTGTCTGAAGGCTGTGATCTGGCGATCGAGAACCGGATGATCACGCATTCGCCGGAGGTGGTGGAAATGCTTCAAAGCTTTGACATTCCGGTGATGATCGAATATTCCAGCTATGAACAGCATCCTTTGGGAAAAGTGGAATGGGTCAAATTTTTCGGAGCTCTGACCGGAAAGGAAGCGAAGGCGGAAGAAGCCTTTGCGGAGCAGACAGAAATTCTGGAAGAGGTAGAAAGCGGGGAAAAAACAGGGAGGACCATAGCGTTTTTCTATGTGACTTCCAACGGACTGATCCAGGTGAGACAGAGCACGGATTATATTCCGAAGCTGATCGAGCTGGCAGGGGGAAGATATATTTTTGAGAATCTGGAAGACAGCGGAAGCGGACGCTCCACGCTGAATATGCAGGTCGAGGATTTTTATGCCGGAGCGAAAGACGCAGATATCCTGATCTACAACAGTTCCATTGACGGAGGCGTGACCACGGTGGATGAGCTGATCGACAAATGCAATATTTTGAAAGATTTCAAAGCGGTACAGGAGGGGCAGGTCTATTGCACCACCAATGATATGTACCAGCAGTCCATGGCAATCGGGTATTTATTGCAGGACATGCATACGGTGTTGACGGACGATGATACTGCTAAGCTGCGTTATCTGTTTCTCTTACAGTAAGATGGAGGACTTAGAAACACAGCGTAAGTATAAGAGCGTTAGAATGAGATTAGAATACGATTGGAATACGAATAGGAAAAGAAGGAGAAAAACATGCAGCAGCGCAGGAAAATCAGATATCTCATAGCGTTTGTTCTATTGATGGCAGGCATTCTCGTGCTGCTGCTTTGTAATATAGGAATCGGAACGGTGAAAATTCCACTGGCAGAAATTTTAACCACAGGGAGAGCACAGGAAGGCATGAACGCAAAGATCCTGTGGGAGATCCGTTTTCCCCGGACACTGGCGGCAGCAATTCTGGGTGGAGCACTGGCACTGGCAGGGTATCTGCTTCAGACATTTTTCCACAATCCCATAGCCGGCCCTTTTGTACTGGGAATTTCTTCCGGGGCGAAGATGGTAGTGGCACTGGTGATGGTATTTTTGCTGGGGAATACGATCCGGGTCAGCTCAGGACTGCTGATCCTGGCGGCATTTCTGGGTGCTATGCTGTCCATGGGCTTCGTGCTGCTCATGGCGCGAAAGGTGGACAGTATGTCCATGTTGGTGGTCAGCGGTGTGATGATCGGCTACATTTGTTCCGCCATCACGGAACTGGTGGTGACGTTTGCGGAGGACGCGGATATCGTGAACCTCCACAACTGGTCCAGAGGAAGCTTTTCCGGAATGACCTGGGATAATGTGAAAGTGATGAGCGTCGTGGTGGCGGCGGCTTTTTTGTTGGTGATTCTTTTGGCCAAGCCGCTGGAAGCCTACCAGCTGGGAGAAACCTATGCGCAGAATCTTGGAGTGAATATCCGGACCCTGCGGATCCTTCTGGTGGTGTTGTCCAGCGTGCTTTCGGCATGTATCGTGGCATTTGCCGGACCGATCTCTTTTGTGGGGATCGCTGTGCCGCAGCTGATCCGTAAACTGTTCGGCACTACAAAGCCGTTACTGATGATACCGGCATGTTTTCTGGGAGGCAGTGTATTCTGCCTGTTCTGTGATCTGCTGGCGAGGAAATGGATGGCACCCACGGAACTTAGCATCAGCACAGTGACGGCAATCTTCGGAGCACCGGTAGTATTGTGGATCATGATATCACGAAACAGACAGGAGCGTGGATAACTATGGAAACGCAGAAGTCTTATTATATTACAACGGAAAAAATGAGCGTGGGCTACGACGGAAAGCCTCTGATCGAAGAAGTGGAGATTATGCTTCGAAAAGGGGAAATCCTGACGTTACTGGGTCCAAACGGTGCAGGCAAATCCACGATCTTAAAAAGTATTGCAAGGCAGCTGTCCCTGATCGCAGGAACGGTGCGGTTGGATGGAGAGGATATGAAGTCACTCACCGGAGCAGAATTGTCGAAAAAAATGGCAGTGGTGATGACCAAACGCCTGCGGGCCGAGCTGATGACCTGTGAGGATGTGGTGGCCACCGGAAGGTATCCTTATACCGGACGTTTTGGTGTGCTGTCGAAAGATGATCACCAAGCGGTGGAAAACGCCATGGAACTGGTGAAGGTGACAGAACTCAGGGATCTTATGTTTGACCGGATCAGTGACGGACAGAGACAGCGGGTAATGCTGGCCAGAGCCATCTGCCAGGAGCCGGAAATTCTGATCTTGGACGAGCCGACTTCTTACCTGGATGTGCGGCATAAACTGGAATTTTTATCGATCCTGCAAAAGCTGTGCAGGGAGAGAGAACTTACGGTGATCCTGTCCTTGCATGAGTTGGAACTGGCGGAGAAGATCTCCGATAGAATCCTGTGTGTGAACGGCAGGGCGGTGGACCGGATCGGAACGCCGGAGGAAGTCATGACAGCCGGGTATATTACACAGTTATATGGCATCCGGATGGGAAGCTATGATGAGGGCAGCAGCGATATGGAGCTGGCGGCACCGGAAGGAACACCGCAGGTATTCGTGATCGCCGGAGCGGGAAGCGGACGAAAAGATTATCGGCGTTTGCAGAGAGCAGGAGTTCCATTTGCTACCGGAATCCTGTATGAAAATGATCTGGATTATCCCGTGGCGAAGGCACTGGCGGCGGAGGTGATCACAGAGCATCCCTTTGAGCCGGTGGCACAGGAAAAAATACAGGTAGCAAAGAAAACGATAGATAAGTGCAAACGTGTTATCTGTTGCCGGGAGAATTTCGGCAGTCTGGAGACTTTTCAGAGAGAACTTCTGGAGTATGCAGAACAGCTGGGGAAGCAGATAGAAAAGCTAGAAAGACCGGAACAACAGAGCGGGTGTTAGAAAACAGAGAAACGAAATTCCCGGGATGTCTATGACATCTGTGGGATGGAGAGAACGATGGCAAAAGTAATCATGATACAGGGCACCATGTCCGGTGCCGGGAAAAGTCTGCTGGTGGCGGGTCTCTGTCGGATTTTCCGGCAGGACGGCTACCGGGTGGCCCCTTTTAAATCACAGAATATGGCACTCAATTCCTATATCACCAAGGAAGGACTGGAAATGGGCAGGGCACAGGTCACGCAGGCAGAGGCCGCAGGGATCGAACCGCTGGTGTGCATGAATCCCATTTTGTTAAAGCCAACCAGCCATACCGGGTCCCAGGTCATTGTGAACGGGGAAGTACGGGGCAATCTGTCCGCCAGAGACTATTTTGCCCACAAGACGGAATTGATCCCGGAGATCAAGGCCGCATTCCGCAAGCTGGAGACCTATGCGGATATTATTGTCATCGAGGGCGCCGGAAGTCCGGCGGAGATCAACCTGAAACAGAATGACATCGTAAATATGGGAATGGCGGCAATGGTGGATGCACCGGTACTTCTGGTGGGAGACATTGACAGAGGCGGCGTGTTCGCACAGCTTTTGGGAACCCTGATGCTGCTGACTGAAGAGGAGCGGGAGCGGGTAAAGGGATTGATCATCAACAAATTCCGTGGAGACAGCACAATTTTAGATCCCGGCATTCAGATGTTAACAGAACGGGGACAGGTGCCGGTGCTGGGGACTGTACCTTATATGGAACTTACGCTGGAAGATGAGGATAGTCTGACGGATCGTTTTGATGCAAAACATGTGGGGAAGATCGATCTGGCGGTGATCCACTATCCCAGAATTTCAAATTTTACGGATTTTGATGTGTTTGAGCAGATGCCGGAGGTCAGTGTCCGGTATGTGACAAATGTGAGAGAGCTGGGAACGCCGGATCTGATATTTCTCCCCGGCAGTAAAAATACCATGGGAGATCTGAAATGGATGCGGCAGAACGGACTGGAGGCAGCGGTAAAACGTGTTGCGGGAAAAGTTCCCATTTTCGGGATCTGCGGAGGCTATCAGATGTTAGGCTGTGAGATCGCAGATCCGGACAGCGTGGAGGAAGGCGGACGGATCCGCGGCATGGAACTGCTTCCGGTACGGACAGTGTTGCAGAAGGAGAAACATCGCTGCCAGACAGATGGAAAGCTGGATGCTGTGGAGGGTATTTTCTCCGGGCTTACGGGATGTAAGTTTGCCGGGTATGAGATCCATATGGGACAGACGGTGTATTGTGACGGGGATGGCAGCGATGCGAAGGGTACCGTGGACAAGGCAGCCAGACCGGCAAACAGTGCAGAAAGCAATCGGAGCGCTTTCTGTGCAGACGATGCGACGAGAAACACGGAAATCACACAAGCTGTTATCGCTGACTCCACCGGCAGAATCTACGGTTCCTACATCCACGGCCTGTTCGACAAAGGCGAGATTGCCGGGCATATGATACAGACTCTGGCACGGGAAAAAGGCATCATTTTGGAGGGCGGAGTCTGGGAAGATTACCGCATCATTAAGGAAAGACAGTACGATCAACTGGCGGATACCCTGCGGGAATATCTGTATATGGAGGACATTTATGGAATGCTCAGAGAAGCCCATATTTCATAACTATACCAGACAGGAACTAGCGCAGATCCGGATCACGGCACCGGAGGAAGCGGTGAGAAGTCTTGTGAAAAAACACTGGGATACCCTGGCAAAACCGTTGGACGGCATGGGTAGCTTTGAAACCATTACGGCGCAGATCGGAGCTATACTGGGAACGGAACAGATCGACCTTCGGAAAAAAGGTGTGCTGATCTTCTGTGCAGACAACGGAATCGTGGAGGAAGGCGTGAGCCAGACGGGGCAGGAGGTCACGTTGGCGGTGGCAAAGTCCATGGCACGGAAAGGATCCTCCGTCTGCAAGATGGCGCAGAGCATCGGCGCGGAGACGATCCCTGTGGATATCGGAATAAATAGTGAGGAATCCATTCCCGGCGTCCTGGATCGTAAGGTGCGTCGCGGCACAAGAAATTTTTTGAAAGAACCGACGATGACGGAGGAAGAGACTGTCCGGGCCATTGTCACAGGAATCGAACTGGTACGGGAGTGTAAGGAAAAAGGATACGGTATCCTTGCCACTGGGGAAATGGGAATCGGCAACACGACTACCAGCAGTGCGGTGACGGCAGCTCTTTTGCAGTGCGAGGCAGGGGAAGTCACCGGCAGAGGTGCGGGACTGACGGATCAGGGACTGGCACGGAAGCAACAGGTGGTGCGCACCGCATTGGAAACATATGATCTGTGGCATGCGGATGCCCTCACGATATTGCAGACAGTCGGAGGGCTGGATATTGCAGGACTTACCGGTATGTGCATCGGCGGCGCGTTGTGGCATATACCCATTGTGTTGGATGGTGTGATCAGCATGGCGGCAGCATTGGTGGCGGAGCGGCTGTTTCCCGGCGTGCGGGAATATCTGATCCCTTCCCATCTTGGAAAAGAACCGGCGGCAGTGAAGCTGGCAGATGCTTTGCAGCTGTC
>ENA-UESS01001334-UESS01001334.1-human-gut-metagenome-genome-assembly--contig:-NODE-1334-length-10985-cov-54.176018_pt1 | contig 10985 bp, 10 predicted proteins | sample MGYA00243004_ERZ508005 | MGnify/ENA primary metagenome ERZ508005 (study PRJEB26167, sample SAMN06115471) | human gut metagenome | host: Homo sapiens | place: China:Guizhou | collected 2016-06-29...
CCGATGAAGTCCACCATCTTTATCCAGTCTCAGATTCCCGAATTGTGCGAATTGACTTTCTATTATATGGATTTGGTCACAGTGTCACGCTTGCAGCGTAACCCGACAGTGAAAACCGAAATCCAGATGCGTAATTTTGAAACCAGCATCCCGGTAGGGTTCTTCACTTATCCTATCAGTCAGGCTGCTGATATTACCGCTTTCAAAGCAACTACCGTTCCGGTGGGTGAAGATCAGGAGCCGATGATTGAGCAGACCCGTGAAATTGTACGTCGTTTCAATCATATTTATGGTGATACGTTGGTAGAACCCGAAATCCTATTGCCGGACAATGCGGCTTGTCTGCGTCTGCCGGGTACGGATGGAAAGGCTAAGATGAGCAAATCATTGGGTAACTGTATTTATTTGTCGGACACAGCCGACGAGGTGGAAAAGAAAGTGAAGAGCATGTATACCGACCCTACTCACCTGAAAGTTTCCGATCCGGGTAAATTGGAAGGAAATACAGTATTCACTTATCTGGATGCTTTTTGTAAGCCTGAGCATTTTGGACGTTATTTGCCCGATTATCCTAATTTGGATGAACTGAAGGCACATTACACCCGTGGTGGATTGGGAGACATGAAGGTGAAGAAGTTCCTTGCCGCTATTATGCAAGAAGAATTGACGCCTATCCGCGAACGTCGTAAAGAGTTTGAAAAGGATATTCCGGCTATTTACGATATGTTACGTAAGGGATGCGAAACAGCCCGTGCTACGGCAACCGCTACATTGGATGAAGTACGCAAGGCGATGAAGATTAACTATTTTGATGATGTGGAATTGATTGCCGAACAGGCAAAGCGTTTCGGGCAGGAATAAAATAAATTCAAAAGGAAAAAGGGGAAACTATATATAATAAGGTATAGTTTCCCTTTTTTGTTTCTTGAATGATAAGACAGGATTTGTAATTTATCCTCTGTATTTCAGTGTGTTAAGTGCTTAATTGAAAAATAAATGAAAAAATAGTGTGCATAAAATTTGCAGTTATCGGAAATAGCCGTATCTTTGCAACGCTTTTGAAACAAGAGGTTATCGGGCGTTTAGCTCAGCTGGTTCAGAGCATCTGCCTTACAAGCAGAGGGTCGGCGGTTCGAATCCGTCAACGCCCACCGAAGAATGAAGCCTTGCACACAATGATGCAAGGCTTTTTTGTTTCAGTAAGTTTCCCTAGTTAAAATGTATGGGCATGAAAACATTGCTACTTATCGATAATCAGGATATTACCCGTGAAGGTATGAAAACGGTGGCCGGTCGGATAGGAGGGTTCGCCGCAATAAAGGAAGCCGGCAGTCAGAGTGAATTAACCGGGCTTCTTGTCGATAATCCCAATGCCGTTGCAGTGTTGGACTATACATTGTTTGATACTTCGGCTGAATATTTGCTTATATTGCAGGAACGGTTTAAGGAGGCACATTTTGTTCTGTTCAGCGATAATCTGAGTGAGGATTTCATCCGGCGTATGGTTTTTAGCGGAACTTCATTCAGCGTGGTGATGAAAGATGCGCCGATGATAGAGATAGAGGAAGGGCTGCGGAAGGCAAAACAGCATTTACAATACATGTGTACGCGTGCAGTCTGGCTGTTGCAGCATAAAGAAGACAAAAAAGATAAGTTAGTTTCACCGCTTACGGTCACGGAGCGTGAAATTCTGAAACTGATGGCATTGGGCAAGACTACGAAAGAGATTGCGGCTGAGCGTTTCCTAAGTGTATATACGGTAATGACTCACCGCAAAAATATCTTTCGCAAGCTGGAAGTGAACAATGTGCACGAAGCAACAAAATATGCCCTTCGTGCAGGGATTGTGGATGTGGTGGAATATTATATTTAGGATAAAGTGATTTCACCGCTTCCCACACAGATTTCCGCATTCTTGTCATACAGCACACCGAACTGTCCGGGGGCTATACCCTGTAAGGGGACGTGGCTGTGGATTCGGAACAAGTTATCTTCCCGTGTCAATATTCCTTTCATGAAAGTGTCTGTATGCCGGATCTTGAAAGAAACATCTGCGGAAGGTGCTCCCTTCCATAAGTCCTCTGTGATGAAATGAAAATCATGCAAGGCAAAGTCTGTCCCATATTGTTTGTCTGTATCATAACCGTGTGAGACATAAATGATATTCTCGTCTATATCTTTGCGGATAACAAACCATGGTCCTCCACCTAATCCCAATCCTTTGCGCTGTCCGATGGTGTGAAACCAATATCCTTTGTGAGTGCCAATCCGTTTTCCTGTTTCCATTTCAATGATATCCCCTTCTTTTTCACCCAAGAAACGGCGGAGGAACTCATTATAGTTGATTTTTCCTAGAAAGCAGATACCTTGACTGTCCTTGCGTTGTGCACTGGGCAGTTTGGCAATGCGGGCGATATCCCTGACCTCATTCTTCATCAGACCTCCCAAAGGGAACATCAGTTTTGAAATTTGCAGATAATCTATTTGTGCCAGGAAATCTGTTTGGTCCTTGACGGGGTCTTGTGCGGTTCCCAGCCATATTTTCCCGTCTTTTTCAAGAATACTGGCGTAATGTCCGGTAGCTGTCTTGTCATATAAATGCCCTGCTTCCTGCTCAAAACATCCGAATTTGATGAGCTTGTTGCACATTACATCCGGGTTGGGAGTAAGACCGCGTTTCACTTTATCGATGGCGTATGCCACTACATTATCCCAGTACTGTCGGTGCAGGTCAATGATATTCAGGCTCAGACCGTATTTGCGGGCGGTGGCGGTACATAGTTCAATGTCCTCTTCTGCCGTGCAGGTGAGATCTTCGTCACCGTCCATTCCGATTTTAATATAGAAAAGATCCGGTTTGTATCCTTGTTCGCAGAGGAGATGTACGACAACCGCGCTGTCTACTCCTCCTGAAATTAATGCAGCTATGTTCATCTCATTTTATGATAATGGGTATTCTTCAAAAGCATAAAGCACAGTAGACAAATATCGTTCCCCCGTATCGGGCAAGATCACTACAATTTGTTTTCCTTCATTTTCGGGGAGTTTGGCCAGTTCCAATGCGGCATAGGCGGCTGCTCCCGAAGATATTCCGACCAATAACCCTTCCGTTAGAGAGAGTTCGCGTCCTGTGCGGATGGCGTCATCGTCTTTCACCCGGATTATCTTGTCTACTAATTTTTCATTGTAGGTATGAGGGATAAATCCGGCTCCGATACCTTGTATCTTGTGCAGTCCCGGATTTCCTCCTGAAAGGACGGGGGAGTTATCCGGCTCTACAGCTACAATCTGTATATGGGGATTCTGTTTTTTTAATCCTTCCGCTACTCCGCTTAAAGTGCCGCCTGTACCGACTCCGGCAACAAAGATGTCTACCTTTCCGTCCGTGTCGTTCCATATTTCCTGTGCAGTGGTACGTGCATGGGCGGCGGGATTCGCAGGGTTTTCGAATTGTCCCAGAATGACGGCTCCCGGAGTCCGGTCACGCAATTCCTCCGCTTTTTCTATGGCTCCTTTCATTCCTTTTGCACCTTCGGTCAGTACCAATTGTGCTCCCATGGCTTTTAACAGGTTCTGGCGTTCCTCGCTCATGGTTTCGGGCATGGTCAGTATGGCTTTGTAACCTTTCACGCTGGCAACCCATGCTAACCCTACGCCGGTGTTGCCGCTGGTTGGTTCAATGATAACCGCTCCGGGTTTCAAGATTCCTTTGGCTTCTGCATCCTCTATCATTGCCAGGGCTATACGGTCTTTTACACTTCCTCCGGGATTGAAGTATTCCAGTTTGGCAATTATTTGCGCTTTCGCATCGTGTTTTTTACTAAGGCGTGACAGTTCCAACAAGGGAGTTCCTCCGATGAGTTCGGTCAATTCTTTTTTTATTCTTGCCATAATCTTTTCATTTAGTGGGTTCTGATTTTATAATGCAAAGATAGGGGAAGATGTTCATGGCGGAAATACCCTATTTAGGGTATATTTTATAGTGTTGTCTCCTGAATAATTCACTATCTTTGTCCGGAATTAACAAGTCTAATCTATGATGATAACAAGAAATTTTATTGGGGTACTAGCCCTTTGCTTGTGTGCATTGGCAGCTTGCACATCTTCAAAAGAGTCGAAAAAGACGCTGACTGTCCTTTCATGGAATGTATGGCATGGCGGTCATTCAAAAACTTATTCCGGAAAAGGGTGTGAGGGAACTATTGATATTCTGAAAAAAAGTGAGGCTGATGTGGTCTTGATGATTGAAACTTATGGAGCTGCCCCGATGGTAGCCGACTCATTGGGATATTCGTACAATCTCATTTCTGATAATCTTTCTATTTATAGCCGTTATCCCATTATTCGGAAATATGCTTTTGCCGACAGCATAAGTACCTTTAATTTTGGCGGAGTGATGATAGATGTGGATGGGAAACCCGTCCGTGTTTTTAATACTTGGTTGCATTATCTTCCTGATATGCGTTTGGTCCCGACGGATAAATCCAAGGAAGAAATATTGGCTTGGGAGATGGAGGGAACACGTGATGAGGAAATACATAAGATTTTGTCTGTTCTTCAACCCTTGTTGGCAGAGGCCGACAGTATTCCAATTATAATGGGCGGTGATTTTAACGTGCATTCTCATCTGGATTGGACGGAAGCTACCCGTAACCTGTATCTTCATGGTGGTGCAGTGGTGGATTGGCCTGTTTCCATTGCTATGGAAGAGGCGGGATTTAAAGATAGTTTCCGTGAGATGAACCCCAATCCGGTGGCCAATCTGGGAGTAACGTGGCTGACAGATGCGGATTCGTTGGAAACCGAGTGTCGTATGGACCGCATTGATTTTATTTATTATCAGGGAAAAACCATTCAGGCGATAGCATCTGAGTGTTATGACAATAGTTTGGGTAAAACTTTTACTTTTAAAGGAGAAGATTTTTTCTATCCTTCAGATCATGGTTTTGTCCTTTCGAAATTCGAACTTGATTAAAATAAGAGTTGATAAAAATAGATATTCATGAAAAAGACCTTTTTATTATCGTGCCTGATGTTGGCCGCAATGCCGGTGATGGCTGCTTACACGGGCCATGTATATGTAGATAAAAACAAGAATGGCGTATTTGACCAAAGTGAAAAACCGCTGGCGGGCATCAAAGTATCCGATGGCTTGAATGTGGTTGAAACGGCTGCCGACGGTAGTTTTACTTTACCCGGTCATGAGCGTGAACGTTTTATTTTCATTACCACTCCTTCGGGGTATAAAACATTTAACCGTCATTATCATAAAATAGAAAAGAAACAGTCCGGTTATGATTTCGATTTGATCCCTTACAGTGGACGGATTCGTAAAGACGGCTCCCACAGGTATATTCATATTACTGATACAGAGATATTTAATACGGAAAACCATGCAGACTGGGTGAATAATGTGCGTGACTATGCCAGGAATGAACAGGCGGCTTTTATCATTCATACCGGGGATATCTGCTATGAAAAAGGCTTGAAGGCTCATATCAAACTGATGAATACGGAAAATATGGACTGTCCTGTCTTTTATTGTATCGGAAATCATGATTTGGTAAAGGGTAAGTATGGCGAAGAACTTTTTGAAAGCATTTATGGGCCGGTATATTATTCTTTTGATGCAGGTAATGTGCACTATGTTGTTACGCCGATGCCCGGAGGAGACCATGCTCCAGGCTATACTTCCGATGACGTCTGTCGTTGGTTGAAGAACGACCTGGCTCATATCCGCCCCGGAACTCCTGTTGTTGTTTTCAATCATGATTTGCTGACATACGAAGATACCTTTATTTTTAAGAGCAAGAATGCCGGAAGCATTAATCTGAATGAGTACAACTTGAAAGCATGGGTATATGGTCATTGGCATATTAACTATATGAAGAAACAGGGAGATGTTTACAGTGTTTGTACCTCTTCATTGGATAAAGGAGGCATAGATCATTCCACTACTGCTTTTCGTGTGATGCACGTAGATAGTAAAGGAGATTTCACTTCCGAGCTCCGTTATACCTATTTGGACAAGAATATCTGTATCGCTTCGCCTGCCGGAGTAATGGCTTCGGGTGTCCTTCCGGTGGCTGTCAATGTGTATTCTTCCGTGTCGCCGGTGAGAGAAGTGCTCTATACTTGTCTGGCCGACGGGAAACCTGTGCTGAAAAACAAGCGATTGCTGCAAAGTACTGACTGGTCATGGAACGGGGAGCTTCCCTTGTCTCATAAATATGTGGGTAAGGAACTTACTTTGCGGGTAACAGCCCGTTTTAATAACGGAGAGATAGCTGAAGCAGAAAGTAATTTTATCTGCCGGACTGAAAAGGCCGTTCCTTTGTTTTCTGCTGACTGGGATAATCTGTCAGGCAATGCGAAACATTCCGCCCCCGTTTCCGCTCCATTGAATTTGCCTTTGCAGCTGGCATGGACTAACAATGTCGGAGCTAATCTTTATATGACTTCTCCACTGATACACAAGGGAAAAGTAATTGTTGCCTCTGTGGATGAGGATCTGAAAGGTGCAGGCCATGTGTATGCTTTGAATGGGAAGGACGGTACAATTCTTTGGAGTTGTCCTGTTCGTAATTCTATTAAAAACTCCATTGCAGTTGATAGTGGCATTGTGTTTGCCCAGGATGCCCAAGGCTTTTTGTATGCCATTGATACCGAAACCGGCAAATTGTGTTGGGAAAAGCAATTGCCCGTAAATGGCTTGCCGGCCCTTATTGACGGACTGGTGGCCGGTGAAGGAGTGGTCTATGCGGGAACCGGAAAGGGGCTTTGTGCTTTTGAAGCCCGAACGGGCAAACAACTTTGGAAAAATGAAGGCTGGGGACAAGGAGAAGGGACTACGAGCACGCTGACTTTGGGTAACAACCTGCTGGTTGCCGGTGTACAATGGAATGCCCTTTACGGCAATGATGCCAAAACAGGTGAGAAACTTTGGGCGGTCAGCGATAACGGTTTGCGTAATCGGGGAGCATCTCCTGCCATGCATGGTGCCTTGTTGTATCTGATCTCAGATAAGTCTTTCTTTATATTAGAGGCTGCTACCGGAAAAGTGATAGTCCGTAAACCATTACCTTATAATGTGGACGTTACTTCTACTCCTTTACTCACTGACAAGGAGATTATCTTTGGTTCTGCACAGAAAGGGCTGATAGCCTTGGATAGTGAGACATTGGAAGAAAAATGGACTTGTCCTGTGGGGGATGCTTTGGTTTATACCTGTCCTTATAGCCGTCAGCCTTCCGCTACGATTGAAACCAGTGCGGTATGGGCGGGAGATATTGTTTATGTAGCCGCTTCGGACGGTACGGTATACGGAATTAATAAAGAGGATGGCAAGGTGGTATGGAAACATGCTACAGGAGCTCCTATGTTCGGGTCGGTAGCCCTGTCGGGTAATGCATTGGTGGTTTCGGACTTTGGTGGAAATGTTTATTTGTTCTGTAAGTAGAAGATTCGATTAAAATAGTATGATTATAGAAGAAAGAGTAGAACGTAGTCAATATGTCAAGTTGATAACTTGGATAGTTTCTTTTATTATTCTTATGGCCGGAATAGTATTTCCTGTCCTAATACTTTGGGTAAATCAGGATATGATGTCAAAGGTTATTGGTGCCTCCGTTTTATGTCTTATCTTTTTTACTTTGATTTTTACTGTTGCCTATCAACCACGGAAACTTATCTTGTCAGAAACGCATATAATTATGGAACGTATATTGGGGCAGGTGTATATCTCTTATTCCGATATAACTGATATTTCCTTATACCATAGGGAAAATGTAGCAGAAATTCGTATTTTCGGCATAGGTGGATTAGGTGGGTATATAGGAAAATTCTATAATAGTAAAATAGGGTTTTATACAGCATATGTAGGAGATTATAGTCAAGCCTTTTTGATTAAAATAAATAATAGGGAAAAATATGTAATGAGTTGTCGGCATGCCGAAAAGATAGTGGAGGAAGTAAAGTCGCGGTTGAAGCAATAAGAAAATCTTATGTATTCGTTAACATTTCCGATTCCAAATCTTGCGATTGCTACCTTTGGCAGTGACACCTGGATGTCTTTGTCGAACTGGAAGAAGCAGACCTGTTTATCATGTTTGATATTCGGGAAATTTTGGAGAAGAGTTGTGATAGATCAGAAATGGGGGCAGATAAGAACATATCTTCTGGTCGGACTCATGGTGATCGGTGCGGTAACACCGCTTCATGAGATTAAGAGGAGTTATTCTAATACACGTGTGCAGTATGAAAACTATGTTGTTGAGCCAGAGCGGATTTACTTTGGTGGTAATTTCAGCGGCAGTACCGACACGTTGTTCTGGAAGTATGTTGCAAAGTAAAGCAGGCGGGAAAATGCCTGAATGAGGTGTATGATGGATTTATCATTTTACAGAGGAAAGAAAATATTGATCACCGGTCATACCGGATTTAAAGGAAGCTGGATGAGCCAGCTTCTTTTGCGTGAGGGCGCGGAAGTCTATGGCTACGCGAAACAGCCGCCGACAGATCCTTCGATGTATGAACTGTGTGGTCTGAAAACAGAGATGGAGTCGATTGAGGGGGATGTCCGGGATCTGGATACGCTCCGCAGCGTTTTTCTCCGTGTGAAACCAGAGTTTGTGGTGCATATGGCAGCACAGCCGATTGTGCGTGAGAGTTACCGGAATCCGGTTGAGACATACGAGACGAACGTAATGGGAACGGTAAATGTGTTGGAGTGCATCCGCCAGACAGACAGCGTGAATTCTTTTCTGAATGTGACAACAGATAAGGTATATAAAAATCGTGAGTGGGAATGGGGATACCGGGAAAATGAGGAATTGAATGGATATGACCCGTACTCCAATTCCAAGTCCTGTTCGGAGCTTGTTACAGACAGCTACCGCAATTCTTTTTTTGGGAACAGTGGACTACGTGTTTTGCCAATTACGACGGCACGTGCCGGAAATGTGATTGGCGGGGGTGATTTTGCGGCAGACCGTATCATTCCAGACTGCGTACGTGCAGTCAGCAGTGGAGAAAAGATAAGGGTGCGCAATCCGTATTCCGTCCGTCCGTACCAGCATGTGCTGGAGCCGGTAGCGGCATATCTGATGATTCTGAAACGACAGTGGGAACAGCCGGAACTTGCAGGATGCTATAATGTTGGTCCGGATGAGGCTGACTGCTGGGAGACAGGCAGGATCACAACAGAATTTTGTAAAGCGTGGAAGAACCATACAGGAAAAGAAGCGGATTGGATTGATCTGGGCAAAGAAGAAAATATAAAACAGCCACATGAGGCTAATTTTTTAAAACTGGATTGTACAAGACTGAAACGCACTTTTGACTGGACACCCTCATGGACAGCAAAAATGGCGGTAGAACGGACGGTAGAGTGGTATGCAGAATATGTGCAGGGAAAAAATGTCAGGGACTGCACGGAGAGGCAGATAGAGGCATTTTTAAGGGAGAAGAGGTAAAGAAGATGAAACGTGCGGTGATTACCGGTCCTACCGGTGCAATCGGCATGGCGCTAATTACACAATGCATCCGGGAAGGCTGGGAAGTGCTTGCTGTCTGCCACAGAGGGTCAGCCAGAATAAGCAGTATTCCTGTGCATCCGCGTGTGAAGATACTGGAGACGGAGCTGTCAGAATTGGGGCAGCTGGAGCAGGTTATAGAAGGCAGATATGATGTGTTTTATCATTTTGCATGGGAGGGGACAACGGGGGCGGCACGGAATGACATGCCGTTGCAGACGCGTAATATTGCATCTGCTTTGCAGGCAGCAGAACTCGCAGCAAAACTTGGCTGCAATACGTTTGTTGGCGCCGGTTCCCAGGCGGAATATGGAAGGACAGAACAGCTTCTTTCCCCAGAAACGCCGGTATTTCCGGAAAATGGATACGGTATGGCAAAATTATGTGCCGGTCAAATGAGCCGGATACGGTGTCAGGAACTGGGGATAAAACACGTCTGGGTACGGATTTTGAGTGTATATGGACCTTTTGATGGCCCGAATACGATGGTTTCAGCGACGCTCCGCAAGCTGCTTTGCGGAGAGCATGCGGCTTTCACACCGGCAGAACAGCAGTGGGATTATCTTTACAGCGAAGATGCAGCGCGGGCATTATTTCTGGCTGCAGAGCATGGAAAAAGTGGAAAAATCTATGTGCTTGGAAGCGGACAGGTACGTCCGCTGCGAGAATATATTGATAGCATTCGTGAGGCGGTGTGTGAGCGGATAGACACATTACGGGTACCGGAAGGACGAAAAAAGTATTTGAAAGCAGGAAGTGTAGGAATTGGTGAACTCCCATATCCAAAAGGACAGGTAATGTTCCTTGGTGCGGATTTGACCGAATTGACGAATGATACAGGTTTTATGCCGGAAGTAGATTTTGAGGAGGGAATCCGGCGTACGATTGACGGAATTATAGATAGCGTTTATAATGGAGATAGTGCAGTAAGGTAGATTTGTAAGATGGAATAAGATTATGGAACCAATCCAAAAGGACAGCAAAATTCCGATTTCCGCATCAGTAGGCTATGCCTGCGGCAGATACGCCGATATCAATAAGATTATCTGTGAGGCTGATGAGAAAATGTATGAAAACAAGCGTGTGCGCAGGGATTAGTAAAGCGAGATAACTGATTGTCTGTCAACAATCTCAACATCCATAATCTCACCGAAATTACAGTCTGCCTCATTGTCATGTATTTTCTTTAGGAGAAGCTCGGTTGCAAGCCGGGCTTTTTTTGGTACATTTTGTGATACCGATGTAAGCTTCGGTACGGTGTACTGGCATAGATTCAAATTATCATAGCCTATGACAGATAAATCTATCGGGACACGGTAACCGCCGAGACGCGCTCCTTCCATGATGCCGATAGCACATATGTCGGCAGTTGTTACCACTGCGGATTGGTGCTCTTTGCCCTGCTGATGATGACACGCACCAGTTGTACGGGTGCTATTCTCCAAATGTTGA
>ENA-UESS01001337-UESS01001337.1-human-gut-metagenome-genome-assembly--contig:-NODE-1337-length-10979-cov-8.345716_pt1 | contig 10979 bp, 8 predicted proteins | sample MGYA00243004_ERZ508005 | MGnify/ENA primary metagenome ERZ508005 (study PRJEB26167, sample SAMN06115471) | human gut metagenome | host: Homo sapiens | place: China:Guizhou | collected 2016-06-29...
GAGGACTGCGGCAGCTCATATTATGTGACATGTCTTGAGTGCGGATGCCACTCAGTAAATATTGATTTCAAGTCAGACGATGACAGACTTGATGCAGCAAAGCGCACTGCTGATTTATGGAACTGTGGCAAGGTTATTTCAATGAGTCCGGGAGAATGATGGAAGCCATATGGAGTAGTGAATTGGTTATTGATTTATACCTATGATTATAGTATATTTTATTTAATCAATTAGTAGTTTGCTTTTTAGCAGGCACAGGGAGGTCACAATGCAAAGTACAACAAGGGTCGCACTCGATGCAATGGGTGGCGACAATGCACCCGCAGGGCGGGATAGGAGTGTCGATAAAGTCCTTCTCGGTACGTGCAGCGATGGCAAGTGTCACCACAGCTTGGTCGGGATACTGCGAGTTGGCATAAAATAGCGTGGTGCGTTCGGCACAGAGTCCGGACGGATAGGCCGCATTCTCCTGATTGGTTCCTGTCACTACCACACCGTTGGCCAGCAGTGCTGCCGCTCCTACCGAAAAGTGCGAGTAAGGTGCATAGCTGCGCCGGGTTGCCTCGATGGCGTCATCCAATAAGGCACGGTCTGTATCATTGAGTTCATCATATTCATATACTTTGATTACAGAGGTAATAGTCAGGTCTTTCATGTGCGTAGGTGGTTTATAGTTCTACAAATCATGTTACAAAGTTAGAAAAGAGATTGATAATCCCAATTATTTTTATGATTTTTGTGCCGCATAACTTAAGATACACAAATAATAGATGAATAGCAAACTCCTCAGGCTGATTGCCATAGTTACAGTCCTTGCTTTTGCTGCAGGTGCCCAGGCGCAGCGCAGGAATTCCCGTTACGTAGATTATATAAATAAGTATAGTGCCCTGGCCGTGCAGCAAATGAAAGAGCATAAGATACCTGCCAGTATCACACTGGCTCAGGGATTGCTTGAGAGTGGTGCGGGCATGAGTACGTTGGCTCGTAAAAGTAATAATCACTTCGGCATCAAGTGTGGCAGCAATTGGAATGGGCGTACCGTTCGTCATGACGACGATGCCCGTAACGAGTGTTTTCGTGCGTACCGCAATCCCCGCGACTCGTACGAGGACCATTCTGCATTCCTGAAGCGCGGAGCCCGCTATGCATTCCTTTTTAAACTGAAGATAACCGATTATAAGGGGTGGGCGCGTGGTTTGAAAAAGGCCGGATATGCCACCGATCCTTCGTATGCCAACCGTCTGATAACGATCATTGAAGATTACGACCTCTATAAATATGACCGTAAGGGGGGATGGAGTTCGTCGAAGAGTGAACCGACGGTGCTCAATCCGCATCAGGTTTACATAGCAAACGGCATCGCTTATATCGTAGCCCGTGACGGGGATACCTTTAAGTCGCTGGCCAAAGAGTTCGATATCCGCTGGAAGAAGCTGGTGAAGTACAACGATCTGCAGCGTGACTATACTTTGATGAGCGGTGACATCATCTATCTGAAAGAGAAGAAAAAGCGGGCATCCAAACCTTATACGGTCTATATCGTAAAAGACGGAGACTCCATGCATACCATTTCGCAGAAATTTGCCATCCGGCTGAAGAATCTGTACAAGATGAACCGCAAGGACGGAGATTATATTCCTGAAGTGGGAGACAGGCTGAGGCTGAGATAGGCTTCACTTCCGGCTGCGGAGCATATCAGAAATACGTTGACAATAAAAGGGTGTAGCCTTCCCTCACGGATGGTTACACCCTTTTGCCGTCGGGGCTACACCCTTTCCGTCGGATGGCTACACCCGGATCATGGTCTTTTCTTGCCGGACTTACAATCGGTTATCGGAAAAAGGGAGTACTGCTTTGTTACGAAACTGTACAGGGTGTTCATTATCGGACACCCTCTTTCTTTTTTTTCCCTTGAAACTCAATGCTTTCCTTTTTTGGCACAAGGTTTGAATATAGAGGCATAAAGAACAGTGCAAATTTATAATTAACTATATATGGACAGAGAAATTCCTAAAGAGGTGCGCAATAAAGAGCGTAATAAAAAGATTATCCGTTTTTCGGCTATCGGTATCGTCGGGATAATAGGTATCAGCGTACTGATTTCGTTGTTGCGTACAGGCGTGCAGAAAAAGGACCTTGTGTTTTCTACCGTCGATAAGGGTACGATTGAAGTCAGTGTCAGTGCTTCGGGCAGAGTGGTGCCTGCTTTTGAAGAGATCATCAATTCACCGATCAATACCCGCATCGTGGAGGTGTATAGAAAAGGCGGTGATAGTGTAGATGTAGGTACGCCCATCTTGAAACTCGACTTGCAGAGTACGGAAACCGACTATAAAAAGCTGCTGGACGAAGAAGAAATGAAACGTTATAAGCTCGATCAGGCAAAAGTGAACAGCCAGACCAAACTGAGCGATATGGCGATGCAGATCAAAGTGTCGGAAATGAAACTTGCCCGGATGAAAGTGGAACTTCGCAATGAACAGTATCTGGACAGCCTTGGAGCCGGTACGACCGACAAGGTGCGCCAGGCCGAACTGAGCTACAATACTTCCCGCCTTGAACTGGAACAGCTTAAACAGCAATATGCCAACGAAAAGCAAATAGCAGCCGCTGACCTGAAGGTTCTTGAACTCGATCTCAATATGTTCCGTAAAGGACTTGCCGAAATGAAGCGTACCCTGGACGATGCCCAGATTCGTTCGCCGCGCAAAGCCATCCTTACTTACATCAACAACCAGATCGGAGCCCAGATTCCGCAAGGCGGACAGGTAGCCATTATTTCCGACCTGAGCCATTTCAAAGTGGATGGTGAAATAGCCGATACTTATGGTGACCGTGTGGCAGCCGGTGGCAAAGCCATTGTAAAGATAGGCAGCGAGAAACTCGAGGGAATCGTGAGCAGTGTCACCCCGCTTTCGAAGAATGGGGTTATTTCATTCTCCGTGCAATTGAAAGAGGACAACAACAAGCGGTTGCGTTCGGGACTTAAGACCGATGTATACGTGATGAACGCTGTGAAGGAAGATGTGCTGCGCATAGCCAATGCTTCTTATTACGTAGGCCGGGGCGAGTACGATCTGTTTGTGATGACTTCGGATGATGAAATCGTAAAACGTAAAATCCAGTTGGGCGACTCCAACTTTGAATTTGTAGAAGTGGTGAGCGGATTGAACCCGGGCGACAAGGTAGTAGTCAGCGACATGACGAACTACAAAAATAAGAATAAACTGAAAGTGAAATAATACTCCTGAAATATCTTTTGAATGAAGCCCCCTTAGATTTTAAACTAAAGGCCTGTTGGTTTTAAACCAACGAGGTCTTGGTTTAAAAGGTAAGCCGTGTGCCTTTTAATATGCAAAATTATGATAACAATTTATCTCAAACAATCCTATAACTTGCTGAAGGAGAACCGTTTCGTAAATGGTATCTCTATTGCGGGTACAGCTTTGTCGGTGGCGGCCGTGATGCTTATTTATCTTGTCTACCAAGTAAATTTTTCTGCGTATGCACCCGAGTCTAACCGATATCGGATTCTGTTTGTGAGCAGTCTGCAGGCATGTGGGAGTGACGGTCATCCCATCAACAACGGTGGTATGAGCCATAAGGTTGTGCGCGAATGCCTTTATCCTTTGCAGACTCCCGAGGCAGTGACTGCTTTTACTTCCGGAGATCTTCCGGTCAACGTACACGGACAGCAGTTTTACGATAAATATGCTATCAAGTTTACCGATGACGGTTTTTGGAAGGTTTTCGATTTTACTTTCTTGGCCGGCGGTCCTTTTACACATACCGATTGGGAGTCGGGCATACGCAAGGCAGTCATTTCTGACAAGCTGGCGCGCAGACTGTTCGGTACTGTTGAGGCAGTGGGACAAACTTTGCGTATGAATTATGCCGATTACCGGATATGTGGTGTGGTGAAAGAGGTCAGTCGGGCTGCCGAAAGTTCCTATGGTGATGTGTGGATACCCTATACCGCCAACGCTTCTTTATTGAAAGACAATATCTCTTATTGTGAAGGTACTACCGGAGAGTTTCAGGCTTGCATTCTATCGCGTTCCCGGTCCGACTTTGAGGCCATCCGCCGTGAGATGTTGAAGTTACAGTCAACTTTCAATGCTTCGCTCACCGGTACGAAGCTGGATTATATGCATTCTCCTTTCACTCAATGGCAGGCTGTATTGGGCACGAATGGCTTCAGTGAGGGAACCGTGGGCGAATGGTTGAAATCGACCGGTGCGGTGATCCTTTTTCTTTTGTTGTTGCCAGCCCTTAATATAATAGGTATAACCCTGACACAGTTTCGCAAACGCCGTAGCGAGATTGGAGTTCGTAAAGCGTTTGGCGCATGTTCGTTCTCGTTGGTAGAACAAGTGGTGATCGAAAATTTACTGACCTCTTGCATGGGTGGCCTGATCGGGTTGCTGCTGTCATTCGGCTTGCTGTCACTCTGCAAATCGCTTTTCTTTTCGGGAGATGTTTCGCTGACGCACGACATGCTGATACAGCCTCTCACTTTTGTGGCAGCTTTCTTTTTTACGTTGATATTGAATCTGCTGAGTGCTGCGATTCCTGCCTGGCGAGCTTCGCGGATGCCTATTACGGAAGCGTTGCATGATATGGAATAATTTTTAAAAGCAAAGACCCATGATGATAAAGCAAATATTTAAAATGATATGGAACCAACGTCGCTTGAACGGTTGGATATGGATGGAACTTCTGGTCGTATTCGTGGCACTGTGGTACCTGGTAGATATGTTTGTGGTACAGTTGTATTCTTATACCCGTCCGATGGGATATGATATCACGAACTGCTGGAAACTTTCGTTCGATGTGTATCCCGAGGATGCCGACGAGTATGTCAATGACACCACCCAGACTCAAACCGAAGGGGAGGCGTTGGCCAAAATCCTTGAACGCCTGCGTCGTGCACCGGAGGTGGATAATGCTTGCGTTGCTTTCTACTCTTCACCCTATTCCGGTGGCAACTCCTGGACACAGATCATGCCCTGTACAGCCGACAGCAGCAAGTTCAAAGAGCAATCTTATCATCAATATATCGTTTCTGCCGAATTCTATGATGTATTCCGCATCAAGAGCCGTGAGGGGAAACCGCTTAGCGAACTGCTGACTCAGAAACAGTTGTCGTATTTTATAACTCCTGCGTTGGAGAAAGATTTTTTCGGCTCACAATCGGCAGTAGGACAGAAGGTGCGTTATCCGGGCAGTACGCGGGAGATTCATATTGCGGCGGTAACAGCTCCGGTGCGTATTACAGAATTTGTAAAGCCGGAACCCGAACTTTTCTTTACGATGTGGCCCAAGGAACTGGAACGCCAGGTAAATGCTACCGGAGCATCTAATATGGAGGTTACTGTCCGAATGAAAGAAGAACTGACATCGGAACAGATGGGACATTTTCTCAACCGTATGAAGAATCAGTTGACGGAAAACAATCTCTACATAACCGGCATGGAAGATATGAAGCAACAGCGCAGTGATCGTCTGCAATACGAATGGCGAAAGATCAGTATCAACCTCCTGCTGTCTGTCTTCATCCTGCTCAATGTACTTTTCGGTATAACGGGAACATTCTGGCTGCGCATCGAGCAACGGCGCTGCGAGACCGGCCTGCGGATGGCACTCGGCAGTACGCGCCGGCGGGTAGGGTGGTTCTTTACTGCCGAGGGGTGGCTATTGCTCACCACGGTGGTTCCGTTGGTATTGGTTGTCATATTCAATATGGTACACATGGAGATTCCCGATTTATACAATCTCTCTTTCACTTGGTGGCGCTTTGCGGTCAGTTTTGGTGGGGTGCTGCTGCTTATGGGACTGATCATTGCACTGGGCACCTGGTTGCCTGCCCGCCGGGCCATGAAGTTGCAGCCGGCCGAAGCGTTGCATTATGAATAATTGTTAAAATTACATATTATGATAAAACTTTATTTAAAACAATCGTGGATGCTGATCCGGCAGAACAAACTGTTCAGTAGCCTCTATGTGCTGGGCACGGGGCTTGCCATTGCCATGACAATGATCATTGCCATCGTGTATTATATTAAAATAGCTCCTATCTATCCGGAAGTGAACCGTTCGCTGACGATGCGGATGAAAGGGGTAAGCGCCATGCATGTCAAAGGAGGGGGAAATTCATATTCCTGTTCTTATGAAATGCTGAAAGACTGGTTCTATCCATTGCAATCGGCGGAGCTGGTTACCGCTGTAAACGAACACTTTCTGACCCGGAAGGGATCTTATATACAACCGGCCGGGGGAGGCGAGCAAATACCGGCTCTGGTAAAGTATACCGATCCTAATTTTTTTCGGTTGTTCGAGTTTGAATTTCTGGATGGGAAGCCTTTCTCGGAGGCCGATTTAGCTAGTGGGATTCGTAATGTAGTACTTTCTGACCGGATGGCCCGCCGCATTTTCGGCAGGACCGATGTGGTAGGGCAGACGTTTAAGCAAGACTTTAAGGAATCCAAAGTGGTCGGTGTGGTACGTGAGGGTAGTTATCTGTTGCCGGCATCTTACGGACAAATCTATATGCCGTATTCTTGTTTGCCGGGATACGACAAAAACAATGATGGAAGTCATAAGGTCGGTACTTATGTCGTTTACTTCAAGGTTCGTCAGAAAGAAGATATGCCGAAACTTTATGCGGAAGTCAACGAACTGGTGCGTAAATACAATACTTCCCAGAAAGAGTATACAGTAGATATCTTTCATCAACCGGATCCGTATTGGCAGACATGGTTCAGAGAGGGCAATACGAACGAGATTGACTGGGCATCGGTCATTAAACTGTATGGAGGGGCGCTTTTGGCGTTGTTGCTGGTGCCTGCCATCAACCTGAGTGGCATGATATCCAGCCGTATGGACGATCGCCTGGCGGAAATGGGGATACGAAAAGCGTTTGGAGCCAACCGGAAACAATTGTTGAACCAGGTGTTATGGGAGAATCTGCTTCTTACCTGTATCGGTGGATTGATGGGACTTATTGTTTCGTGGGGACTGCTTGTGCTGGGGCGCAATTGGGTGTTTAGTCTGTTTGACAAATATCCGACAGTCATATCCGACGGAGTCGATGTGGCTATCAATCCGCAAATGCTGTTCAGTCCTTTGATGTTTTGCGTAACGTTTGCTTTTTGTTTGATACTGAACCTGCTTTCCGCATGGTGGCCCACATGGCGTTCGTTACACAAAGATATTATTGATTCACTAAACGAAAAGAAATAAAACATGATACGACTAATAATGAAAAACCTCTGGGCCCGCCGCCGGAAGAACGGATGGTTGCTGGCCGAATTAATATTGGTATCGATTGTCACATGGGTGATTGTTGATCCGTTGGTGGTGCTGACACACGACCGGAATTTGCCGGAAGGCTATCGTCCCGATCACCTTTTCCTGCTTCAGTTGGCTTCATACCCTGCCGGGTCGGAGCAATTTCGTGCCGAAGAGAATGATACATTGGCGCGTAAAGCCAATTTCGAACGGTTGCTCAATAAACTCAAACACTACGAGGGAGTCAAGTATACTACTTTCATCTTGAACGAACAGTATCCTTCGGCACTTTCCATAAGCAACGGCAACACGATGTTCGATACCATTCCGGTCCGCACTCTCCGTCTTGCCTTTATACCTCATACCGATTATTTCCGGACCATGGGGATGGAGGGAGCCGAGGGTATGACGGCCGAACAATTGGATAACCGTGATTTCCTGTGGACCGAATCGGTGCTGACAGCGGATATCTCACAACGGCTGAAAGACGGAAAACCGCTTTACGGACGCCGCCTTGGAAACGGGGACGAGGAAGACTACCGGGTGGGGGGAGTGATAGCTCCTGTTCGCTACCGGAGTTATATGCAGCCCATGCCCATAGAGTTATATGTGTATGAAGAGTTTCCTGATTATATGTACTATTATATTCCGCTGATAGCTTTGCGTATAGACGATCATTTGTCGGAGAAGGTTTTCTTGCATCACTTCCGTGAGTGGATGAATAAGGAGTTGACAGTCGGTAACTATTATGTGAAGTCTGTGCAGTCGTTTAGTGACATTCAGGAGCAGCATGAATTTTCCGAGGGTATCACCAATCAGTATCGTCTGAACCTGGCTTTGGGTATCTTCTTTTTAGTGAACCTTTGCCTGGGAGTAGCAGGAACTTTCTGGATGCAGACCCGTTCACGCCGTGAAGAGGTGGGCATTATGCTTTCTTTCGGCGGTACTCCTTCACACATCACCCGCCTGCTGTTATACGAGGGTTGGATACTGACCACATTGGGTACGTTGACCGGCTGCTTACTCTATTTGCAATACGCATTGAGGGACGGACTTTATACTACCTGTAACAGTGCGGAAGAGGCAATGCCTGCTTACTGGATCAACCACTTCGGCCTGCATTTTACGGCGGTTACTCTGATCGTATATCTCTTGCTGCTGATTGTAGTTTCCATCGGAATCTGGATGCCGGCACATAAACTTAGCCGTATCAGTCCGGTAGATGCGCTGCGTGACGAATGATCACTCGTTAAACCCATAAGACAGTATGATTAAACTTTATTTCAAACAAGCCTGGCAACTGCTGAAACAAAATCCTTTGTTCAGCAGTGTGTACGTGCTTGGTACAGGATTAGGCATTGCCATGACCATGAGCTTGGTGATCATCTATTACATCAAGATGGCACCGGTCTACCCCGAAGAGAACCGGAACCGAATCCTGGTGAGTAAAGGGATGACTGCGATAGAGCAAGGCAATGAAAATAACTGGTTCAGTTCGAATGTATCTTTTCAGACGGTGAAACGCTTCTATTATCCGCTGAAGAGTGCCGAGGCTGTGGGGTGTTCTTTGGACGGGCATACTACATCGCTGCTTGAACTGCCGGAGAGTAAAGATCTGAAAGAGGTACAGGTGAAACTGGTAGATGCCGGATTCTGGAAAGTTTTCAGCTTCGCTTTTGTAGATGGTAAGCCGTTCACCAGGGCTGATTTTGATTCCGGATTGCGCAAAGCCGTTATTTCCGTAACGTTGGCTCGCCGGCTTTACGGAGATAATGCTCCGGTGGGCCGTACCTTTGTTCTCGACTCGGACGAATATCAAGTGTGTGGCGTGGTTAAAGATGTGTCCTTCATTACTCCTGCTACGTATGCCGACATCTGGTTGCCGCTGACGGTAGATGCTGAGGTCGTAGAGGAGAAAGAGGGTAGTTATGAGTTGATTGGAAATCTGAGTGTTTATATGTTGGCACCCTCTGTCGGTTCGAAAGATAAGGTTGCCGGGGAAGTGCGGGATGCGTTCCGTAAATACAATTTCTCTCAGAAAAAGTACAAGGTCGATTTATATGGACAGCCCGTATCTTATTGGAAAAGCACTTTTTATGAATATTGTAATTCGGCACCCGATTGGGGAAAACTGATACGGACGTATGGGACTATCCTGCTGGCTTTGCTTTTTGTTCCTGCACTGAATCTGGCAGGAATGATCGCTTCGCGGATGAAACGTCAGCTTTCTGAAATGGGTATACGTAAGGCTTTCGGGGCCTCCAAAGCTTCGCTCCTGATGCAGGTCTTTTGGGAGAATCTGTTTCTTACGGGGCTCGGAGGGTTGTTGGGCTTATTACTTTCGTATCTGATTGTCTATTGCGGGCGTAATTGGTTACCCGACCTGCTAAGTGCATATTCGGATGTGATACCCGAGGGAGTTGACAGTTTCTTAACTCCCGGTATGTTGCTGAATCCTGTGGTGATAGGCATTACATTTCTGGTCAGTTTGATACTGAATGTGCTGTCGGCTTTGATTCCGGCCCTGCATGCTTTGAAGAAAGATATTGTATATTCGCTTAACGATAAAAGATAAATAGCTATGAACCTGATGATGATACTCCGCCAACTGTGGAACCAGCGTGCTGCCAACGGATGGATTCTGGGCGAACTGGTGGTTGTGACTTATTTCTTATGGGGAGTAGTCGACCCTGTGTACGTATTATTGTCCGACAAGGCATTGCCCGACAATTACGACCTCACTGATACTTACTTGCTGAGCATAGGTGCATACTCTGCCAATCATACCAGATATAATCCGGAGTTGGATTCGGACTCATTGAAACAGGTTGATTTTATGCGTATTGTAGATCAGGTACGCCGCTATCCGGGAGTCTCTGATGTGACTGTCAGCTTTTTCAATTCATATCCGCAAAGCGGTACCTGGAATGGAGGACAGCTTTTCAATGATACGATCTTTGCAAATATACAGCAGATGACATTTCTGTCCGGCACCGACTATTTTGGAGTCTTCCGGATACATGATGCCCGGACGGGAGAAATACCTCCGGTGCTTGCGGAAGGAGAACAGGGAATCTATCTGACTCCTGACGTTGCCGAAAAACTGTTCGGTGAAAAGTATCCGCAGAACAAATGGATACATTGGGGAGACAGTACCCGTAAATCTCCGTTGACTGCCGTAATCGATCCCTTGCAAATCAGGAGTATCAGTCAGCCCGGTCCGTTGGTATTCAAAGCTACTTCTGAATTAATCCATCTTCCGGGAGCGGCCCGCATCTGCTTCCGCGTACGTGACGGACTGGCATCACCAGCTTTCACCGAGACTTTTAAGCGTGAGATGCGTCCGCGGATGCAGATCGGAAAATATTATCTGGCATCACTCACGGATTTTGAAACGGTGAGTAAACACTTTGAGTATTATATGGGAACTACGGGCACTATCCGTTTGCAGATCATCCTTGCTGTATTTTTTCTACTCTGTGTGTTCTTGGGGATGGGCGGTACTTTTTGGTTACGTTGCAACTCACGGCGGGAGGAAATGGGAATTTACATGACGATGGGGTCTACTCGCCATCGGTTGATCCGGCAATTTCTTCTGGAGGCCTGGTGGATGGTTACTATTGCATTTGTAATAGGAGCCTTGGCGCAATTCCAAATTGTATATCTCAATGGTTTTGCATTTGCGCCGG
>ENA-UESS01001342-UESS01001342.1-human-gut-metagenome-genome-assembly--contig:-NODE-1342-length-10971-cov-7.307050_pt1 | contig 10971 bp, 10 predicted proteins | sample MGYA00243004_ERZ508005 | MGnify/ENA primary metagenome ERZ508005 (study PRJEB26167, sample SAMN06115471) | human gut metagenome | host: Homo sapiens | place: China:Guizhou | collected 2016-06-29...
GGAAAGTACTACCCCTGAGAATTTGAAAACCATTGATCCATTTGTTGTAAATGTGGAAAATGACAGCAGAGAGCCAAAAAATCTGCCTCCATTCTGGAGAAGAAGAAACTGGATACGGTGGCAGAAACCATCGGAGAGTGCAAGGATAATTATTCACAGATCCGTGAACTGGCATCACAGAGAGGTTACACTTCGGATGTGGGAGAATATCAGAAATTCATTGCCAATGATGAGGATCTTGCAAATACATTTGCTGCTGTCAAAGATGATCAGTCCTGGCTGGATGGCAGCTGGTCATCCATCAGCGGCGGTGGACAGACAATCAAAATTGACGGAAAAACATATACAAAGTTTGTTTATAAGGGAAAAATTCCGGAAGGCGGAAAGAGAGATTATCTCGTTGCCAGAATCGGTGGTAACGGTGCAGGATATGCGGGAAAAGTATATTTTAGTAACATCAGTTTTCAAAAAGGCAGTAAAAAAGAAAAAATAGATCTTTCCAAAGTAACGGATGAGGATATTTCCGGTTCTTACGGTGATGCATTAAAAGATCAGAAAATCACTGATTTTAATAAAGGAAAAGCAATTTATTTCAACAGTAAGTTTACGGCATCCAATGCAAAGTGGGAAGAAGTATCGATTAAACTTCCGATTACTTCCTACGCAATGCAGGATTACAGTACCGTTACATTTGAAGCATATCTCGAAAAGGGAAACTATGCGGAATTGTCTCTTGCTGCAGCGTTTTCGGACAAATATGATTTCAGCGGAACATTTGCTTCCATCAACGATAATTTTGCTGCTTACAGCAAGCACGTCATGGAAGGAAATGATGTGGCGGATGAGGCAAAAGAACTGGAAGCACAGTTCAAAGAGATGACAGATAATATTCCACTGTATATTTTCGATAAGGGACAGCAGAGTGATGTGAGCAGCAAACTGGCAGACAAGCAGTCTCAGTTTGAAACAATGAACAAGGTGGATGAGCAGGTTCTGAAACTGAAAAAAGAAAATATTACGCTGGCAGATAATTTGACAAAAACAACAGCCACGGTACAGAAAGAAGTGGAAAAAGATACCAGTGCATCCAGAACGAGACTGACAGCAATTATGATTTTTGTGCTGTTTTTAAGTGCAGGTATTTTGATTGTGCTGACACTGCTGATCAGCCGAACCATGAATGAAAGCATTAAGAACTTCAAAAATACCCTGCAGCAGATGACAGAAGGAAATCTGACTGTTCGTGCCGCAGCAAACGGCAAGGATGAGTTCTCAGCGTTTGGTGCGTATGTCAATCAGTTCCTGGAAAGACTTTCTGAGGTGATCAAATCCGCACAGAAAATTTCCAAGCACGTAAAGAAATCCGGAAACGAACTGGATGTAATGGCAAAGAACAGTAATATGACATCCGGAGAAATCGGAAGCGCGGTAGAGGAAATTTCAAAGGGAGCGACCAATCAGGCCAGTGAGGTAGATGTAGCATCGACACAGATTTCAAAAATGGGAGATGTTTTTGCGGAGATCGTAGCAGATGTAGACCAGCTTGGAGAGATGGCTGAGCAGATGCAGCAGGTAAGTGTGGAATCCACACAGTTTATGGAGGAACTCGGAAGTGCCAACAGTCGTACAACGGAAGCTTTTGCGCAGGTGGCACAGCAGACACATACCACAAATGAATCGGTGCAGAAGATCCGTGAAGCGACGGAACTGATTACTTCCATTGCAAGCCAGACCAACCTGCTTTCCCTGAATGCAAGCATTGAGGCAGCAAGAGCCGGAGAGGCAGGAAAGGGATTTGCGGTAGTTGCAAGTGAGATTCAGAAGCTTGCAGAGCAGTCAAGTTCTTCGGCAGATATTATCAACGGAATTATTGAAGAACTGGCAAATGAAGCAGAACAGACCGTCAGCATTGTAGACGAAGTGACGGAGATCATGCAGAACCAGCAGGAAAAACTTGCAAGTACACAGGAACATTTCCGTACACTCGGAGATGGAATCCAAAAGTCCAGTGAAGAGACTGCGCATATCAAGTCCAGCACAGGTATCTGCGATGATGCCCGCAATAAGGTAGAAGAAGTAATTGTAAGTCTGTCTTCCATTTCCGAGGAAAATGCGGCATCTACAGAGGAAACAACCGCTTCCATGACGGAACTGAATCAGACGATCGAGCAGCTGGTCGAAAAAGCAAAAGAGTTAAATGAGATGGCAGACAGTCTGGCGGGAGATCTGAAATTCTTCCAGATTTAGCGGTTGACAAATACAGATAAAAGGATTAAAGTATAGCAATAAGAGAACAAACCGATGAGAAAGAGGAGTAGACTTATCTGGATATCCCAGAGAGCTGCAGGTGGTGCGATGCAGTATGGAAGGATTTGTTGAATGGACTTTTGAGGGCGACCTGAAAAGGAGCAGATCGCATGGATTCCGTTATGCGGAGGCGATTAATGCAGGAAACATATTTTTGATATGGTTTATTGAGTAGGTGTCGCCGGGAACCGAACCCGTTACCAATTCGGCGCATATGAAGGTATGTGACAGAGCGGACAGATGACTGTCAATTTGAGTGGTACCGCGATAAGAAAGCAAAGGCTTTATTACCGTCTCAGGATTTATTTCCTGAGACGGTTTTTTGATTTTCAGAGTCAGAAAAGCCGGGAAAGGTTTGTTTCTGAAGTTAGTTAGTCAGAAAAAGAAAGCGAGGAAAAGATTATGAAAAAGAAAGTATTAGCAATGGTTTTGACAGCCGTATGTGCAATGGGACTTATGGCAGGATGCGGAAACAGTGGAAATGCAGCTACAGGAACACAGAATGCAGCGACAGAGAGTGGTTATAAAGTGGGAATTTCCCAGTTTGCGGAGCATGGATCTTTGGATAACTGCCGCGAAGGATTTCTGGAAGGATTAAAAGAAGAAGGCATTGAGGAAGGCAAAAACCTGACGGTGGATTATCAGAATGCACAGACCGATACCGGTACGGCAAGCACGATTGCTGACAGCTTTGTATCTGCAAAGGATGATCTGATCTGTGCAATTGCAACACCTTGTGCAGCCAGCGCATACAACTCTACCATGAATACGGACATTCCGGTTGTTTATACTGCAGTGTCTGATCCGGTTTCTGCCGGCCTGGCAAACGAAGATGGTTCCAGCATTGGAAATATCACAGGATCTTCTGATATCCTTCCGGTGGAGGAACAGCTTAAAATGATCCGTGCGATGCTTCCGGATGCAAAGAAGATCGGCATTCTTTATACCACAAGTGAGGCAAATTCCTGCAGCACCATCGAAGAATACAAAAAGCTGGCAGGCAATTATAACTTTGAGATTGTTGACACGGGTATCAATACCTCCGCAGATATTGAGATTGCAGCAACGGATCTGGTTGGCAAGGTAGATTGTCTGTGTAACCTGACCGATAATACGGTAGTAAATGCGTTACAGACGGTTCTTGATAAGGCAAACAGTGCAAAGATCCCGGTATTTGGAAGCGAGATCGAGCAGGTAAAATCCGGATGTGTTGCATCCATGGGAATTGATTATTATCAGCTTGGAATTGAAACCGGAAAGATGGCAGCAAAGATCTTAAAGGGAGAAGAAAAGGCTTCGGATACTCCATACATTACAGCATCAAAAGCAGAGCTGTACGTCAATACAGCAGCCGCTGATAAAATTGGCATGAAGCTGGACGAATCCTACATCAAAGATGCTGCACAGACATTTGATGAGATTACAGTAGAGTAAGTTATAAAGTTATAAAGGGGTATGACATGACATTAGTATTAAGCGTTTTGGAGCAGGGTATGATCTATGCGATTATGGCCCTCGGCATTTATATCACGTATACGATTCTGGATTTCCCGGATCTTACGGTAGATGGGAGTTTTCCTCTTGGGGCGGCACTTTCTGCGGTGCTGATCTCCAAAGGGATGAATCCGGTTCTGACACTGGTGATCGCATTTGCGGCAGGTGCTGTGGCAGGTACTTTAACCGGACTGATTCATGTAAAATTAAAAGTCCGGGATCTGCTGTCCGGTATTATTATGATGACAGCTCTTTATACGGTAAATCTTCGGATTGCAGGACGCGCAAACCTTCCGATTTATAATATGACAACGTTGTTTGATAATGCATTGGTAAAGAAGGTATTTTCCGGTGCGCTGGCACCATTTGCCAATACCATTATTATCCTGTCGATATCATGCTCTGTCACGCTTTTCTCACTGTTTTCTCTGCTGCCTTGGTCTGTATCTTCATTATATTTTTCCTGTTGGCTGTCCGCACACTCCACTGCTTTCTCAAGCTGACAATAATAGCCTTCTCCGAGCGAATGCATCACATGAAGCTGTGTCATGCTGCCATATACATCGTATATAGCCCTCTGCAAAAGCAGCACAACACTTCTTCTGTATGTACGCCTGCCATCCCTGTCAGCTGTCGTCACAAAGCTAAGCTCACAGTCACTTTTTATTTTCTTATTCAGTTCACGAAGCCTGCCGTTTACAATTCCAAGGATTATGTCATCCTCATAATAATCCTTGAATCTGTCTGCTACGGCTTCTAAAGTATCACTTTCTGATGCTGTCACTGCCATGACCTGTCCATCCGGCAAGGTCACCTTCACACTATATTCCTGCATTTCTTATTGCCCCCATAGTCGAATATGCTGCCTCATTGTATGCCATCATCTCGTTTATCTGCTCGATTCTGTCCATGATGGAATCACTCATCTCCTGTGTCCTTAGCTGCTGCATGATGGCAGCCAGCTTGTGGTGTTCCCTGACAAGGAACTTCCTAAGCACCGGATTACCGTTTTTGATAAGTACCGGTCCGTACAAATCGCATACAGTAACCGTCGTCTCGTCCATATTGTCCCATGCGGAATTGTCCGCACACGGCACACATCTGAACATCGGATAGTATTTTCCGTCCTCCAAAATCATATCCTCATCAACTATCTTATAGCCTGTGTTCCTTACATATTCACGGACTTTGCTCACTTCCGACTGTGGCTGCAGAATCAGCTCCTTTGCCGACCTGCACACTGTCTCCCCTGCGGTTAAAATGTGAATAACAAGCTCTCCTCCCATTCCTGCTATGACAATAGAGTCAACCTCTCCGTCGTGTATCGCTTCAAGCCCATTGGAAAGCCTTGTGGTAATCTTCTCTGTCAGACCGTTTGCCCTTATATGCTCATTGGCGCGCTCAAGCGGTCCCTTATTTATATCAACAGCAATTGCTTTCGGTATTATATTCCCCTGCACCAGGGCAATAGGCACATAGCCATGGTCGGTTCCCACATCACACAGCGTGTAGCCGGCCGTGACCATTGATGCCACTGCCTCCATTCTTCTGGATAGCCTAATCATCTTACTCTAAGTAGTCCTTAAGCTTTCTACTTCTGCTTGGATGACGAAGCTTTCTTAGCGCCTTTGCCTCAATCTGGCGGATACGCTCACGAGTGACGTTGAACTCCTTACCTACTTCTTCAAGTGTTCTGGCTCTGCCGTCCTCTAAGCCAAAGCGAAGTGTGAGTACCTTCTGCTCTCTCTCTGTAAGAGTTCCAAGCACCTCCTCAAGCTGCTCCTTAAGAAGTGTGAATGCTGCCGCATCTGCAGGAACTGGTACATTATCATCCTTGATGAAATCACCAAGATGTGAATCCTCCTCCTCACCGATTGGAGTCTCAAGCGAAACAGGCTCCTGCGATATCTTGAGTATCTCACGCACACGCTCTACCGGCATGCTCATCTCCTTGGCAATTTCCTCCGGTGAAGGCTCTCTGCCAAGCTCCTGAAGGAGCTGTCTTGACACACGGATGAGCTTGTTGATTGTCTCAACCATATGCACAGGAATACGGATTGTTCTGGCCTGATCAGCTATGGCTCTTGTGATAGCCTGGCGAATCCACCATGTGGCATATGTAGAGAATTTGTAGCCCTTCTTGTAGTCGAACTTCTCAACTGCCTTGATAAGACCTAAGTTTCCCTCCTGAATCAGGTCAAGGAAAAGCATTCCTCTTCCCACATATCTCTTTGCGATGCTGACAACAAGACGCAGGTTTGCTTCTGCAAGACGCTTTTTGGCATCTGCTCCCTTGTCCACATCCCTCTGCAGTGTCTTTATTTCTTCCTTTATCTCAGCCTTTTCCTCTTCCGATGCACCATCAAGGCGACCCTTTAGTACATTAATCTTCTCGGTTGCTACCGCTCCGTCCTCCATATTCTGGGCGAGCTCAATCTCCTCATCTGCTGAGAGAAGAGGTACCTTACCTATTTCCTTAAGATACATACGGACAGGATCCTCGACGCTGACTCCCTCCGGTACTGAGAGATCAATCTTTTCAACCTCTACCTCGTCCTCATCATCGAGTATGATATCATCATCCACGTCATCATCATTGCTGATTTTAAGCACGTCTATGCCGTTTTGCTCGAGATAATCAATTACAATCTCAAACTTCTCCGGATCCAGATTTAAGTCCTTGAAAAAATCTGCAATTTCCTGATATTCGAGCATATTCTTTTTCTTTTTTCCAAGCTCAAGAATCTCAATAAGCTTCTGCTGGAAATTCAGTCTCTGCTCCTGCTCCTGTGCCATGTCTTTTTGTTCCTTTTTCTTTGCCATTTTATTTTCCTCTTTATTCTGGTATTTTTTGCAATTCTTCGAGTGCACGCTTATCCTCAATAATCCTCATCATGCCCTCCATATCTGTAGGTGCCAGATGCTTTGAGCGGTAGTCTATGCTGTTTTGCTTGATACGGACAACGGTTTCCCTGAGTGCGGTTGCCTTGTCATTTTTGCCCTCCACCTGATGGATTGTGGCATTGAAAAGCCCTGCCACCTCGCGCTGTTCGTCCTCATCGGTAAACATGCTTACTATCCTGGCCGGATTTACTGTATGCGTGGTCTCGTACTGTGAAAAAACCTCCTTAGCCACCTTGTGGTACAGCTCTTCGGTAAAGTCATCTGCACTGATACGCCCCTTTATCCTGTCAAAAAGTGAATTATCCTCTATGAGCCATGTGAGGAGAAGCTTCTGCGACTGCTTCATGCCATCCTCCTTTTTATTTTTCTCATTGATTCCACTTTTAAGCTTTGTCTGGGGCTTTACGATACCGCCCTTCATTGCCATACTGTTTACGAGCTTTCTTAAGTCGTCGTATGGTATGCTGTACTCTCTGGACACTGCCTGCGTATAGTTTGTCCGCTCAAGCTCCTCGGTAAACCCAAGCAGCTTCTTTGCGATTTCATTATAAAATGCGGTTTTTGACTCGGGATCGTCCATATCATAGCCTGCCTGCATGATCCGTATCTGAAACATAAAGCTGTTTTCAGCCTTTTTGATACGCTCCTCATACTCCTGTGCGCCAAGCGCCTTGATAAACTCATCCGGGTCCTTGTACGGCCGCATGTTAATGACCTTTGTTGTGATGCCTACCTCCTTGAGTATCGGAATCGCACGCAGCGCTGCCTTTACCCCGGCGCCATCACTGTCATATGTCAGATACACCTCATTGGTGTATCTCTTTAATAGTGAGGCATGTCCGCTCGTGAGCGCCGTGCCAAGCGACGCCACCGCATTGTCAAAGCCCGCCTGATGCAGTGCTATGACATCCATGTAGCCCTCACACAAAAGGAGCTGGTTTTTCCTCGTGCTCCTTGCTATATTAAGTCCGTAAAGATTACGGCTCTTATCAAATATCTTTGTCTCCGGAGAGTTTAAATACTTTGGCTCTCCGTCACCCATCACTCGGCCTCCAAAGCCTATGACGCGGTTGTGCACATCCATAATCGGAAACATCGCACGATTACAGAACTTATCGTGCCCGCCTCTGACCTCATCTATCGTCACAAGACCTGTCTCCTTAAGTATCTCATCATCATAGCCCTTGCTGCGCAGATACTTGTACAGATCATCACTGTACTGGTCCGAGTAACCAAGCCCGAACTTCTGCATTGTCTCATCAGAAAGCTCTCTCTTTTTGAAATACTCATGTGCCCTTTGTCCTCTCGGTCCACGAAGCAGCATATAAAAATACTTCGCAGCCTCTTTATTTATCTCAAGCAGCTGTGTACGCCTGTCTGCCTCCCTCCTTTGTGCTGAGGTCATCTCCTGCTTGGGAAGCTCAATTCCCACACGGTCTGCAAGCTCCTGCATGGCCTCAGGGAAGGTAAAGTTCTCATACTGCATGAGAAATGTAAATACATTGCCTCCGGCTCCACAGCCGAAGCAATAGTACATCTGCTTATTCGGTGAGACGGAAAAGGATCCTGTCTTTTCGTTATGGAATGGGCATAATCCAAAATAGGTACTTCCCTTTTTCTGAAGATGCACGTAGCTTCCTATAACATCGACTATGTCATTTCGCGAACGTACCTCCTCTATAAGCTCGTCAGAGTAGTACGGCATTTTATCATCCCCTTACTGTTCTTCTTTGTTGTCGCCCGGCGAGCGCGTCTGCAGTGCGGCACTTAGCTCTTACAACCGGCTAACGCTACGCTGCAAGAGCTAAGTGCCGCACTGCAGACGCGCTCACCAGGCGTTTTTTACAGAATTATAAATAATCTCAGTAACCATCGATTTCCCATGCTACCGGTACGAAATACTCGTGGAACTTCGTGGTGGCATACTGGTCTGTCATGCCTGATATATAGTCGCATATGATGCGCCCCTTGTCATCACCCTGCCCTAGCATGGCGAGGTATTTCTGCGGCAGCTCCTCTATATGCTCCATATAATAGAAGTAAAGCTGCTTGAGCATCGCCTTGGCCTTTTTCTCCTCGCTTTTTGCGACAGGATTGTTATAGAGGTTTGCGAACATGAATTTACGCAAATCCTGCATTGCCTGCGCGGACTCTTCTGACATACATATGTCGTCCCTTCCCATGCTGTTTGTGATGATATTGTGCACCATATGATTAAGCCTGGCCTTGGTGCTGTGTCCAAGCGTGTTTCTTATCTCAAGCGGTATATCATCCTCGCACAGAAGCTGTGCGCGGATTGCATCATCAAAGTCTGAATTTATGTAGGCTATCTTGTCTGAAAGCCTGACTATTTTGCCCTCTAAGGTGTGTGGCATGAGCGAGGTCTGGTGATTTAGCATACCATCTCTGACCTCCCATGTCAGATTGAGTCCTGCTCCGTCCTTTTCGAGCTTCTCTACTATACGCACACTCTGCTCATTATGCTTAAAGCCACCCTCGTATATCTCATTGAGGATGCGCTCACCCGCATGTCCCACATGCTTACCGTGCAGCAGACACCTCTGCATGGATTACGTGTTTTGCAACATTTGGCGGTACAATGGAAGCACATCTGCCGCAGATTCTTGGCAACAACCGCATAATTTTTACAGAAAAGGAAAATGCTCTGGAAATCAAAGCTGTGATCGACCGTGCTGTAGCACGTTTTAAAACAGCACCAGTCAATACACACCAGCTTTCCTGCGACTGTTATGCACTGTTGCTGCAGTTTTCCAATGGATTTTTCCACGCCAACACCAGCGATCCTGCGTGGGAAAAATACGTCCAGCCCGTGCTTCGGCTGATAGAAACACACTACATGGAGGATCTGACCGCCGAACAGCTCTGCCGCAACGTCTATGTATCCCCCCAGTATTTGTCTCGCCTGTTTGTGCGCTATCTTGGGTGCTCGGTCTATGAATATCTGACCAGTTACCGGATCACCAAGGCAAAAGAACTGCTGCTTATGCGCCGTGACCGCAAAATTCAGGAGATCGCACACGATGTCGGTTATACAGATTCCAGCCATTTTATCGTGATGTTTAAAAAACTTACCGGCATGACACCCGCACAGTTCCGCAGACAGTAAAAGGAACAGCCGGAATTGCTGTCTTTGCCTTATTCTGCAAGGAATGATAAAATTTTGTCTTTTGTGGTCAGTATGACCGACATGTGCCCAGTACCATCTTCATACTCGCGTGTCCCATACACGCCATAGTACGATGCCGTTCCCTGATCCGGAACGAGATGCAGCATGTAGGTATCTTTCGATTTTGTACGCGACAGTGTGTATGTTCCCTTCCAGATTTTTTTGTTTTCAAGATTTTTGCACCGATAGGTCTGATCTTTTTTAAATGTCAGAACGACCTTGCTTTTGGAAGGATCTTTTGCGTAAGATGAAAGCTCGTTGCCGTCTAAATCCGCTTCTTCCTCCAATTTCCATGTGACCGCTGTCAATTTTGGCTGGCTTTGTTTTCGGACTGTCCAGATTGTAACAATTCCAATAAAAACAGCAAAAAACACAACAATTACCGCTAGTTTTTTCTTTATGTGTTCCATTATTTCTTAATATTCCTCTCCTTATTTTTTCCTCTTTCGTAAAAGGAAAACCAGTGCAACCATACAGATGACCGCCAATCCCCCAAAAATCGCGCTGCTGTTTACCGGTGACGAGTTTTGCAGCACGATCATCGTCATCGCATCCCCACCGCCAATGGCATTTTTCGGCATCCGAAACCGCAGACTTTCGCCCAGTGCATACAGACAGAACAGTCCACCCACCGCCAAAAACACTACAGCAACTTTTCGTTTTCCGGACAGCGGCATGGTCTGTCTGCCACAGCCGAGCGCCTGTGCATACGCCTGCGGTTTTCCGAGCTGTTTTATGATCTGGCTTTCGCTTTTTCCATGCTCTTTTCCAGAATCAAAAATCTCCTGAAGATCCCGCACGATCTCCTCTTTTTCTTTCACGGAACAGTCCAGTTGTTTTTTTACTTTCCGTATATAGGTTTCTCTGTTCATATTACGCATCCCCTTTCATAAATCCATCCACACAATCCTTGTAGTTTTCCCAGAAATTTTTCATTTTTTCGAGCATATCTTTTCCCTCTCCGGTAAGCGAATAATATTTTTTTTCGCCCCCGTTTGCTTTCGCCGGCACCAGGCGGTACTGGATAAGTCCTGCCTTTGTCAGACGGTACAAGATCGGATAAATGGTTCCCTCTTTGG
>ENA-UESS01001348-UESS01001348.1-human-gut-metagenome-genome-assembly--contig:-NODE-1348-length-10930-cov-8.510274_pt1 | contig 10930 bp, 8 predicted proteins | sample MGYA00243004_ERZ508005 | MGnify/ENA primary metagenome ERZ508005 (study PRJEB26167, sample SAMN06115471) | human gut metagenome | host: Homo sapiens | place: China:Guizhou | collected 2016-06-29...
AAAAATCATGCACAAATCCGGAACTATTCTACACACCATTCCCGTCGTTTCGCATAAGCCGCACATCCTGTGCATACTGCGTGGGCGAACAGCCGATCTTCTTCTGGAACACAATTCCGGCTTCATCCGCAAAACAGCCAGTGAGATTTTCCTCAAATCCAATCTGGCGGAGAGCGATCTCAGCATCGAAAGCAACGATCTGGAGCAGGAGGGCGGCATCGGCTTATTGAAGGCAATTTCCACCTACGATCAGAGCATCGGCGTCAAGTTCCTGACCTATGCCGCGCCGTTCATCCGAAACGCCATGACCGACATGGTTCGGGACGCCTTCTCCCGATATGAGCAGCGGATGGTCGATTCCGAAAATGGGCTGGGGCTTCAAAAAGTCCGGCTGGATGAAGTTCTTCCCGGCGAAGAGCGGCTGCTGCGCATGGAAGCTGTTGCGGACAGCGCCGCCAAATCTCCGGAACAGGTTTGCGAGGAAAGAGAAACCTTGCGGGAGCTGTACGAAGGCTTGGGGCAAATCTCCGAGCGGGAACAGACGTATCTTTTGTACCGTCATGGTTTTACGGACGATATTGGGCACACGCTGATCGGCACAGCGATTCATTTTCATCTGAGTGAGAGCAGGGCAAAGAAGCTGGAGGACGTGGCAATGGACAACCTCTGGCTGGAGCTGCCGTGGTGGTTTTAGCGCGCAAACGCTGCGGCGGGACGGGGGCTTTATATACCTCTGCTTCCTTTTCCGGCCAGTCGGATTTTGCTTCTCAAAAATCCTGCGTTTGTGCCGTAACCCCCCGTCACAAAATCCGCCTGTCCTACTGCCGCGAAAAAGCGTTTGTTGCCACACTCTGCCGCACCGCAGAGTACGCCGCCAATCCCTTTCCCGCGTCAGACGGAAGCAAAGGTATAACACACTAGACTTTGCAGAGCATGTGGATAAGGTTGTAGTCTTGGAAGAGTTAGATCCATTTATTGAGAATCACTGTAGAAAGCTCGGTCTGGAAGTTGTCGGCAAAGAGACATTCCCGATCTGTGGCGAATTCTCACAGAATCTGGTGCGTACGGCACTTGGCGGAGATGCACCGGAAGAGCTGGCACTTGCCGATGAGATTCCGGGACGTCCACCAGTTATGTGTGCGGGCTGTCCACACCGTGGAATCTTCTACATCCTTTCGAAATTAAAGTGTATGGTCTATGGTGATATCGGATGTTATACATTGGGCGCCGTGGCACCGTTGAATGCGATGGACTTAAATGTCTGCATGGGTGCGTCTTGCTCCGGTCTGCATGGCTTTAATAAAGCGATGGGCGAACAGGGCGAGAAGATGAGTGTCGGTGTAATCGGAGATTCGACCTTCATTCATTCCGGTATTACCGGTATTACAGATATCGCTTACAATATGAGCAATTCGACCGTGATTATCCTGGATAATTCAATCACAGGTATGACCGGACATCAGCAGAATCCGACAACCGGTAAGAATCTGCGTGGTGAACCGGCCGGTAAGGTGAATCTCGAAGCGCTCTGTGCAGCACTTGGATTCAACCGTGTCACAGTTGTTGATCCGTACGATCTCGCAGAGGTGGAGCGTGTCGTGAAGGAAGAGCTTGCCGCAGAGGAGCCAAGTATCATTATCAGCCGCCGTCCGTGTGTTATGATCAAGGGTACGGTACATAAGCCGCCAATCAAGGTGGATACCGATAAATGTGTCGGCTGTAAGATGTGTATGAAGATCGGATGTCCTGCGATTTCCGTGCGGGATAAGAAGGCAGTGATCGATACAACGTTGTGTATCGGTTGTGAAGTATGTACACAGATGTGTAAATTCGGCGCATTGTGTCCGGCAGCAAAGGAGGGCAGGTAAGATGGAAACAAAGAATATTATGATCGTCGGTGTCGGCGGACAGGGTACGTTGCTTGCCAGCAAGATATTAGGACATGTGCTGCTCTCACAGAATTTTGATGTGAAGGTTTCCGAGGTGCATGGTATGAGCCAGCGTGGCGGAAGCGTTGTCACATATGTAAGATATGGTGAGAAGGTGTATTCACCGGTCATTGACAAGGGCGAGGCAGATGCGATTGTCGCATTTGAGAAGCTCGAAGCGGCAAGATGGATTTCCTACCTGAAGAAGGGTGGACAGATCATCGTGAATACACAGGAGGTAGAGCCGATGCCGGTCATCACAGGCGCTGCGGAGTATCCACAGGAGCTTGTCTCCAAGATGGAGGCAGCCGGTGCGAATGTCGATGCGAAGGATTTCCTTGCTATCGCAGAGGAGGCAGGTTCTGCCAAGGCGGTAAATATCGCACTCATGGGAAGACTTTCGAAGTATTTTCCGGAGATTCCGGAAGCAGCATGGGAGGAAGCAATCGACGCAATCGTTGCGGAGAAGTTCCGTGCTTTAAACCATAAAGCATTTGAGCTTGGAAGAAATGCATAGGCAGGTGTAAACTTTGCCTGAAAACACCTTTCCTTTGTTCGTGTAATATAAGGACATCAGCAAGAGCTGAAAAACAAACGAACAAAGGAGAGGTAAAAATGAAAAGATTGGAAATTGCGCAGTATATTGCACTTGGAGCAACTTGTATGACAGTATTGGGGTTCGTGATCAACCTCGCCACACAGAGCAGATGGAGTATGACGATGTGTGGATATGGTGTGATGATCGGATTGATCTCATACTTCTTCGGCGGAATCAAAACCGCAGTGAAAATGGCGGGAAAGATTGCAAAATGGGGCTGGATCATTCTGCCGTTTCCGTATGATATCGTGACCGGTCTGGTTGCATTTTTTATTTCGATTTTCGTATTTCTGGCGTTGCCAATTATTCCGATTCGTAAGGCGTACAAGGAACAGTCGATGGAGTAAACGGATGCCTGTGGCAGGCATCTCACAGGATGATGTATGGAAGAAAATGATTATGAGACAAGATTTATAAGAGAAGAGATCGGAAGATGTGAGGATCTGGATGAGCTGAAAGCGCGGATTTTTCCACTGCTGCAGTCACAGCACGAGCTGTGGATGCAGAAGATGCAGGAAATCTTTGCGGAGAGCGGACTTACGAAGTCTGCATTTGCGAAGCGTTGCCGCGTGAGCCGGGTGTCAGTCGACAAATGGTGCAAGGGAGCGATCCCGAAGAACCGCGAGACATTTCTTCGAATCGGCATGGCGGCGGAGTATGATCTGGAGAAGATGAACCAGCTTCTGCGTCGATACGGGCAGTACCCGGAGCTTTATTCGAAAAGCTTGGAAGACTGTGTCTGTATCTACGTGTTAAATCACAGGTTTGATATGGACTGCGTAGATAATCGCGAGTCGGAGAAGGGCGAGGAAGCGTATGGACTGACCGCCTATGATTACATATTGTCGCAGATTAAGGAGAACATGGCGGCGGATGCGGATATGGAAATCCCGGATATCAATACGGCACAGTTTGCAGAACGGCTATCACAGGTAGAGGATGCAGATGCCCTGACGCAGTTTATCTATGACAATATCGCAACCTTTTCCTCAGCATATCAGAAGTTCTATGCCTATGTGAAAATGTATGTGACGATCAATTACCAGCGGTATTCGTCGAGTGTGGCGAATCTGGCAGAGGGACAGGGCTGGTCTTCATCGCTGCGGCAGTGTGTGTCCGCGATACGACAGAACAAATGGTATCCGACGCGGAACAAGATCATCTCGCTGGGACTGCATCTGAGCATGGATCATGAGCAGATCGACGAGATGCTCACGCTGGCACATATGGAACCTTTGTGTGCGAAGAACCTGTTCGAAAGTGTGATCCTGTTTATTCTGGATGATGCGGAGTTGAACAATATGCTTGATACGGAATCCGAGGAGTTTGATCCAGATGAGTTATGCCGCTATGCGCGTAAGGTGCTGCTGGAGCTTGACCTGCCGGAGATCGACGCATTTCTCGCGGAGCTTCCGGATCTCGATACGGATATATGGTAGGATGGAAAATAATTTAATCGTAATTGAAAATGGACAATTGAATATCTATTTGCTGGACAATCAGGTTGTCTGGGAGGTTGGACGGATGTCGAAGGAGCATACACCGGATATCCCGATGCATGCAACGACAATCAGCCGTAGGCATGGGCGGTTTCAGAATATGGACGGTATCTGGTTTTACATGGATGAAAACCCGAAGAATGGTACGATCCGCAATTGGAAGAAATTATCTTCCGGGCTGCATGGGCGCGTCAAGCCGGTGATGGTTTCGCCGGGGGATGTGTTCGTCTTCGGTGGCGGCGAGGATGCGGTCGTAAGTCCGGCAACGGTGTGGGCGTTCTTCCGGACGCGGTACTATGATGCGCCGTGGCGGGCGATGGATTCGCGAGGCTGCAGCAAATTCCTGATCGTGGATGGGGATATCCGGATGAAGTTAGCAGACCCGGAGCCGGGAAGTGTGGTAGAATGTGAACACGGGATGGTGATCTATATGGGTGCGCTTACCTATGTGATCGGACCGTTGAAGGTGATGGGAAGTAAAGGGAGTACAGATGGAACCAATTATTACAGAACAAATTGAGAAATTTCAGTCCGGAGATTTCAGCGGATATGAGAGCTTTTATTATGCGACATCGCAGACGGTCTATACGATGCTGCATACGATTATTCCGGATGAGAACACTGCGGCAGAGCTGATGCCGAAGGTATATGAGAAAATCTATGCGAATGTGCAGACGCTTCCACAGACAGAGGCATTTTATGCGTGGAGCGCAAAGCTTGCAAATGAGGAAGCTTTGGAGTACTTAAAGGGAAATGCTGTATCGATAGGAAATTCTGACATGCAGCCAGACACGGATTCTGTAAATGCACAGACTATGGAATCGGCAGACAGCAGTTCGGATATGCCGTTCTATGATTATGCAGCAGAGGATGAAGCCCTTGCGATTACGGAGGATTTATCTGAGGATCGCGTATTTACAGAGCATGTGCAGGCTGTGATCGAGGCGTTATCACCGATGGAAAAGGTCGTATTCCAGTCGTATTATTATTTTGGCGAGAGCGTACCTGCGATCGTAGAAAAAACGGGATGTACAACGCGGGCGGTAAAGCATACCATCGGACAGACACGGACAGCCTTGCTTTCTGCAATCACCGCGTATGGACAGGCACCTGCATATGCGGTACAGCAGGAGAAGTCGCATAAATTCGGCTTGAAGGATACACCTTGGATGTATATTTTGTTCCAGAATTATATTGGAAAGGTGACGGGCATCGCGCATGTCGGAATCACAGGAAGTGCGGCTGGTGCAATCGCGATGGTCGGACAGGCAGGTGGCGTGGCAGGAACATCTGCGGTAATCGGACAGGCAGGAGGTATTGCAGGAACCACGGCAGGACAGGCAGGGAGTGCTGCAAGTGCAGCGGTAACCGGACAGGCGGGCGGAGCTACAGGTGCAGCAGCGAAAGCATCCGCACATGGGATTGCAAAATTCCTTGGTACGGTTGGCGGAAAAGTGGCAGTTGGAGTTGTCGGAGTTGCAGCGGTTGTCGGCATCGGTCTGGGAATCCATCATGCATCGTCCGAACCGGAAAGACACATTGTAGCAATAGAAGAAGAGGATGGCAGTGGCGCACTTATGTGGGAGGATGGACCGGCACCCGTACAGGAGGCAACAACTGAAGAGGTTTCTTGGGTTGACTTAAAATTGGAAGAGACGCGTCAAAATGTAGATAGTTATCGTACAACCGGAAGTGGTACACGGGGAGACGATGCTGAGGTTGGCGAGTCTTTGGATCCATATGAGCGGAAGAATTGCTTTTATGCTGTGGCGGATATCAATGGAGATGGCATGGAAGACATTTACTTTGGATATTGGAATAGTGAGACAAGACAGGTTGAAATACGACATACCTATGAACGGGATGATATTGACGGAATCGTTACATATTACCAAAGGGATCTGTATCTGTCGGATCAGGCAAAAGATTTTTTGTATGATAAAGTAGACAGCCAGTTTGAACTGATTTCTGATTATATGGATAACGAGTCTAGCGGAGGCGTGGGATATTTGAAAATCGATACAGGTGGTGGTGAAAAATATTACAAGGTAATTGCCACTACATGGTATGTGCTTGGCGGTTCGGATGGAGCGGTCAATTATGATAATTATGATTATGATTTTCTGCTAAGACAGATGAGGGATGAAAACTATAGTGGTTATTATCAGGAGGTTTCCGCTTCGGAGTTTGAGACGTATAAAGCGTCATTTACATACAAAAAACTGGAATGGCATCCTTTGTTTGAGGACGAAACAATTCTGAACGAAGATCCGTCAATTCCGGATGCGGATGGGAAGTTCTAATACCAAATCAAAATGAAAAACGAGGAACAAATCTATGAAGAAATTAGCAATATTTTTTCCGGGAATCGGGTATCATGCGGACAAGCCGCTCCTATATTACAGCCGGAAGCTGGCTGGCGAGGCAGGCTATGAACAGATTGCGTTGAAATACGATTATCAGGCGGGGAATATCCGCGGGAACAAAGAGAAGATGGAGGCAGCTTTCCATGCATTGTATGCACAGGCGGAAGCACAGCTTGCAGATGTTGATTTTATAGCATATGCAGAAGTGCTGTTTGTATCGAAAAGCGTTGGTACGATTATCGCATCTGCCTATGCACAGAAACTCGAAGAAACGGGAACGGAAGCAGAACTCCGCCATATCCTATACACGCCGCTTGAGGCAACCTACAACTTTGCCCCGAAGCATGCGGCTGCATTTATCGGAACGGCTGATCCGTGGAGTGATGTGCCTGCAGTGATCCGGATGAGTGAAGCGCAGGGCGTTCCGATGCATGTCTACGAGAATGCAAACCATTCGCTGGAGACTGCGGACACGATGCAGAACCTGAACATCCTGCAGGATGTGATGGAGAAGACCAAAGCAATTATATAATACAAAAGCCCCTGTTGCAGTCCGGTGTGATTGGAAATATATCCACAGACGCAATCGGGGCTTTTTGTTATGGTAAGCAGGATGCTTAATTATCAAACGTTGCCGCTTTTGCTAATGCAACATCGATGTTCTCACAGAAGTTCTCTTCGCCCAGTTTTTCTACGAAGCCGGCCTTCTCCATTACATGACGTGGCTGTTCGTTCACGTGGGAGAGCAGTAAGTGGATGCCCTTCTTCTGGCATGTCTTGTATGCCTCTTCCAGCGATTCCAGCCCGGTGATGTCCATAGCCGGAACATCGCGCATACGAAGAATCAGAACATTCTTGTGTTTTTCGTGTGTAAATGCAAGGTAGTCATTTGTCTCCGCAAAGAACATCGGACCGAGAATTTCATATACCATTGTGTTGCGTGGTACATTCTTCAGGTCAGTGTGCTCGGAAATCTCATTTTTGTCCAGATCTTCCTTGTAGATCCATGGTTTCACTTCGCCGACATCAGACATTCGCTTCATGAACAGGAATGCTGCCATGACCATACCGATCTCGATAGCCACAACCAGATCGAAGAATACCGTCAGAAGCAGAGTGGTAATCAGGACGAGAATATCGCTTTTCGGTGCTGTTTTGATCATGTGGCCAAATGTCTTGAAGCCGCTCATGTTGTAGGCAACCATGATCAGGATTGCGGCAAGACAGGTCATCGGAATCATAGATGCATACGGCATCAGGAACAGCAGGATCAACAGTAGGGTGATCGCATGGACGATACCGGCGATTGGTGTACGTCCGCCGTTTTTGACATTGGCTGCGGTTCTGGCGATCGCTCCGGTTGCCGGGATACCGCCGAAGAGGGACGACATGATATTGCCGACGCCCTGACCGACTAACTCCGCATTTGAGCGGTGGTGTCCACCGATCATACCATCGGATACGACACAGGAAAGCAGCGATTCAATCGAAGCCAAGATTGCAATTGTAAATGCCGGTTGGATCAACTCTTTCACTAGAGCGAACGAAAGCTGCGGGGCGGCGAATTTCGGGAAGCCTGCCTTAATCGTGTACAGATCGCCGATCGTAGCAACTGGAAGCTTGCCAAGCTGGACAATCAGTGTGGTTACGAGAATTGCAATCAGGCTGCCCGGAATCTTCGCAGATACCTTCGGCCAGAAGATCTGGATCAGCAGCGCGAGCATACCGATACCGAACGTCATCCAGTCAATCGTGTGAAATGCTTTCGCATAGGCAGCACATTTATCAACAAATTCGGATGGCACAGCCCCCATGGACAGACCGAAGAAGTCCTTGAGCTGTCCGGCGAAGATGCCGATGGCGATACCAAATGTAAAGCCGACCGTAATCGTCTTCGGGATGAATTTGATCAGATTGCCGAAATGGCACAGTCCCATGATGATCATGATGATACCGGACAAAAAAGTAGCGATTGTAAGTCCGGTCATGCCATATTGGGCGATGATGCCGTAGATGATAACAACGAATGCTGCGGTCGGACCGCCGATCTGCACGCGGCTGCCACCGAGCAGGGAGATGAAGAATCCTGCGATAATGGCTGTGTACAGACCCTGCTCCGGATTGACACCGGAGGCAATGGCAAGTGCAATCGACAAAGGCAGTGCGATGATCGCCACGATGATACCTGCGACGATATCCTTCACAAACTGTTCCTTCGTATATGTTTTCATAGTGCTAAAAAGTTTCGGTTTTATATATTTGAGCTTTTCCATGTCAGTAAAATCCTTTTCGCTTTATTTAAAATGTAGTATAACGATCTCCCCGGATCCGGCTACAGCAATCCCTGAATCAGAATGATCAGAATCAAAACCGGCAGTATAAACTGGAAATACGGCTTTAATTTCCGGCTGATTTTAAGCCCTTTTCCGGTATTTGCCTCTTCGATGTAGTTATCAAATCCAAATCCCCATTTGGTAACACAGAACAACAGATAGACGAGTGAACCAAGCGGCAACAGCAGGTTGCTGACTAAGAAGTCCTCAGAATCCAGAACATCTCTCGCGCCGATAATGTGGAGGTTACTCCATATATTGTAGCCCAGAACACAGGGCAGGCTGGCGATCAGGACGAAAATACAGTTGATCACGGAAGCCTTTCTTCTGCTCCATCCAAAGTTATCCATGCAGCTGGAAAGCAGATTTTCAAACACGGCGATAACAGTTGAGAAGCTTGCCGCCGACATAAATAAGAAGAACAGCATGCCCCAGATCCGTCCGCCTGCCATGTTTGCAAACACGTTCGGAAGTGTGATGAAGATCAGCTGTGGACCGGCATCCGGCTGTACGCCGAAGGAAAAGCATGCCGGGAAAATAATCAGTCCGGCGGAAAGGGCTACCAGCGTATCAAGGCCGCAGATCCGTACCGCCTCGCCTGCAAGCGTATGCTCCTCGGACATGTAGCTCCCGAAGATCTCCATTGCCGCAATGCCAAGGCTTAATGTAAAGAAGGACTGGTTCATGGCAGCCATGATCACCGATCCGAGTCCGACCTCCGACGCGCGTTTGAAATCCGGGAGAAGGTAAAAGCTCAGTCCCTCTTTCGCACCCGGAAGGATCAGGCTGTGTCCCGCAAGCACCAGGATCAGCAATAACAGCGCCGCCATCATCCATTTTGTGATCTTCTCAAGGCCATTCTGAAGACCTCTGCTGCAGATAAAGAATCCTACAACAACAGTCACAGCCATCCATAATCCCATCTCACCGGGATTGCCGAGCATATCCCCAAATACTCCCGCGACCTGATCTGCATTCATTCCGGTAAATGTTCCCGTCGCGAACTTCACGAAATAGCTGAGCATCCAGCCAGATACGGTCGTGTAATACATCATTAACAGGTAACAGCCGAGGATACAGAACCATCCGTGTACATGCCATTTACTGCCCGGCTTTTCCAGTGCCCGATACGCGCCGACCGCGCTCTTTCGTCCCGCACGTCCCACCGCAAGCTCCATCGTGAGGACCGGGACGCCCATACACAACAGAAACAGCAGATAGAACAGGACGAATACACCGCCGCCGTTCTGTCCCGCTACATACGGGAACCGCCACACATTTCCAATTCCGATCGCACAGCCCGCGCTTACCAGTAAAAAACCTAAACGTGAGCCAAAATTTTCTCGTTTCATAAGTATAACTCCCCTCTTACGGCTGCGGTCCGCGTCTGTCTTATCCGCAGCTCTTATCCTGCTGGCGTCACTGTATTCGGTATTGTACAGTATGTTCCGTTTGGGTAACTGTTTGGAACGTATCTGCCCTTGTACCGCCATCCAGCATCAGTAGTCTTATGATACCGCCCGGTAAAAGGATTTGCAACCGCGCATTTTGTATGATATCATAAGAAAAACTTATGTTTTACGAAGAGTAACGATGCTTCCCACAGAGTGGGGCGATTTATTCCTATTTTTTAGGAGGAGCTTATGAACACAAACCAGCTGCGCTACTTCGTGACCGCCGCTGAATGCCGCAGCTTCACGAAAGCCGCGGACCAGTTTTATATTACCCAGACTGCCATCACCCAGCAGATCCGCGCGTTAGAAGACAGCCTCGGCGTCCCGCTCTTTGACCGGTCGAGCCGCCCGATCTCCCTGACTCCGGCCGGAAGCGCATTTCTAAGTGATGCAAGGTCGATCCTCGGCCGCATTGATCAGGCGGTAAACCGGATTCAGGAGGTTTCAACCGGTATGGTAGGAACCCTGCGGATCGGATATACAAAAGGCTTTGAGCGAAGCAATTTTTCCAACTCCCTGCGTTTCTTCCATAATAAATATCCAAATATTCTTGTCTCCTGTTACCGCCGGAACACCGATCTTCTCGCCGCGGGGCTATTGAAGGACGAATATGATATTATTTTTACCTGGGACAGCACGGAGCTCGTGAAAAACGAGTCCATTGAATACCGGCTCATTGAACGCAGTCCTTTGATGGTCGCTGTTTACAGCAATCATCCACTTTCCAGGCGGGAATCCCTTCAGCGGTCAGA
>ENA-UESS01001350-UESS01001350.1-human-gut-metagenome-genome-assembly--contig:-NODE-1350-length-10917-cov-5.023432_pt1 | contig 10917 bp, 6 predicted proteins | sample MGYA00243004_ERZ508005 | MGnify/ENA primary metagenome ERZ508005 (study PRJEB26167, sample SAMN06115471) | human gut metagenome | host: Homo sapiens | place: China:Guizhou | collected 2016-06-29...
GAGAAATACGGACAAGAACAATTACTGGCCATGGTAGCACATGGTGACATAGACTATGCCGTATGCGACGAGAGCATGATGTTGCTTGAAGAAGCAGGTATTAAACTAAACAGGGGCAAACGCATCCTGTTATTATCGGCAAAAGGTTTTCCGGTAGAGGTATTATTCCTTCGTGATGATGATATTCCTCAGTCTGTAGCTAACGGTGTGGCGGATATTGGTATTGTCGGAGAGAACGAGTACGTAGAGAAAGGGCAAGAGGCGAAATTGATCAAGCGTCTGGGCTTTAGTAAGTGCCGTCTATCCTTAGCTATCCCAAAAGATGAGGAATATAAGGGGGCTGAATGGTTTGAGGGAAAAACGATCGCTACTTCCTATCCCGCGATCCTACGGTCTTTCTTGGAGGAGAGAGGCGTGAAGGCGGATATTCATGTAATCAGCGGCTCCGTGGAAATCGCCCCGGGCATTGGCTTGGCGGACGCTATCTTTGATATCGTAAGCTCCGGTAGCACTTTGGTGAGCAATCAATTGAGAGAAGTGGAGGTGGTCCTTCCTTGTGAGGCTTTATTGATTGCCAACAATAATCTATCCAAAGAGAAACTGGAGATATTGGATGAGCTTCTATTCCGCTTTGAAGCGATTCAAGTCGCCGAGGGCAAGAAGTACGTGTTGCTGAACGCTCCGAAAGAAAAGCTGGATGAGATTATCGAGGTGCTTCCCGGTATGAAGAGCCCGACCATCACGCCTTTGGCGAACGATGAATGGGTCTCTGTTCAATCCGTGATCGCCGAGAAGCATTTCTGGGAAATTATTGGTAAACTAAAATCATTGGGGGCTGAAGGCATCTTAGTGCTTCCGATCGAGAAAATGATTGTATAATATGGAGATTATAAAATATCCCGGACGTGAGGAATGGAGCTCACTAATCAAACGTCCCGCGTTGGATGTAACCACCTTGTTCGATACGGTCCGTACGGTATTGGACGAGGTACGTGAGCAGGGTGACATCGCCGTAAAAGCGTATGAGGAAAAGTTTGATAAGGTGCTCCTTTCTTCCCTTCAAGTCTCGGAAGAGGAGATGCGGGAAGCGGATGCCTTGGTCGCTGAGGACTTGAAACAGGCGATCCGTACGGCAAAGGCGAATATCGAGAAGTTCCATGCCTCACAGCGTTTCGAGGGAAAGAAAGTGGAGACTACCCCGGGAGTCACTTGTTGGCAGAAAGTGGTAGCGATCGAGAAAGTCGGTTTATATATTCCGGGCGGGACGGCGCCTTTGTTTTCCACGGTATTGATGTTGGCAGTGCCCGCACGTATCGCCGGCTGCAAGGAGATCGTATTATGTACGCCACCGAACCGGGAAGGGAAAGTACATCCCGCTATCCTGTTCGCCGCAGAGGTCGCAGGTGTAAGTAAGATATTCAAGGCTGGAGGAATCCAAGCGATAGCGGCGATGGCCTATGGGACGGAATCGGTCCCCAAGGTGTATAAGATCTTTGGCCCCGGTAATCAATACGTGACGGCGGCAAAGCAATTAGTAAGCCTGAAAGAGGTCGCCATTGATATGCCCGCCGGACCATCCGAGGTAGAGGTGATCGCGGACGAGACAGCGAATCCCGATTTTATCGCCGCCGATTTCCTCTCGCAGGCCGAGCATGGAGTGGATAGCCAAGCGATCCTCGTAACCGCTTCGGAAACGATCGTGGAACCCGTGGCCCGTGCCATCCAAGAGCAACTCGATCGTTTGCCTCGAAAGGAAATTACCGAGAAATCATTAGCGCACAGCCGTATCATCGTATTGAAAGATTCGCGGGAAGTCGTAGACTTCACGAACCAATACGCTCCCGAACACTTGATTATCCAGACGGCGGATTACACCGCTATCGCGGAGCGAATCGAGAACGCCGGCAGTGTCTTTATGGGTCCATATACTCCGGAAAGCGCAGGCGATTATGCTTCCGGCACGAATCATACCTTGCCGACCAACGGCTATGCCAAGGCATATAGCGGCGTGAACTTGGATAGTTTCATCAAGAAGATCACTTTCCAAGAGATCACTTCCGATGGTATCCGTGCCTTGGGTAGTACGATCCAAACCATGGCGGCCAACGAGCAGCTGGATGCTCACCGCAACGCAGTAACAATTAGATTGAACACGATATGAAAGACCTAAAAGATTTAGTAAGACCGAATGTCTGGAATTTGAAACCGTATTCATCCGCACGTGATGAGTTTCATGGGGATGCCTCCGTTTTTCTGGACGCGAATGAGAATCCGTGGAATATGCCGTATAACCGTTATCCCGATCCCTTGCAGTGGAAATTGAAGGATCGTCTGGCCGTGTTGAAAGGCGTGGACCGTAGCTCGATCTTCTTGGGCAATGGCAGTGACGAGGCCATCGATCTGGTGATCCGTGCTTTTTGCGAGCCGGGGTTGGATAGTGTAGTGACGATCTCGCCGTCGTATGGCATGTATGAGGTGGCAGCGAATGTAAATAACGTGGAATGCCGTAAGGTTTCTTTGGACGAAAACTTTGATTTGGATGCGGAAGCCGTATTGGAATCGGCGGACGAGTGGACAAAAGTGATCTTCCTATGTTCTCCGAATAACCCTAGTGGCAACAGTCTGGATCGTGGCTCGATCTATAAGATCTTGAAGAATTATGAAGGAATCGTGGTGATCGATGAGGCTTATATCGACTTCTCCGCTTATCCCTCTTTCTTGAAGGAATTATCCGGGTTCCCGAATCTGATCGTTCTTCAAACCTTGTCGAAAGCGTGGGGAGCGGCGGGTATTCGTTTGGGTATGGCATTCGCCTCTCCGGAGATTATCGGTGTCTTGAATAAGATCAAATATCCGTATAACGTCAACCAGCTTACACAGGAGAAAGCTTTGGAGCTCTTGAACGACGAGGCGAACTGCCGAACCACGGCTTCCTCGGTGAACGTTCCCTTCGGCCCGAGAAAGGCCACGCAAGGCAAAGCCTATCAAGTATATCCTTCGGACGCTAATTTCTTGTTGGTGAATGTCGCCAAGGCGGATGCCATGTATAATGGGCTCGTGAAGAAAGGGATCGTAGTGCGTAACCGTAGTAACGTGCAGAAATGCCGGGGTTGCCTTCGTATTACGATCGGTACGCCGAAAGAGAATGATAGCTTATTGAACGCGATGAAAAACATGAAATTATGAGCACGAGGAAAAGAGCGTTGTTTATCGACCGGGACGGCACGCTTGTAAAAGAGCCGCCCGTAGATTATCAATTGGATAGCTTGGAGAAACTAGAGTTTGTCCCGAAGGTGATGCGTAACCTCTATTTCATTCGCGAGCGGTTGGATTTCGAGTTCGTGATGGTCTCCAACCAAGACGGGCTGGGAACGCCCTCTTTCCCGGAGGAGACTTTCTGGCCTGCCCATAACTTGATGCTAAAGACGCTGGAAGGCGAGGGGATCGTGTTCGACGATATCTTGATCGATCCTTCCTTTCCCGAGGATAATTCCCCGAATCGTAAGCCTCGTACGGGAATGCTCACGAAATATATGACCGGTGAATACGATCTGGAGAATAGTTTCGTGATCGGGGACCGCCTTACGGATATGGAGTTGGCCCATAATCTGGGCGCTAAAGGTATCTGGTTGCGCCCGGAGGAGGGAGCGGAGAGTGAGTTGGCGGCTTACGCTACCTCATTGTCTCCCGCCTATATCACGGATGATTGGGATAAGATCACCGAGTATCTGTTTGCCGGCGAGCGTCGTGCGGTCGTACAGCGTACCACGAAGGAGACGGACATCTATGTGGACTGGAATCTGGATGGAACCGGAAAGACATCTATCTCTACCGGGCTTGGTTTCTTCGATCATATGTTGGATCAGATCGGTAAGCATTCCGGTACGGATCTGACGGTACGGGTAAAAGGCGACCTGGAGGTCGACGAGCATCATACGATAGAGGATACGGCGATTGCCCTTGGCGAGGCGATGCTGAAAGCGCTGGGTGATAAGCGAGGGATCGAGCGTTATGGGTATTGCCTTCCGATGGACGATTGCTTGTGTAGTGTGGCGCTGGATTTCGGTGGCCGTCCTTGGTTGGTTTGGGACGCTGAGTTCCACCGTGAGAAAGTGGGAGATATGCCTACGGAGATGTTCCTCCATTTCTTCAAGAGCTTGAGCGACGCTGCCCGCATGAATTTGAATATCCGTGCCGAGGGTACGAACGAGCATCATAAGATAGAAGGTATCTTCAAGGCCTTGGCCCGCTCGATCAAGATGGCGATCCGGCGGGATATTTATCGGTTTGAGCTACCGAGTACGAAAGGACTCTTGTAATCTGTAAAAAACACTACTGTATTTGTACACGAATACAGTAGTGTTTTAGTCTGAATACTATAGTGTTTATCCACAAACACTATAGTGTTTTCGACTCAGATTCTATGACATCAGATAAACCGATAAAAGCCTATAGAGGATATTCCTCGAAAGCATATAGAACCGTGGAGAGATACCTTTCTCCTGTGTCCGGAAGCAACGCCACGATCGTTTTTCCCTCATTCTCCGGAAGTTTAGCTAGTTCCACGGCGGCGTATACGGCGGCTCCGGAAGATATTCCTACCAGCAACCCTTCCTTCCCGGCCAGTTCCCGGCTGGTACGGATCGCATCATCGTTCGTTACTCGCAGGATCTTGTCAACTACCTCCCCGTTGTAGGTCTTGGGGATAAAGCCAGCTCCGATGCCCTGTATCTTGTGCGGGCCGGGCTTGCCCCCGGAAAGTACCGGTGAATCGCTAGGCTCTACCGCTACGATTTGTACGTTCGGGTTGTGAGCTTTCAATCCGGCACCGACACCGCTGACCGTGCCTCCGGTTCCTACGCCGGCTACAAACAGATCGACTTTACCATCCGTATCACGCCAGATCTCTTCGGCGGTCGTACGGATATGTACGGCCGGGTTAGCGGGATTCTCGAATTGTTGTAGGATGATGGAATCGGGAGTCGCGTCACGCAGTTCCTCCGCTTTGGCGATGGCTCCTTTCATGCCTTCCGCCCCGGGGGTGAGGACGAGCCGGGCACCTAACGCTTTCAATAAGTTACGACGCTCGGCACTCATGGTATCCGGCATGGTCAGGATTAATTTGTAGCCTTTCGAGGCGGAGACAAAAGCGAGTCCGACTCCGGTATTACCGCTGGTCGGTTCGATAATGGTAGCGCCGGGTTTCAACAAGCCTTTAGCCTCGGCGTCCTCGATCATCGCCAAGGCGACGCGGTCTTTTACGCTACCAGCCGGGTTGAAATATTCCAGCTTGCCGATTACTTGGGCTTTAAGGCCCTTGCTTGCGTTGAAATTAGAGAACTCCAACAGGGGAGTGTTGCCGACAGGGTCGGTCAGTTGTCTTGCTATTCTTGCCATATACAAATGAATTTTGTTGTTTCTGGATTCTTTTATTTATATGACAAAGATAGTGGATGGATTGTTTACGGCATATACCATAAACCGGGTATTTTTTTACCTCCTTCTATGCGTCACGCACAAAAGGAGGTTACAATCATAATTATATACAAGTCTGAAAGGACTCTCTTTAATGTCTGCCTCCTCCTAAGGCTTGGTAGAGGTTTACGGTGGCTTGAAGCTCGTCAAAACGATCCGTTATTTGGGAGAGCTGGGCGCTGAGCAGGGTTTGCTGTGCCGTGAGCACTTCCAAATAAGTAGTGTTTCCATGCGTCATCAGCAATTGGGTGCTACGCACGGCATCTTCAAGCGATTCGATTTGGTGTGTACGCAAGTCGATCTTTCCCTTTGCGGTCTGGGCTTGGGTAAGTGCGTCGTTCACCTCTTTTCCGGCGTTGAGCACGGTTTGTTGGAAAGTGAGCTTGGCCTCCTCTTGCTGCGCTTTCGCTATTTTCAATTGGGCGATATTCGCTCCTTTGTTAAATAACGGTTGCGTGAGGGAGCCGACCGCCGATAGTAATAGTTTACCCGGATTTACGATGTAACTGCCTGCGCTGTTTGTCCACCCTGCGCTGCCGCTAAGACGTAGCGAGGGATAAAAATTGGAGCGTGCGGAGGCTGTCCCGTAGAACGCTTGCGCCAATGCGTACTCGGCGCTACGTACATCCGGACGGTTCGATAGCAGCTGCACCGGGATGCCGATCGCCAGATCCGGGGTCAAGGACTGCTCTTCCAATCTTCCTCGCTCGATATCTTGAGGTGTTTCTCCTAATAAGACGGCAAGCGTATTCTCGGTCTCCCGGATGGTCTGTTCCAGATCCTTAACAGAGGTCTCGATGGAGTAGCAAGTAGCCTCGGTTTGCGATACGGCCGCCTCGGTAGTCATGCCGGCTGCCATTAACGCTTGGGTGGCACGAAGGCTCTCTTGCCATCTCACGGCAGTTTCCGTCGTGATCTCGTATTGCCGATCCAGCATCAATAGGGTATAATATAAATTGGCGATGTTGGCGATCAGTTGTGTTTGTACGGCTTGGCTATACGCTTGGCTTTGCGACAAGGCGGCTTTTGCTTGTCGTTTGGCGTTTGTCAGCCGGCCGAAGATATCGATCTCCCAACTGGCCGATACCGGGACGTTGTATGTCCACGACGCTTTTGCCTTATTGAAACTACTTGTCGTGCCCTGCGGATCTAGGGAGAGCGACGGGAGGTAGGAGAGGCGGGAGGTCATTAACGCCGCCTCGGCTTCTTGCACCTTTAGATGGGCAATCCGCAGATCTGTATTATTGGCTAATCCCCGTTCGATCAAGGATTGCAAGGCCGGATCGGTGAACAGGTCCCGCCAACTGATATTCCCGATGGAGAAGGTATCTGCCGGGGCTATCTCCTCCCGATATAGATTCTCCGGGAGGGTGGCGACAGGCTCGTATTTCTTGTAAATGCCGCAGCTATTCAACGCTAGCGTCGCTACGGCAAAGAGTATGATGTTATTCTTCATATACATTATATATATACAACCGGATAGATTATTTCTTGCTATCTAAATATTCTTTTCTTTCTTCGGCGGCCTCTTTTACCTCTTCTTGCACCTGCCAATCAAGGGAACGCTCGAATTGGATCGGGCGTAGTTTCTCTTGCAGGTATTGGAACGTGATGAATAAGCAAGGCACGATAAATAACAAAGCCAATGTACCGATCAACATACCGCCAACGGCACCGGTTCCCAACGAGCGGTTTCCATTAGCGCCTACGCCGTTGGAAACGATCAATGGCAGCAAACCGAATATCATCGTAAGAGCGGTCATCAAGATCGGGCGCAGACGAACCTTCGCTGCGCTAAGAGCGGCCGAGGTCAGGCTCATGCCGGACAAGCGGCGCTGGGTAGCGTACTCCGTCAATAAGATGGCGGTCTTCGCCAACAACCCGATCAACATGATCAGACCGGTTTGCAGATAAATGTTATTCTCCAATCCCATGAACTTAGCGAACAAGAAACTACCCATCAAACCCATCGGTACGGAAAGAATCACGGCGAAAGGAACAAGAAAACTCTCGTACAAGGCACTTAGGATCAAATAAATCATCAAGATACAGATACTGAAGATGATAATGGTCGTATTACTCTGCTGGTTCTCCTCACGGGTGATACTACCGAAGTCGTAGCCATACCCTTTCGGGAGCGAAGTGACCGCTGTCTCTTTTACCGCTTTGATAGCATCCCCGGAGCTATATCCATTGGCCGGTACGGCATTGACGGCGATCGAATTATACATATTGAAACGGGCTAAAGATTCGGCACCGTATACCTTGGTCAAGGTGATAAACTGACTAAGCGGTGCCATCTCGCCGTTCGACATGCGTACGAACGTATTATTCAAGGAGGTCTCATCCAGACGATATTTAGGATCGGACTGTATCATCACCTTATACACCTTCGAGAAGCGGTTGATATTCGACACATATTGCCCTCCGTAATAACCGGAAAGGGTTGATAGAACAGCATCCGGAGTGATTCCGGCCCGCTTGCATTTCGCCGCGTCCACATCCACGCGCCATTGCGGGTACTTGATATCGAAGGTAGAGTAAGCCGTAGCGATCTCGGGCCGTTCACGCAAGGCTGCGAGATATTGCTGGGTCGTGTTAAAGAAGGTCGTTAAGTCTCCACCGGCCTTGTCTTGCGTATGCATTTCCAATGCGTTACCCATACCATATCCGGGGATCATGGCGGGGGCGATGGCGAAAATCGTAGCGTCCTTGATATCTGCTGTACGGCCATATACCTGTCCGATCACGGCTTGTACGTTATCTTCCTTGTCCGGGCGCTCATCCCAATGTTTTAGTTTCAAGATGAACATACCGAAAGAGCTACCTTGTCCGGCCAGCAAACCATAACCGGAAACCTTGGAATAAGATTGAAGCTGTGGAATCTGGTTGATCCGTTGCTCGATATTCGTCATGATCTTGTTAGTCGTAGCCAAGGAGCTTCCGGAGGCCGTACTTACGTTGACAAAGACCGTACCTTGATCCTCATCGGGCACCAAGCTGGATTTTGTCGTGTTCATCAAGACGATAAGTAATACGATGGAGCATGCCAACAGCGACCAAGCCAGCCATTTCCGCTTGATAAAGAACAACACCCCGTGCTTATATTTCTTGATGACCGAATCGAATGCGGCGTTGAACGCCTTACGGAAACGTGCGGCGAAGTTATTCTTTTGGGTGCCGTCCTCGTTGATGTAAGGCTTCAATAAGATAGCGCAAAGCGCCGGGCTTAACGTTAACGCGTTAACGGTAGAGATACCTACGGCCGCCGCCATCGTCAAGCCGAACTGCGTATAGAACGTACCGGATGTACCGCTCATGAAGGATACCGGAATAAACACGCCCATAAATACCAATGAAGTAGAGACGATGGCGGATGTCAATCCTTTCATCGCGTCCATACTAGCCATATAAGAGGACTTATATCCAACGTCGAACCGAGCTTGGACTGCCTCTACAACAACGATCGCATCATCCACCACCGTACCGATCACCAATACCAAAGCGAATAAAGTGATCAAGTTGATGCTAAATCCGGCGACCGTCATAAAGGCGAACGTACCGATCAAGGAAACTACGATCGCTACCAACGGAATCAGCGTAGAACGGATATCCTGCAAGAAGACATATACCACAAGGATAACGAGGATAATGGCCTCTATCAAGGTTTTTACAACCTCATGGATCGAGGCGTACAAGAAATCATTCGTACTCATCAATTTTACGACCTCGATACCTTTCGGGAAGTCTTTCGAGGCTTCCTCAAGAAAAGCGTCGATCTTATTATTCACCTCCGTGGCATTCGATCCGGCTGTCTGGAAAACCATACAGGAGATACCCGGCTTACCGTTTGTTTGTCCGATATAGGCATAACTCTCCTTTCCTAACTCAATGTCTGCTATCTCTTTTAGCTTCAATACCTCTCCATCCTCGGTGGAGCGGATCACGATATCGCCGAATTCCTCCGGAGTAAGCAGGCGTCCGCTATATTTCATGGTGTACTGATACGTCTCGTCCGAGTTCTCGCCTAAAGAACCCGTGGCGGACTCAATATTTTGCTCGGCCAACACGGAGGTCACGTCCGAGGGGATCAATTTGTATTGGGCCATAACGTCGGGCTTCATCCAGATACGCATACTGTAATCGCCACCCATAACCATCAACTCGCCGACTCCGGAGATACGGAGTATCTCTGGTTTTAGGTTGATGCTGATGTAATTACTGAGGAAGTTCTCGTCATAAGAACCGTCCGGGCTATAGAGCGAGAAGATCTGTAACATACTGGTCTGGCGCTTGGAAGTCGTGACACCCACTTGGGTAACCTCGGCCGGCAATTGCCCGGTCGCTTTCGATACACGGTTCTGTACGTTTACGGCGGCCATGTCCGGATCGGTTCCTTGTTGGAAATAGATCGTGATCGTGGCGGTACCGGAGTTGGTAGCCGTGGAGGTCATGTAGGTCATATCTTCCACGCCGTTGATCGCCTCTTCCAAAGGGGCTACGACACTCTTCTGCATGGTCTCGGCATTCGCCCCGAAGTAAGTCGTACTGACCATAACGGTAGGAGGGGCGATATCCGGATATTGTTCTACGGGCAAGGTGAAAAGCCCGATGATACCCGCAACCATAATCGTGATGGAAATTACGGCGGACAGTACGGGGCGTTCTATAAATGTGCTAACTTTCATTGTTCTTAATTTTGTTTTACTTCAATCGGTGTTCCTTCACGCAATAAACCTACGCCTTCGGCTACGATCACGTCGCCGCTATTCAATCCGGCGTTTACGATATACTCTTGTCCTCCGTTCACACGGGTCACTTCTACGGGGGCGGATTGCGTCTTGCCGTCCACTACCTTGAAGACAAATACCCGGTCTTGGATCTCGAACGTGGCGGCTTGGGGAATTACGACGCAGTTATCGTATGTAACCGGAATGATCACATTCCCGGAGCCCCCGCTATTCAATAATTGCTCCTCGTTCGGGAATGCGGCACGCAAGCTGACTGTTCCGGTGTTTTGATCGATAATGCCGCTGATCGTCTCGATCTTTCCCGTTTGGGGATAAAGCGATTTATCGTTCAGTTGAAGCTCTATCTCGGGCATATTCTCCAAGGCTTTGTCTTTCGAGCCGTATTGACGGGTCAAGGCCAATAGCTGATTCTCGGTCATGGAGAAATACACATACATCTCGGAATTGTCCGATACCGTGGTGAGCGGTTTGGGCAGGTTTGCGCTTACTAATGCGCCTACACGATAAGGCAGGGTTCCGATGACGCCGTTCGAGGGGCTTTTCACTTCCGTGTAAGAAAGGTTGTTACGGGCGTTTATCTCTTGTGCCTCCGCTTGGGCTAATTGGGCTTTTGCCGAGAGTAGAGTGTTGTAGGCGGTCTTTAGGTCGAACTCGGAAACTACTTTGTTTTTATACAATTCTTGTTTACTGT
>ENA-UESS01001354-UESS01001354.1-human-gut-metagenome-genome-assembly--contig:-NODE-1354-length-10910-cov-13.452414_pt1 | contig 10910 bp, 8 predicted proteins | sample MGYA00243004_ERZ508005 | MGnify/ENA primary metagenome ERZ508005 (study PRJEB26167, sample SAMN06115471) | human gut metagenome | host: Homo sapiens | place: China:Guizhou | collected 2016-06-29...
GTGTCTCGGTGGGCGCCGCATCATTAAACACGATCAACTCCACGCTCTGGGCTGCTTCCGAGGAAGCAGCGGCAGAGGAAGCCACGGACGATGCTGCGCTGGAAGCAGCACCGCCGCAGGCGGTGAGGGCAGCGGCTGCACCGGTCATACCGGCAGCGGCCAGAAACCTCCGACGGGAAATGCGATGGTCGTTCATCTCTGTTTTCTCCTTACTTCAAGTGAAAAAATAGTATATTTCTACGCCCCGTAAAGGAAAACAGGGCAGGAAACCTTACTTACGGGCGCACTCGCCGTCCAGACCCGCGGCGATGCGTACTCCGTGCTCCAGGCTGGGCAGAATGTACTCCAAATTCTCCTGCACCGCCTTGGGGCTGCCCGGCAGGTTGACGATCAAAGTCTTGCCGCGCAGCACACTGACGCCGCGGCTCAGCATCCCGCGCGGGGTGATGCTCAGGCTGTGATAGCGCATAGCTTCGGCAATGCCGGGGGCGTTGCGGTCGGCCACAGCGCAGGTGGCCTCCGGGGTGATGTCCCGGGGGGAGAAGCCGGTGCCGCCGGTGGTGAGCACAAGGTTCACCTGACGGCCGTCTGCCATGCGGATGAGCTGCGCTTTCAGCGCCTTGGCGCGGGTGACGAGGTCTTTGTCCTCGGTGTAGGTGAAGGCCACCTGCGCGGGGACGTGGTGCCAGAACACCTCGTTCTTGTTCAGAACGCAGTCGGTGCCGCCGTCGTTCCACTTTTCCACAACCAGCCTGGCAATGTTCATGCCGGTGGCGGTCACATAGTAGTTGCTGCGGCCCTGGCGCAGGTTGATCTCAAACACGCGGTAGTCGCCGGGGATGCCGCTGTACTTGATGTCAAAGTTGGAAAAACCGGTGTAGCGGCAGGCCTCCAGCATCTTGCGGATGTTCTCCACCAGCGGCAGGGAGGCCGTGTCCTCACTGACGATGGCGGCATGGTTGCCCAGGCCGTGGGGGGTGTGCTCCTCGACCATCGTATGGCCAAGGCACATGGCGCGGACCTTGCCGTTCTCGTCGGAGAACGCCGTCAGCACGCGCATGTGGTCGTCGCCGCCCGGCACCATCTTCTGCAGGACCATGCGGTCCGGGTAGCCGCTGGCATAGATCGTTTTGACGATCTCGGCGGCCTCGGCGGGGGTGGCGGCGGTGTAGACCTTCTTCATCGTGTCAAACGGATGCTTCCAGTAATCAACGCTGGACGACGGCTTGACGATGATGGGGTAGGCAAAGCCCAATTTATCCTCGGTCAGCTCGGCGGCATCGACAGGTGCGGTCAGGATTTTCGAGTCGGGGTAGGGGATGCCGAACTTCTCGCAGACCTCGTAGAACTCGGCCTTTTTCTGGATGGAGCCGTACAGGTCGGCGGCAGGGCCGGGGGCGATATACTCGGTCAGCTCGGCCTTGCGGCGGATGATCATCGCGGCGTAATCGTCGGTGCAGCCGAACAGATAGAGCCGCTTGCCCTTGTGCTGTGCCGCAAACTCGTGCAGAATGCGCAGCATCGTGTCCTCGTTGTCCATATCGGGCACGGTGGTAAAGTGGATGATTTTGGAATACTTGGTCGGAGCCATCGGGTAGCGGCCATAGGCGTAGCTCTCGACGCCGTAAGCCTCATGGAACGCCCGGGCAAAGTTGTAGCAGTTCAGGTCTGCACCAAGGAATACAGGGATAATGTCAGACATGGGAAAGTACATCTCCAATTTTTCAAATTAGGCTTCCCCTGAGGGGGAAGCTGTCCGCGCAGCGGACTGATGAGGGGCAGCCTTGCGGCGGCAATCCGTTTGCGGGCAATAGCGCAAACTCGCCCCTCATCCGGCCTCGGCCACCTTCAGTCTACGCGCCAAGAGCCGCCTACGGCGGTTGCGCTCCGACACGCGCCTGCGGGCGCAGCCCCTTGGGGGGAAGGCTCATAAGATTCACGCATCAAACTTCTCAAAGAACTGCTCATGCCAGGTCAGGAAGGTGTAGGCAGTCCAGATCTTGCGGCGCTCGTGCTTGGGGTCGGCCAGCATGGCGACGAGCTTGTCCTGGTCGAAGTACTCCGCCGCCACATCGCTCATGAAGCTCTTGCGCACCTTGGCGGAAAACGCCGGGTCCTCGAGCCACTTGGCAATCGGCACGGGGAAGCCCTTCTTCGTGCGGTTGGCCCAGGCGTCGGGCAGGGTCTTGTTGGCGGCGGTGCGCAGCACGGCCTTCGTGTCGCCGCGCAGCTTGTAGCTGTCGGGGTAGGTCTGGGCCTCGCGCAGGACCTCGCGGTCCAGATAGGGCACGCGCAGCTCAAGGCTGTGTGCCATGCTCATCTTGTCGGCCTTCAGCAGAATGTCCCCGGGCAGCCACAGGTTCAGGTCAAGGTACTGCTTCTTTTCCAGCTCGCTCAAGTCCTTGACGCGGTCATAGATCGGCGCGGCGACCTCGCGGGCCGTGGGGCCGACGCGGTACTTAGGTCTAAGAATGTCGTAGGCATCCTTCTCCTCAAAGACGTGCGCCTGGCCGATGAACCAGTCCTCGGGGCGGCCGCTGCCCTTGATGATGAAGTCGTGCCCCTTGAAGTAGGGCAGGTGCTGGCTGGCATCGCTGGCCAGATGGCGCAGCGGCGCGGGGATGTGCTTGTACTTCTGCATCAGCGGGGTGTCGGCGTACCACTCGTAACCGGCGTAGATCTCGTCCGCGCCCTCGCCGGACAGCACCACCGTGACATGCTGGCGCGCCAGCTGGCACAGGAAGTAGAGCGGCACGCTGGACGGGTTGGACTGGGGCTCGTCCATGTGGTACTGGATGTCGGCGAAGGCGTCGAGGCACTGCTCTTTCGTCAGCATCTCGCGGTAGTTCTTGATGCCGAGCTTCTGGCTCAGCTCGCCCGCCTCGGTGGTCTCGTCAAATTTATGCGTGCCGTCGGGGCTTGCAAAGCCGACGGAGAAGGTCTCGTCGGGCATCAGGCAGGCCGTGATATAGCTGGAATCGACACCGCCGGACAGGAACGCGCCCAGCTTGACGTCGCTGATGCGGTGGGCGGCCACGCTCTCCCGCACGCGGGCATCGATCTCATCGGCGGCGGCCTCGTAGGAGAGCGTCGTGGGGTGGCGGAAATCGACATCCCAGTAGCGCTCGATCTGCATCTTGCCGTCCCTGTAGGTGAACCAGTGGGCCGGGGGCAGCTTGTAGGTCCCCTTGAAGAACGTCTCATTCATGGCGCTGTACTGGAAGGTCAGGTAGGGGCGCAGGGCCTCGGCGTTGACCTCGCGGCGGAAGCCGGGGTGCTCAAGCAGGCTCTTTATCTCGGAGCCGAACAGCAGCTCGCCCGCGTCAGTCTGGGTATAATAGAACGGCTTGATGCCGAAAATATCGCGCGCGCCGTACATCTCGTTCGTTTTCGTGTCCCATACGACGAAGGCAAACATGCCGCGCAGCCTGGCGGCCAGCGCCGTGCCGTACTCCTCATAGCCGTGGATGATGACCTCGGTGTCGCAGTGGGTCTTGAAGATGTGCCCCTTGGCCTGCAGCTCGGTGCGCAGGTCCATGAAGTTGTAAATTTCACCGTTGAACACGCAGACGACAGTGGCATCCTCATTGTACATGGGCTGCTTGCCTGCGGCCAGGTCGATGATGCTCAAACGGCGGAAGCCCAGCGCAATGGCCGTGCGCGGGTCGTCGCCGCTGATATGGTAGCCTTCCATATCGGGGCCGCGGTGGATGATGCGGTCCGCCATTCTGTGCAGGATGGCCTCGCGCTGTTCACGCAGACCGGTAAAGCCAACAAAACCACACATGGTACATTCCCTTTCTCTCTATAGGCGCAATCATAGGATTTTAACTTATATATTTGTATATTGTACCACAGATGAGGGAAAAAGAAAAGTAGACGGGGAAAATATGTGAAGAAAAGTGAAACGCAAAATGGCTTCCCCCTCAGGGGAAGGCCTGACAAACAAAAGCGGCAGGATGCCGAAACATCCTGCCACAGAAATATAACGTTACGCTTCCTCTTCCGTCGTCACCTTATCGGTTTTCCCCTCGCCGTCCAGCGCTTCCTCCAGCGTGTGCCAGGCCAGCACGGCGCACTTGACGCGGGCAGGGACGTGGGCAATGCCCTGCAAAGCGGCTACGTCCTCCAGGTCGTCCAGCTCCTCGGGCGTGATCTTGCCCTTGATCATCTGGAAGTACAGGCTGATGAGGCGGTGCGCGTCCTCGACGGTGCGGCCCTTCACAAGGTCGATCATCAGCGAAGCCGATGCCTGCGAGATGGCGCAGCCGCTGCCGATAAACCCGGCGTCCTCGATTTTGCCGTCTTTTACGCGCAATTGCAGCGTGATGTCGTCACCGCAGCTGGGGTTGACACCCTCCAGGCTGTGGGTCGCCCCCTCGACGGGGTGGCGGTTCTCTTTGCTGCGGCTGTTCTCGGTAATGATCTGGGTATACAGTTCGTTCAGGTTCACAGGCCCATCACCTTTCTGACATTTTCAAGATTTTCCAGCAGGGCGTCCACGTCCTCGGGTGTGTTGTAGATCGCCACGCTGGCGCGGCAGCAGCTGCCGATGCCCAGGAACTCCATCAGGGGCTGGGCGCAGTGATGCCCGGCGCGCACGGCCACGCCGCCCGCGTCCAGAATCGTCGCTACATCGTGGGGATGAACGTCGTTGACATTGAAGCTGACAACGCCGTAGCGGCCCTCGGCCACAGGCTCACCGTAGACGGTCAGCCACGGCATGGCGCGCATACCGGCCAGCATACGGTCCAGCAGCGCATGCTCATGGGTCTCCATGGCCTCCCAGCCGATGCCCTTCATATAGTCGATGGCGGCGGCAAAGCCGACCTCGCCGCCGACGTTGCGGGTGCCGGCCTCAAACTTGCGGGGGCCGTCGGCCCAGGTCGCGCCGCTTTCATGCACAGCGCCGATCATATCGCCGCCGCTCATGAACGGGGGCATCTTTTCCAGCAGTCCGGCGCGTGCGTACAGCGCACCGACGCCCATGGGGGCGTACAGCTTGTGGGCAGAGCAGGCCGCAAAATCCACGTCCAGTTTCTTGACGTCCACGGGGGTGTGGGGCGCGCTCTGGGCGCAGTCCAGCACGACCACAGCGCCCACGGCGTGGGCACGCTTCACAATTTCTTCCACAGGCGCGCGCAGGCCCAGCACGTTCGAGACCATCGCCACGGCGACGACCTTCGTCTTGGGGGTGATTTTTTTGTCCAGCTCCTCGGTGGTCAGGCGGCCGTTCTCGCCGGGATACATATAAACAAGCTTCGCACCGGTGGCCTTGGCCACGCGCTGCCACGGCACCATGTTGGAGTGGTGCTCGGCCACGGAGATAACGATTTCATCGCCCTCATGCAGAAAATTCATGCCGTAGCTGTAGGCGACGAGGTTCAGGCTCTCCGTCGTGTTCTGGGTGAACACGATCTCGTCGTCCTCTGCGTTAAAGAACTGCGCTACGGTGTGGCGGGCTCCCTCGTGGGCGTCGGTGGCGCGCATGGCCAGCTCGTAAACGCCGCGGTGGGGGTTCGCGTTCTCTTTCGTATAGTAATCGACCACCGCGTTCAGGACCTGCATGGGGTGCTGGGTCGTGGCGGCGCTGTCCAGATAGACAAGGCGATTGCCGTTTTCGTCGGCAGCCAGAATCGGAAAATCAGCCGTCCAGTTCATCATTCAGCCTCCGTGCAACATTTTCACGTACTTCATCCTGCAAAGAATCCAACGGGATCTTATCAATGGCCGGGGCAAAGCGGGCGTCCACCATCAAGCGGCGGGCCTGTGCTTCGCTCAGGCCGCGGGAGCGCAGATAGTAGAGCTTGTTCTCGTCGAGACGGCCTACGCTGGCGGCGTGCTGGCCCTCGACCTCCTCCTCACCGCAGAGGATGAGGGGGGCGGTACGGTTGCGGGCGCTGGGGCTGAACAGCAGCACGTCCTCGCTCTCATGGCCGACGCCGCGCTTGGCACCGCGCTGAAAATCGACAGTACCGCGCAGAATTTTATCGGCACTGCCGGTCAACACACCGGCGGTGTGCATCTCGCACAGGGTGTCCATGCCGGTGTGGACGGACACGTCGTTGAAGTCCAGCACGTCATTGCTGTGGCCGAAGTAGACGGCATCGAGATCGTACTCGCACTTGTTGTGGTTCAGCAGCGTGCGGGCACCGCAGGCGACGACGGAGCCGCCCAGCTCAATGCGGACCTGCTCCACGCGGGCGGAGGTGCCCTGCTCAATGGCAACGGCGTTCCAGCGGTGGGCACGGTTGCCCAGCAGCTGCACCTGCACCAAAACTACATGCGCACCCTCGGCGGCGCGGATGCGGGTCAGGTTGGCGGAGACGCCGCCCTCGGCATCGCCGCGCACGACCTGCACGACGGTCAGGCTGCTGCCCGCCGCCGCGTCGATGGTCAGATAGGTCAGCGCGTGGGGGTGGTCGGCGTCGAGCGCCGTCTCAAACACGACGGGCGCGTCGGCGGTACCGGTCACGGCCAGATGGTTGACAAGGTTGGCGTTTGCGGCCAGCCAGGCGTCGGTCTCGGCACCCATGCCGCTGGCGGCAAAGCTGCCGAAGTCAGCCGCGGCGGGGGCCGTCACACCGGCGGGCAGGGCAGGGGACAGCGCCTCGGCCTTAGCCCAGCCCGCGGCGGGCACGGCAGGCAGTGCCGCCGACGCCGGGGCATAATTCACGCCCAGCGGATTCCAGGTGGAAACCGGGAGGCGGTTCATGGTTGTAGTCATATATATCACCTTAAACTCAATGCTAAGGCTTCCCCCTCGGGGGAAGCTGTCCGCGAAGCGGACTGATGAGGACAAAGCTTGCGGCAGCGACCCATTAACGGGCAATCATGGCAAACGCGTCCCTCATCCGGCCTCGGGCGGGGCCTCGGCCATCTTCCCCCATCGGGGGAAGGCTTACAATCAGCCAATGCTTCCCTTCATCTCCAGATGAATCAGGTTGTTCATCTCCACCGCATATTCCAGCGGCAGCTCCTTGGCGATGGGCTCGGCAAAGCCGCCGACGATCAGGGCGCGGGCGTCCTCCTCGGTCATGCCGCGGCTCATCAGGTAGAAGATGGCCTCCTCGCTGATGCGCCCGATCTTGGCCTCGTGGCCGACGTCCACGGCATCACAGCGGATGTCCATGGCCGGGATCGTGTCGGAGCGGCTGCGGTCATCCAGCATCAGGGATTCGCAGCTCACGCTGGACTTGCTGCCCCTGGCGTTCGGCAGCACAACGACGGACGAGCGGAAGTTCGACACGCCGCCGTCGCGGGCAATGCTCTTGGTGGAAATATGGCTCGTCGTGTTCGGCGCGGCGTGCACGACCTTGGCACCGGTGTCCAGATCCTGCCCGGCACCGGCAAACGTGATGCCGGTGAACTCCATGCGGGCACCCTCGCCCTGCAGGACGCTCATCGGGTACAGGCAGCCCGTGTGGGAGCCGAACGAGCCGGAGACCCACTCGATCGTGCCGCCCTTTTCGACCCGCGCACGCTTGGTGTTCAGGTTGTACATATTCTTGGACCAGTTTTCAATCGTGGAGTAGCGCACGCGCGCACCCTCACCGACGAAAATCTCGACGCAGCCTGCGTGCAGGTTGGCGACGTTGTACTTCGGGGCCGAGCAGCCCTCGATAAAGTGCAGGTATGCGCCCTTGTCCACGATAATCAGGGTGTGCTCGAACTGGCCCGCGCCGGGGGCGTTCAGGCGGAAGTAGGACTGCAGGGGAATGTCCACATGCACGCCCGCCGGGACGTAGACGAAGGAACCACCGCTCCACACAGCGCCGTGCAGCGCCGCAAACTTGTGGTCTGTGGGGGGCACGCACTTCATGAAGTGCTCCTTCACCATGTCGGCGTAGGGGCCGGTCAGGGCGCTCTCCATATCGGTGTAGACGACGCCCTGCGCTGCGACCTCCTCCTTGACGTTGTGGTAAACGACCTCGGAGTCGTACTGTGCGCCGACGCCCGCCAGGCTCGAGCGCTCGGCCTGCGGAATGCCCAGACGCTCAAACGTGTTCTTGATGTCATCGGGCACTTCGCTCCACTTGCCGCGCATCTCGGTGTTGGGGCGCACGTATGTGACGATATTGCGCATGTCCAGCCCCTCCAGGGACGGGCCCCAGTTGGGAATGGACGCTTTGTTGTAAATGTCCAGCGCCTTCAGGCGGAATTCACGCATCCAGTCGGGATCGTGCTTTTCTTTAGAGATCTGCTCCACGATCTCTGCCGTCAGGCCGGAGTTGACCTCAAACGCCGCGTTGACCTTGTCCTTGATGTCGTAGACACTGCGGTCAATCTCGGCGACCTCGGTCTTTTCAGTCTCGAAGGCTCTCATTTGGCTTCGTCCTCCTTCAGCGCGGTGAAGCCTTCCTCAATGATCTCATTGACGAGGCTGCCGTCGCCGGTGCGGACAATGCGGGCGTCGTCCAGCACATGGACGTAATCGACCTGCAGACCCTCCAGGATCTTGGCGTTGTGGGTGATGATGATGAGGGCGTTGTCCGCGTTGTGGTACGCCTTGATGCCGCTGGCAACGGTCTTGACCGCGTCAACGTCGAGGCCGGAGTCGGTCTCATCCAGCAGGGCCAGCGCGGGCTTGAGCATGAGCAACTGCAAAATCTCAGCCTTCTTCTTCTCACCGCCGGAGAAGCCGACGTTCAGATAGCGGTCCGCGTAGGACGGGTCCATGTTCAGGGCCTCCATCTGGGCGGCCATCTCGCGGCGGAACTTCATGACCTTGACGGGCTTGCCGGTCACAGCACCGGCAGCCGTGCGCAGAAAGCTCTCCAGCGTGATGCCGGGGATCTCCTCCGGCGTCTGGAAGGACAGGAACATACCCGCGCGGGCGCGCACGTCGGCGGTCTCGTGGGTGATGTCCTGCCCGCGGAAGATGATCTGACCGCGGGTGACGGTGTAGCGGGGATCGCCCATCAGGGCGCTCATCAGGGTGGACTTGCCGGCACCGTTGTGACCCATCAGAACGTGGGTCTCACCGGCGTTCACCGTCAGGTTCAATCCGTCGAGAAGGACCTTATTTTCCTCACCGACGACGACCTGTAAATCTTTGACTTCCAGCAGCGGGCTGCTCATGGAAAAAACACCTCCAAGTGGTATAACCGGGCTTTTGGGCACAAGTGTCCCCCGGATAGTTTTGCTCTACCGAACTATACTATACTATTTTTATAGGGATTGCAAGAGGGGAACGCAAGAAATTGACACAGAACGATGAAATCGGCCAATTTTCAGCCGATTCGGGGCAAAACAAAAAGGCTTGAAGCGAATGCTTCAAGCCTTGATGGCTGCCCCAGTCCGACTTGAACGGACGACACCCTGATTAACAGTCAGGTGCTCTAACCAACTGAGCTATGGGGCAATATTCAATTGCTGTCGCAGTCAGACGACTTTTATAGTATAGCAACCTCGAGCACCATTGTCAAGTGGATTTGCGAAAAAAGTTGAAAAAGTTGAAAAAGGCCGCTCTGCCGCGGCGAGCTCCGATTTATCAAAACGAAAGCCGCATCTGGTGCCACGCGACATTTCCATGGGTGGATTTGCCCGTCACACCCTCATCCTGAAACCCGAATTTTGCGTAGTAGGGGAGCAGCCTCTCCTTGCAGGTCAGCACAAGCCCCTTGCGGCCCTGCTGCCTGGCATCGGCAACGGCCCGGCGGAGCAGCTGCCCCGCGTAGCCGTGCCTGCGGTACTCCGGCAGCGTGTTGACGCCGAAGATCATCTGCCACGCGCCCTGCTCGTTGTGCAGGGCGGCGTCCTCGTACATCACATCCGTCAGGTCCGGCTCGTCCGTGACAAAGCCGTCCACAAAGGCAAGCAGCTTATCCCCCTCATACAGCAGCCAGAAGTGATTGCCGTAATACTGCACTCTGTCGATAAATTCCTTCTCCGTCGCGGCCTCTGCGGGCGGAAAGCATGCCGTCTCCACAGCGGTCAGTGCGGCAATATCCTTCCGGGAAGCGTGCTTTATAACCATGCGTTGTTCCTCCTGGGGGCATAAGCTCTTACCCCTCTGCTATACCACAAAGGCATCGGCCACCGGGCGTTTCAATACCAGAGATTTCAATATTTGAGAAAGAACCTGTTTACTTTTGCCCGTAATAAGCGTTGGGGCCGTGTTTTCTCATAAAATGTTTGTCCAGCACATGCTGCGGCGCGGGCAGGGCACCGGGGTCGATGGTCAGGGTCAGGATCGCCATGCGGGCGACCTCCTCGAGCACAACGGCGTGGTATACGGCCTGCGCGGCATTCTTGCCCCAGGTGAAGGGGCCGTGGCTGGCGCAGAGCACACCGGGCACATACAGCGGGTCGATGCCGCGGGCTTTGAACGTCTCGACGATGACCTTGCCGGTGTTCTTCTCGTAATCCTCGTCGATTTCCTCCGGCGTCAGCTCCCGCGTGCAGGGGACAGGGCCGTAAAAGTAATCGGCGTGGGTGGTGCCGAAGGCGGGCAGGTCGCGCCGCGCCTGGGCAAAGGCTACCGCGTGGGTCGAGTGGGTGTGCACGATGCCGCCCAACTGCGGGAAGGCCCGGTACAGCTCGAGATGCGTTTTGGTGTCGCTGCTGGGGTTCAAATCGCCCTCGACCTTGTTGCCGTTCAGGTCCATAACAACGAGCATAGCGGGCGTCAATTCGTCATATTCCACGCCGGACGGCTTGATGACAAACAACCCCTTTTCGCGGTCAATGCCCGAAACATTGCCCCAGGTGTAGGTCACAAGCCCGCGGCGGGGCAGCTGCATATTGGCCTTGTAGACCTGCTGCTTGAGTTCTTCCAGCATAGTGTACCCTTTCTGTGTCCGGCCCTGCCGGATTTTGGATGCTACCTTGATGTTACCTTTATTATAGCAGGCACTGCGGCAACTTTCCAGACCTGTTTTGGAAAAAACAAAACAGCCCCGCAGAAG
>ENA-UESS01001363-UESS01001363.1-human-gut-metagenome-genome-assembly--contig:-NODE-1363-length-10856-cov-7.205307_pt1 | contig 10856 bp, 9 predicted proteins | sample MGYA00243004_ERZ508005 | MGnify/ENA primary metagenome ERZ508005 (study PRJEB26167, sample SAMN06115471) | human gut metagenome | host: Homo sapiens | place: China:Guizhou | collected 2016-06-29...
CTTCAACAACGGCGCCTTGTCGGGATCCTGACCGCGGAAATCGCGGTAGAGCGTCATGCCGTCGGCCTCGCCGCCGCGGCTGAGCAGCTTCTCGCGGAAAGCGCGGGCTATCTTGCGGTTGAAGATGTCGCCGCTCCGGCGGAACGCCTCGTAGGCATCCTTGTCGAGCACCTGCGCCCAGATATAGAAATAGTAACCCGCCGAATAGCCGCCGTCGAAAATATGGCTGAAATAGGGGTAGCGGTAACGCGGTTCGATCTGCGGGATCAGCCCCCGTTTCGTATAGAGCGCTTCGCGTTCGAAGGCATCGACGTCGAACGGCGCATACTCCCGCTGCGAATGGATGTCCATGTCCGACAGGGCGGCGGCCAGCAGCTCGGTCATCTCGAATCCCTGGTTGAACTGCGCGCTGCGACGGATCTTCCGCACGAGCGATTCCGGAATCTTGTCGTGGGTGCGGTAGTGCAGCGCATATTGTTCCAGCATCTCGGGTTCGGTGGCCCAGTTCTCCATCAGCTGCGAGGGCAGCTCCACGAAATCGCCCTCGACGTCGGCCAGCCCGCGGTACTCCACCTTGCGGAACAGGCTGTGCAGCGCATGGCCGAATTCATGGAAGAGGGTCTTCGTCTCGTCGAGATTGAGCAGCGTCGGCGTCGAACGGGTCGGACGGGCGTAGTTGGTCACCACCCCTACGACGGGCGCCACGCGCTCGCCGTTCTCGTAATACTGTTCGGTAAAGTTCCCGCACCACGCTCCGCCGCTCTTGCCCTCGCGCACGTAGTAGTCGAAGTAGAGTACACCCAGATGGCTCTCGTCCTCGTCGAGCACCTCGTAGACCAGGCAGTCGGGATTGTAGAGCGGTGCGACGATCGGCCGGAAGGTGATACCGTAGAGCCTGTTGGCCAGAAAGAAGATGCCGCCCTGCACGTTTTCGAGCGTGAAATAGGGGCGCAGCGCCTCGTCGTCGAGCGCGTAGTCGCGGCGGCGCACCTTCTCGGCATAGTACCACCAGTCCCACGGCTCGAAGGTCGCATCGGGATGGTCGGCGCGCAACATCTCTTCCATAGCCGCCAGCTCCTCCTTCGCCCGATCGAGCGCCGGCGTCCATATCTCGTCCAGCAACGCATAGACCGCAGCGGGCGTCGCGGCCATCTGGTCGGCAGTCACGTAGTCGGCGTAGGAGTCGTACCCCAACAGGTGCGCCTTCTCGGTGCGCAGACGGATGTAGTCGTTCACCAGCGCCTTGTTGTCGTATTCGTCGCCATGGTTGCAGCGGTCCTTGGCATAGCTCAGGAAGGGCAGCATACTGGGTTTGTGGAGCGTGAAAAGATAGGATTTGTCGCCGAGTCCCGCAGCCTGCGCCTTCTCCCGCGCCGCTTCGCGCACGGCGTTGGGCAGCCCCTCCAAGCGGTCGGCCGTCAGCTCCAACCCGAACGCATCGTTCTCGTGGAGCAGGTTGTTGCCGTACTTCACCGACAGCCGCGACAAGTCGCCGTTGATCTCTTTGAGCCGGCGCTTGCCCGCCTCGTCCAGCAGGGCGCCCGACCGGACGAACCGGCGGTAGAGCTTCTCCGTCAACCGCCGCTGCTCGGCCGTGAGCGGCAGCGCCTCGCGCCGGTCGTAGACAGCCTTGATCCGCCCGAACAGCCGTTCGTTCATGCGGATCTCGTCGGCATGGGCCGCCAGCAGCGGCATCGCCTCCTGCTCGACGGCCTGCATCTCGGGCGTCGCGTCCGAAGCGGCCAGCATCTCGAAGATCAGCGACGTGCGCTGCAACATCCGCCCCGAGGCATCGTAGGCCGCGATCGTATTCTCGAAGGTCGGTTCGTCCGACGTGTCGACGATCGCGTCGATCTCGGCATTATGGAGCGACATCCCCCGCTCGAAGGCCGGCAGGAAATGTTCGGGCCGTATCCGGTCGAAAGGCGGTACGCCGTAGGGCGTCGTCCACTCCTCGAAAAAGGGGTTGGCCGTTTCGACCTTCTTTTTCTGACAGGCGGCAAGCGACATAATAATAAAATAAATTAATAACAATCGTCCTAAACGTCCCATTCGATTGGCAATCTTTTTATAACTTTGCAAAGTTAAAAATTATTACAGAGTCATGCAACTATTTTACGCACCCGACCCTACGACGCCCCGCTATACGTTGGGCGAAGAGGAGTCGAAGCATTGCATCCGCGTACTGCGGCTCCGACGGGGCGACACGCTCCATCTGACCGACGGGCGCGGAACGCTCTACCGGTGCGAAATCGCCGAGGAGGACGCCCGGCGCTGCACGGTGCGCGTCGTGGAGCGCTTCCCCGACTACGAACGGATGCCCTACCGCCTGACGATGGCCGTGGCGCCGACCAAGAATATCGAACGCTTCGAGTGGTTCCTCGAAAAGGCGACCGAAGTGGGCGTCGGCACGATCATCCCGCTCGAAACCGAGCACTGCGAACGCCGGGTCTTCAAGCCCGAACGCGGCGAACGGGTCATCACGGCGGCCATGAAGCAGTCGCTCAAAGCCTACCGTCCCACGCTGCGTCCGCTCACGCCTTTCGGCGAAGCGGCGGCCATGCCCTTCGAAGGGCGCAAATTCATCGCCCACTGCGCCCCGGCGCAGTCGCCCGAAGGCAAAGCCTACCTCCCGGCGACGCTCCGCAGGGGCGAGGCGGCGCTGATCCTGATCGGTCCCGAAGGCGATTTTTCGCCCGAAGAGATCGCTTTCGCACGCGCGAACGGATTCGAGGAGATAACCCTCGGCGCGCAGCGGCTGCGCACCGAAACGGCCGCAGTGGCCGCAGTGGTGATGGTCTCCGTGGCAAACGGTTAGCGATACGGACAAAACGGTCCGCATCGCCGGTTCCGCCGCACGGCGGCACGGTATAAACAGTATAATTACACACAAATAGCTCATGTTTCTCTATTCACTTCTCGCACTGGCGGTGGTGACGGCGCTGATATTCGCCGCCCCTCTCAAGGCCAAGGTGTGGGCGACGCTGGCAGTCGTCGCGGCGGGAGCGCTCTGGGCGTCGGCAACGGCCGTCGGAGTGCTTGCCGGCGGACATACCGTACGGTTGTGGGCGACCGACGTCTTCCTCTTCGGAAGCGACGCAGGCTCGATGGACCCTCTTTCGGCGCTGTTCGCGCTGATCGTCTCGGTCGGGGCCGTCGCCGCGGTGCTCTACTCGCGGGGATATCTCGCGCATTACCTCGGACGCAAATCCCCGGCCCACATCTCGCTGCACTACACCGCGCTGGCGACGATGTTCTACGCCATGCTGGGCGTAGTGACCTCCGAAGGCGGATTTTCATTCCTCTTTTTCTGGGAGCTGATGACCGTCGCATCGTTCCTGCTGATCCTGTTCGACGCCGAGCGCCGCGAAGTGCGCCGCGCCGCGCTGGCCTACGTGATCATGATGCACATGGGATTCGCCCTGCTGCTCATCGGCTTCGTGCGGTTGGACAGCGTCTGCGGATCGGCCGACTTCGCCCTGTTGGGCGAATATTTCCGCACGCAGCCCACCCTGCCGCTGTTCGTGGTCTTCCTTGCGGGCTTCGGCATGAAGGCCGGCATGTTCCCGATGCACGTCTGGCTGCCCGAAGCGCATCCCGCCGCCCCGTCGCACGTCTCGGCCCTGATGTCGGGCGTGATGATCAAGACGGGCGTCTACGGCATCCTGCGCGTCACGGCGCAGATCGCCGACCTGCCGACGCTCCGCACCGCAGGCCTGATCCTGCTCGTCGCAGGCATCGTCACGGGACTCTGGGGCGTGATCCTCGCCGCGGCGCAGAACGACGTGAAGCGGCTGCTGGCCTACTCGTCGATCGAAAACATCGGCATCGTCCTGATCGGACTGGGCATCGCGGCGCTGGGCAAGAGTTCGGGCAACCAGCTCGCGGCGATCTGCGGACTTTCGGGCGCACTGCTCCACACGCTCAACCACTCACTGTTCAAATCGCTGCTCTTCTTCGGAGCCGGCAACATACTCTCCCAAACGCACACCACCTCGCTCGACGCGCTGGGAGGGCTGGGCAGGCACATGCCCGTCACGGGCCTGCTGTTTCTGGCCGGCACGACGGCCATCTGCGCCCTGCCGCCGCTCAACGGGTTCGTCTCGGAACTGCTGATCTACCTCGGCATGCTCGACGGCATCGCTTCGGGCAGCGACGTGCTCGCTTCGGCGGCCGGACTGGCCGCACTGGCGCTGATCGGCGGAGTTGTGATTCTGGCCTTCACCAAGCTCTACGGCACGGTGTTCCTCGGCGCGCCCCGCACGCACGAAGTGGCCGAAGCCTCCGAGGTCGATAATTTCCGCATCGCCGCCACGGCGCTGCCGCTGGCCGGAATCCTCTTCATCGGACTCTTTCCGCAAACCGCCGTGAGCGCGGTAACCCGCGCCGCGGGATTTTTCATCCACCACCCCGCCGATGCGGCGGACTACCTGCTGTCGCCCACGCTGGCGGCCGTCAGCCGCACGGCATGGCTGCTGATTCTGGTCGTCGGACTCTTGGCATGGCTTCGCAGCCGCGCCCTGCGCACGCGCAAGGTGACCGACAGCGCGACATGGGGCTGCGGCTTCACCTCACCCAACGTGCGGATGCAGTACAGCGGCGAATCCTACTCCGAAGGACTGCAGTCGATCGCCACGTCGCTCACGCAGAACAGCGGCGAAGGCGGCGCCGTCGGCAAAGGCGAGATTTTCCCTGCCGCGCACAACTTCGACATACGCCACAAGGACCGCTTCGACAAACTCTTCGCGGCATGGTGGGTCGAACTGCTGCGTGTGATAAACAAGCGCGCCATGCGCCTGCGTACGGGCAAGATCAACCACTACGTGCTCTTCGCACTGGCGTTTCTGGTCCTGATATTCCTGTTGTCCATCTTTAACCTGATCTGACGATGACGGCACTCAATACACTCCTGATCCTGCTGACGGCCGTCTGCATTCCGGGCCTGATAAACCGCACGCGGGCCGTGCTGGCGGGCCGCCGGGGCATCCGCTTCGCCCAGCACCTCTACGACGTGCGCCTGTTGCTGCGCAAAGGCGCGGTCTATTCGACGACCGCTTCGGCGCTGTTCCGCGCCGTGCCGTCGGTCTACCTCGGCTCGGCGATCGTCGCCGCGCTCTTCATCCCCGTCGGGGAGCTGAAACCCCTGCTGTCGTTCGACGGCGACATCGTCTGCTTCGCCTACCTGATGGCTCTCGGCCGCTTCGCGCTGATCCTCGGCGCCATGGACACCGGAAGTTCGTTCGAAGGCATGGGCGCAAGCCGCGAAGCCCTCTACGGCGCGCTGGTCGAACCGGCGCTCATGCTCACGGCCGGCACGCTGGCCCTGCTGGCGGGACACACGTCGTTCGCCCGGATCTTCGCCGAAGCGGCGACGGGCGACCTGCAGCTGACCGTCCTGCTGGTGCTCACGGCCTACGTGCTGGTGAAGATCGTCTTCACCGAAAGCGGCCGCGTACCGGTGGACGATCCCCGCACCCACCTCGAACTGACGATGATCCACGAAGTGATGTGCCTCGACTACTGCGGCACGGACCTCGGCATGATCAAAATCGCCGGGTGGCTCAAAACCGCGGCGCTCTCGATGCTGGCGGCCGACGCCGTGACGGCGGCGCTCTGCCCCCACTGGTGGGCCGCGGCGCCGCTGGCCGTACTCCTCACCGGACTCTCGGTCGGCGTGGTCGAATCGACGCAGGCCCGCAACAAACTCTCGCGCAACACCACATTCATTCTCACCATCGCGGCTCTGGCGGCTCTGGTTTTCTTCACGGGCTACCTGCTGCAACTAAACATCAGCATCCAATGATACTCCCGCTGGTCATACTCTACGTCATCACGCTCGTCTATCTGGCGATCACCGAACGTTTCCGCAACTTCGCGTCGATCATCGGACTGCAGGGATGGATTCTCTTCGCCGTCGCCCTGCTGCGCCTGCACGCCATCAATCCGCTGGAACTGATCTTCATCGCCATCGAGACGCTGGCGTTCAAGGCCCTGCTGGTCCCGGCCATCCTCTTCGCCATGATCCGCAAAACCAAGATCAACCGCGTACGCCGCTCCGGATCGTCGCAGTCGGGTTCGCTCCTGCTGTCGCTCATGGCGCTGGCGGTCAGCGCCTCGATCACCTACTACATCGCCGACTCGGCCATCGACCTCGTCTTCTTCGGCGTGGCGTTATACGCCCTGCTGAGCGGCCTGATCCTGATCGTCCTGCGCTCGCGCATCTTCTCGCACATGGTCGGCTTTCTGGTGATCGAGAACGGCGTTTTCCTCTTTTCGATGGCCATAGGCGTCGAAATGCCGCTGCTCATCAACATCGCCATCCTGCTCGACATCCTGATCTCGGTGCTGATGCTGGGTATCTTCTTCACCAAGATCGACGGCAAGATACACGCCGACGACGCCGATTCACTCACCAACGTAAAGGACTGACGCCATGATATACTACCTGATCGCCAGCATCCTGATCGCCGTCACGGCGCTCTTCGCCCGAACCAAACGTGCGGTTCTCGCCGCCGGCATACTCTTCTACGCCGTTCAGATCGCCGCCGCGGGCCTGCTGCTCTGGGGCGGGCTTTACGACACGACCTCGGCCGCATTCTTCACCTTCGACGCGCTCGGCACGCTCTTCTACCTGCTGCTCGTCGTCGTCTCGATGTACGTCTTCGGCCACTCGGAAGCCTACCTGCAAGGGGAGGACCTCCGCTCCTACCGTCTCTATTTCGCCCTGCTGATGCTGCTCACCACGGCCATCGCCGGAGCCTATTTCGCCAACAACCTCGCCGTGACGTGGATTTTCCTCGAAGCGACGACGCTCTGCTCGGCGGGCATCATCTACCACCGCCGCACGGCGCAGGCGCTCGAAGCGGCATGGAAATACGTCTTCGTCTGCTCGACGGGCATCGCCATGGCCTATCTGGGCATCCTGCTGCTGGCCGCCGCGACCAAGTGCGAAACGCTTTCGTACGAAGCCGTCGCCGAAGCGGCCTCATCGGGCAACCCGCTCTACCTGAAGACGGCCTTCCTGCTGATTCTCAGCGGATACAGCTGCAAACTGGAGCTGTTCCCGCTCTACACGGTCGGCATAGACGCCAATTTCGCGGCCCCCGCGCCTGCTTCTGCACTGATCTCCACAGGACTGGTCAACGCCGGATTCCTCGCGCTGCTGCGCGTCTACAAATTGCTCGCCGGAACGGAGGTTTTCCCGTGGGTGCGCTCGGTACTGCTCATCGTGGGCATTCTCTCACTGGGCGTGGGCGCGCTTTTCCTGCGCCGCACCAACAACTACAAGCGCTTCCTCTCCTACTCCACCGTCGAGAACATGGGCATCGCCGCCATCGGACTGGGCATCGGCGGCATCGGCGTATGGGCGGCGCTGTTCCACGTATTCTGCCATACGCTCATCAAGAGCAGTCTCTTCCTGCAGATGGCCGTCGTACGGCAGGTGTATGACAGCTACCGCATCAACCGCATCGGCGACTACATCCGCATCAACCGCGTCGGGGCCGTCGGCCTGCTGACGGGCATGGTCGTACTGCTGGCCTTCCCGCCCTCGCCGCTGTTCGTCTCCGAGCTGATGATCCTCAAGCAGGTCATCACCGACCGGAACTGGTGGCTCGTGGCGGGACTGCTGCTGCTCATGTGCATCGTCATCTACTCGTTCGGATCGCGTCTGATCCGGCTCTGCTACCAGCCCAATCAGGACCGCCTGCACCCCTCGAAAGCCCACAAGGCGCTCTCATGGTCGGCCCTGTCGCTGCTCGCGGCCGCCATCGTGCTGGGCATGTGGCAGCCGGAACTTCTGCAACGGATCATCACCGAAATCGCCGCGTTATGAAATATTATATAACCGATAATACAGCCCCCGCCGTACCGCTGTCGGAAATTCCCGAAGCGTCGTACGCCGAATTCTACGCCGATCTGGCCGCCAAGCTGGCCGACGCGCGTTACCATATAGCCCACTATTTCGCCCTGCCGCTCGGCGACCGGCTCCGGTTCTTCTGCCTGCTGCTCGACGACGCGGAGGCCAAGGTGCTGATCGCGTCGCACGCCATGGAGTACTACGACGAGCAGGAACTCCCCTCGCTCACAGCCCTGCACCCGCAGGTGCACCCGTTCGAGCGCGACATCGCCGAACGTTACGGCGTGCGTTTCGACAGCATGCCGTGGCCCAAGCCGCTGCGTTTTCCGTTCGACCGGTTCGACCGCGGCAGTACGATGGACGACTACCCTTTCTACACGATGGAGGGCCGTTCGCTGCACGAAGTGAACGTCGGCCCGATTCATGCGGGAATCATCGAACCGGGCGCGTTCCGCTTCATCTGCAACGGCGAGCAGGTGCTCCACCTCGAAATCGCGCTGGGATACCAGCACCGCGGCGTCGAGCATGAATTCGAGACTACGGCCAACCGCCTGCGGCAGATGTGTCTCGCGGAAGCCGTCGCAGGTGACAGCGCCGTGACCCATGCCGCCACGTTCGCGTCGGCGGTCGAGAAACTCACGGGCGGCGTCCCCTCCGCACGGCTCGGCGTCGAACGCGCCGTAGCGCTCGAACTGGAACGGATGGCGATACAGATCGCCGACACGGGCGCGCTCTGCATGGACGTCGGCTACCAGCTGGGACAGGTGGCCTGCGAAGCGCTCCGGACGATGACGATCAACACCACGCAAGCGTGGTGCGGCAACCGCTTCGGCAAGGGGCTGATCCGCCCCGGCGGCACGAACCATCCGCTGACGGCCGAAAAGGCGGAGACGATCCGCCGCAACGTCGCGCAGATCGCCCGCCGTTACGACGAAGTGCGCCGCGACATCAAGTCGTCGCCGACGCTGCTGGCCCGCTTCGAGCAGTGCGGCATCGTGCCGCGCGAGGAGATGCTCCGCATCGGCGGCGTGGGTCAGGCGGCCCGCGCGAGCGGCGCGGCCCGCGACATCCGCACCACGCACCCGTGGGGCGTTTTCGCAGGAACGATCCGGCACGAAAGCATCGTCAAACGCCACGGCGACGTGATGGCGCGTCTGATGGTGCGCTGCCGCGAGGTGCTGCAATCGGCCGGGTATATCGACCGCCTGCTGGCGGACTATGTCCCCGGAAGCCTGCCTGCACCCGATTATGCCGCTCCACCCGCACCCAATTCGCTCGCGTTCGGGCTGATCGAGGGGTGGCGCGGCGAAACGTGCCACGTCCTGCTGACCGACACCCAAGGCCGGATCGCCGCCTGCCGCATCAAGGACCCCAGCCTGCACAACTGGCTGGCGCTGGCGCTGGCCGTGCGCGGCGAAGGCATTTCGGACTTCCCGATCTGCAACAAGAGTTTCAACCTCTCCTACTGCGGCCACGATTTGTAAAGACGAAAAACATGATACTACCGAAAATAAAAGTACTGCGCAGCCACGGGAAACAATACATTCCCGATCTCGACGCCGTCGAACTGACCGAAGAGTTCCGCGGACGGCCCGAACTGACCGAAACCCCGGACACCACGGACCTCGAACGGGCAGCGGCAATCTGCCCCACCGGGGCGCTGACCACCGCACCGCTCTCGCTCGACCTCGGCCGCTGTCTCTTCTGCGGCGAATGCGCCCGCACGGCGCCGCGCAATATCCGCTTCACAAACGACTACCGCATCGGCTCGCCGACGCGCGAAGGACTCGTCGTGCGGCCCGGCGACAAATGCGTGCGGTTCGACCCCGCGGCCGTACGCCCCGAAATCGGCCGCTACTTCGGCCGCTCGCTCCAACTGCGCGAGGTCTGCGCCGGGGGCGACGCATCGGTCGAAATGGAACTCAACGCCACGGGCAACGTCAATTTCGACTTGGGACGTTACGGCATCGGCTTCACCGCTTCGCCCCGCCATGCCGACGGCGTGGTGGTGTCCGGCCCGATCACGGTCAATATGGCCGAAGCGCTCCGGATCTGCTGCGATGCCGTTGCCGATCCCAAAATCCTCGTCGTCTGCGGCTCGGAAGCCTGTTCGGGCGGGCTGTTCGCCGGCAGCCGCGCCGTGGACCGCACCTTCTTCGATACGCACGCCGCCGATCTCTGGCTGCCGGGCGCCCCGACGCATCCGATGACCTTCATCGACGGCATCCTCAACCTGTTAGGCAAGAAAAAACGCGAATGACCATGCAACGACTCCGAACGATTTTCGCCTCGTTCTTTAAGATCGGGCTTTTCACCTTCGGCGGCGGATACGCCATGCTGCCGCTCATCGAGCAGGAGCTGATCGCCAAGCGCGGATGGATCGAGCACAAGGAATTCTTGGACCTGCTGACCCTCGCGCAGTCGGTTCCCGGACCGATCGCCATCAATACCTCGGTATTCGTCGGCTACAAGATGCGGGGTCTCAAAGGTGCCGTCGCGGCACTGCTGGGCAGCGTCCTGCCGTCGTTCGTCATCATCCTCGCAATCGCCCTGATGTTCGCCGACATCCGCCACAATCCGGTCGTGGACGCGGCCTTCAAGGGCATGCGCCCGGCTGTCGTTGCGCTGATCGTGGTGCCGGTTTTTTCGCTCGCACGCGGCATGCACTGGTCGATGTTCTTCGTCATCGCGGCGGCGGCCTTCGCCGTATGGTATCTGGGCTGGTCGCCGATCTACATCCTGATCGCCGCGGCCGCGATCGGCATTTCATGGACGCTGCTCATCACTAAAAAGGCAAAAAAATGATCTTCTGGCAACTCTTCGCAAGCTACCTCAAAATAGGGTTCTTCGGCTTCGGCGGCGGATACGCCATGCTCTCCCTGATCCAGAACGAAGTGGTCGTCCAGCACGCCTGGATGACCAACGCCGAATTCGCCGACATCGTGGCCGTCTCGCAGATCACGCCCTTGCCATAAACAACAACATCTCCAAGTTCCAA
>ENA-UESS01001364-UESS01001364.1-human-gut-metagenome-genome-assembly--contig:-NODE-1364-length-10854-cov-6.078037_pt1 | contig 10854 bp, 7 predicted proteins | sample MGYA00243004_ERZ508005 | MGnify/ENA primary metagenome ERZ508005 (study PRJEB26167, sample SAMN06115471) | human gut metagenome | host: Homo sapiens | place: China:Guizhou | collected 2016-06-29...
CCTGATCCCTCGGGTCGTTGTCATGCTTCATTGAATTCATTAGATCGTCTGACAAACTGTTCACCTGCTTTTCGGGCGGCGCAAGGCGCGTCTCCCGCTTCACTCTCCGCGCCGCAGCTTTTCCAGCCGTGCGCGGATGTCCTCCGGCATTCGGGAAAAAATCGTGTTTCGGTTCATGTTGGGCTGATTCTGGTGCGCCGACATGCCGCTTTTGCGCATTTCGCGAAGTTCGCGCAGCAGTTCCCGGCTGGTCATGCGAATCGCGCCGCTGGACAGCACCTGCGATTGCTCCAGCCCGTCCGATGTAGCGACGCGCAGTTCCCGATAGCGCGGGGTCTGCGCCGCGGCGCGCTCGATGTAGCTGTCCGCCGTTTCGCCGTGGCGGGTGAAAATCAGCGTCAAGTCACCGTGTTTTTCTTCCGTCGTCGTCGTGCGCTCAGACTGGTAGCCGTCGAACACCAGCAGGATTTCCTCGCCCGAAAATCCAGCGTAGTCCTCCAATTGACGCATCAGCCGGTCGCGCGATTCGTCCAGCGACCAGCCTTTCTTCTCCGCCTCGCTCCACGCGCCAATGACGTTGTAGCCATCGACAATCAGCAGCGGTTTCATGCCCGGCGGCTGGACAGCACGCGGTACATCACCACGCCCGCCGCAACGGACGCATTCAAGCTGTCCAGATGCCCCGCCATCGGCAGGGAGACCTTCTGGTCGCAGTTTTCCAGCACGAGATGGCTGATGCCCTCGCCCTCGCTGCCGACAACCAGCGCCACGCCGCCCTTGAAGTTGACCTTCTCGTAATCCGTGCCGTCCATCGTCAGCGCGTATGTCCAGATGTTGCGCGCCTTGAGCATTTCAATCACACGGGTCATGTTCACAACGCGCGCAACCTTGATGTGCTCAATCGCGCCCGCGGATGCCTTGACTGCTGCCGGAGTCAGCCCGACTGCGCGGCGTTCCGGCACAATCACACCGTGCGCGCCCACGCACTCGGCGCTGCGGATAATCGCGCCCAGATTGTGCGGGTCGGTGATGCCGTCCAGCAGAATCAGGAACGGTTCTTCGCCCTTTTCCTCCGCTTCCGCCAGCATCGCCTCGACCGTGCTGTACTGGTACGCCGACGCGAACGCCACCATGCCCTGATGGTTCTTCGCCAGCTCGTTCAGGCGCTGATGTTCCACTTCCTGCACCGGGATGTGCGCTTCCTTCGCCATCTGCACGATTTCGCGCGCAGAGCCGGTCAGCTCGCCCTTCTGCACCAGCAGCTTTTCGATATCACGACCCGCCTTGAGCGCCTCACGAATCGGATTGCGCCCCGCCAGCAGGTTTTCCTGCGCCGTTTCTTCCGCCACGGGCTGCGCCATCACGGGCGCGACAGCCACCGGGCGATACTCCGAATCGCGATAGGACGGTGCCGGACGCTCGTCGGTCATTTCCGGGCGGCGGTCATAGCGGTCGCGGCGCTCGTAGGGCTTCCGGTCGCCATAGGACTTCTTCTCGCCATAGGGCTTGCGGTCGCCGAACGACTTCTTCTCGCCGTAGGGCTTGCGGTCGCCGAACGACTTCTTCTCGCCGTAAGGCTTGCGGTCGCCGAACGACTTCTTTTCGCCATACGCACGGTTGTCGTCGCGCTTGCCGCTGGGACGGCCGCCGTGGCGCGCCCCGCGGTACTCCGAGCCTTCTTCCACCCACTTTTCGCGCCCAAAGGACTTCTTGCCCTGCGGCTTGTGGGACGGTGCATTGTCATAGTATGCCATATTTCAAATTCCTCTATTCTTATTCATTGTCGGTTGATTGATTCTGCTTTTTCTGTTCGTCTGCCAGCGAATCGAGCCATTCGCGCCTTGTCCGGCGAATCTCCCCTGCCTTGCCGCAGGATTTTTCTCCTTCCGGACACGCGCCGCGCAGGCATCCGGGCCCCGCGTCCGCAAACAGCGCCGGGGCAACCTCTATGCACAGGCGGTGCATCTCCGTCGCCAGCGCACGGATTTCCCACTGTGCGCGGCTGCACATGCGCAGGCTGAAGAAGTGCCGCAGCTCGCGCACATTCATCGTTACCATCATGCGCGTGTCGCAAGCGCCGGGCAGCACGAATCGGGCATCCTCATTGCCGCCCTCGCCCGCGCCGAGCTTCTCCTGCCACCCAGTATACCACTGATGCATGGTGTCCATCTGCCGCTCAAACTCCGCGACGGCGTCTTCGCCCAGCGCCTCGATTTTCGGCGGAACGATGTAGCCGAAGCCCTTCTCATAGCTGACGTAGCGCTGGCTCTGCACTGAGAAGCTGGCGAGCCGGTGGCGGGTAATCTGCGCCAGCAGGACGCGCGAAACGCCCTCCATCGCAAAGGTGAAGCTGGCATGTTCCAGCACGGATTCATGCCCCATCGACAAAATCCGGCTGACGAACTCGCTCTGGTCGTCACGGCTGACGCGCTGCTGCAAACTGTCCACCGTCGCGCGGGAGTAACACAGCCGAGCGCCGAGCGCCACGACCTCCTCCGGCGAAAGCGTATGGCGAATCAGGGCAACTTTCATGGTTGAGCGGGGCATGATGCAACCTCCTGACTTTTTCGGAACAGTTCAAGCAGCCGCGTCTCCTGCCCAGTCAGGTACAGATACCCGACGAGGGCTTCCAGCGCCGTTGCCGCCTGATAATCCATGGCGGTCTGATTTCGGGGCGCAGCGTGGTGCGCGTGGGTATTGCGCCCACGGCGGACAATGGAAGTTTCTTCCTCGGTCAGCGCTCCCTCGATGCGTGTCAAAGCCTCCGCCTGTGCGTGTGCATTGACGACCGTGACCGCCGCCTGATGGCAGTGATGCAGATTATACCCCCGGTACAGCAGGCGCGACCGGATCAGCAAATCATAGACCGTATCCCCGATATACGCCAGCTGGAGTGGATTCAGGCGGCGTGCATCATCCTTGGTCATCGGCGCTTCTTCGCGCAGGGTCAAAGGCATTTCCTCCTTCATATGCCCGAAAAAGACAGGCATACCGAATGAAGCGTCCTTTACAGACACAACCAGTGTATTATACCATATTTTCGCCCTGTCCGACAAGGGTTTTCCGCACCTTTGGGGAAGAAAATTTGTCGCGCGTGCCGTTTTCCGGACACAAAAATACCGAACCGCGATTGCGATTCGGCATGTGGTACACCATTAGGGACTCGAACCCTAGACACCCTGATTAAGAGTCAGGTGCTCTACCAACTGAGCTAATGGTGCATAGACCCTGCAAGCAGGGTCATAAGCGTACACCATTAGGGACTCGAACCCTAGACACCCTGATTAAGAGTCAGGTGCTCTACCAACTGAGCTAATGGTGCACATCTGCGAAGCATCCGTCCACCTTATGAGCGGCGTTTGCATCAGCAGATAATATTATAGCGCGATTCAGCGATTTGTCAAGAGGGAAAATCACTTTTTTTCGAGAAAAATCAGCTTTTCTGCGCATTTTCATGTGTCCACGGGGCATTTCGTCCGTCCAGACCCGCCAGAATGCCGCTTCCGAAAGCAAACATCAGGTTGAAGCCGCCGCAGTCGCCGTCCACATCCAGCACCTCGCCCGCCGCGTACAGCCCCGGCAGGCGGCGATTTTGCAATGTCGCCGGGTCAAAATCCACGACCGACGCCCCGCCCGACGCCACCTGTGCGCTCTCGAAGCCCTTCACGCCGCGAATCGGCAGCAGCCACGCATCCGCCGTTTTCGTCAGGCGCTCCGCCATGTCCGCCGTCATTTGCCCGCACAGGCTGCTTTCGGTTACGCGCCAATCCGCCCGACGCATCAGCGCCGCCGACAATCGCGGCACGCACAGCCCCGTCAGCAGCTCCGCCATCGGGCGCTGCGCCCAGTTTTTCCGGCGGTGGTGCAGTTCCCGGCGGAACTCGCCCGCATCCGCGAAGCCCATGCCCTTCACCAGCGACACGCGAAGCATCCGCCCGTCCTTTGCATACCGTGCGCACTGCATCACGCACACGCCGCTGACGCCGTAATCCGCGAACAGCAGCTCGCCATCCTCCTCATGCAGGACGCTTTTCCGGTCGATAACCGCCACCTGTGACTTGACGCGGATGCCGCTCAGCCCCTTGATTGGCGTGCTATCTGTGATGATTTGCGTCAGCGCGGGCGCGAAAGTCGTCGCGGGGCAGCCGAGATTCGTCAGCAGACGCAGGGCGCTGCCATCGCTGCCGAGCTTGGGCTGGGCGCATCCGCCGCCGCTGATGATGACGCGGTTCGCCCGAAAGCGCTGCCCATCCGCCGAGAGCGCCGTCCAGCCATCATTTTCGCGGTGCAGTGCCGTGATGGATACGCCCGTCACCACCCGCACATGCAAGGCGGTCAATTGCAGGCGGAGCGCATCCAGCACGCTTGAGGCCTGCGAACTGACGGGGTACACGCGCCCTGCCTCTTCCTGCCGAAGCCGCAGTCCAAGATGCTCCCAGAAGGCTTTCTGTTCCTCTGCGCCGCAGCAAGACAGCACATCCGCCGCGAACGCCGCATTTCCCGGATAGCGCGGCGCACCCGTGTTCATCAGGTTGCAGCGGCCGTTGCCCGTCGCGAGGATTTTTTTGCCAACGCGATCCATTTTTTCCGCCACCGTGACCGTATCGCCGCATTCCGCCGCCGCAATCGCCGCCGCCAATCCCGCTGCACCGCCGCCGATGACCAAAACGCTTCCCATAATCTGTGTTTCCTCCGCTTCTTTCCTGTATGCCGCGCTGCCTGATGACATAGGCTATCCGTGTCATAGGAGGCGATAACTTTGACGCAGCAAGGCAAAAAGGCCACTTGGCGCTCACTCGTCGCGCTGGAAGCCGCCACGCTTGGCGCAGGGGCGCTCGTCGGCTACCTCACCCGCGACAGCATGGACTTCTTCCACGCTCTGAACAAACCCGGCTTTGCGCCGCCGGGCTGGCTCTTCCCCATCGTTTGGAGCATCCTCTATGCGTTGATGGCGTACTGCATGTGGCTCGTCCTGCGCGCGCAGGGGCGTGACCGTTTCCTGCTGCTGGGGCTGTATATCGCCCAGTTAGCCGTCAACCTGATGTGGCCCGTGCTGTTCTTTATCCTGAAAGCGCTTGGGCTTTCCTTCTTCTGGCTGATTCTGCTGCTCTGCCTGGTTTTCATCATGGCGGTGCAGTTCGGGCGGCAGAAGCCCCTCGCCGGATGGCTGCTCGTGCCGTACCTGCTGTGGGTGACGTTCGCGGGCGTGCTGAATTTCGCCGTCGCCCGCATGAACCCCTGATGCACGCTCCATGGCGTAAATCTTCCGCAGCGGCGCGGTCAGTGTGCCGTCCGGCTCGTAAATCATCAGCGGCGGTTCAGGGTGCAGCATCGGGCGCGCATCCTTGAGCGCCTCAATCATCACCCGATTCGCCGCCTTTTGCGCCGAGGGGTAAATCAGCTGGAACCGCTTCGGCGCAAGCCCGGCTTTCTCCATGTCCTTCATCACTTCCAGCATCCGCGCTGCCGGGTAGATGACCGCCATCCGCCCTTTGCCGCGCAGCAGCTGATACGCCATCTTGAACCACGCCGTCAGCCCGCTTTTCTGCTGATGGCGCGCCAAGGACAGCGTCTGTGCCGGATTCGGCAGTGTCGTGCCATGATGCCCATACGGCGGATTGCAGACGATGACGTCGATGCTTCCGGGCGCAAGCACCTCGTCGGCACTCTCCACCGGCCGAGCGTGGATGCGGATGATATGTTCCAGCCCGTTGAGCAGCACGCTCCGCCGCGCCATATCCGCCATATCCGGCTGAATTTCAAACGCATCGACGCTTTTCGCGCGCCCCATGCCTGCCAGCAGCAGCGGCAGGATACCTGTCCCCGTGCCGAAATCAGCACAGCGGTCGCGGCTTTCCGCCCGCACGAAGCTCGACAGCAGCACGGCATCCATGCCGAAGCGGAAACCCTGCTCCTTTTGCAGGATGCGCAGCCCCGCCTGCTGCAATTCGTCCACCCGTTCGCCGGGCAGGATGGTCAGTTTTCCGGCGCAATCAGCGTCAATCGGCTTGTCAGACAATAGCCTTCCTCCCCTTCTTCTGTCCGCACACGGCACCAGATTTCGCCCTTTTCCAGCACGGTCAGCACCAAATCCGCTTCGACTTTCGCCGTTTCGGGCGCATCGGCGCTGCACCACTGGTAGAGCGTTTCTGCTTGGCGGATGTTCGCTGTCCACCCAGTCACTTTTTCCAGCGTCACGTCCAGAATCGGCGTATCGCTGATGACGACCGCACCGGGCGCGCTGTCGCTCAAATACTGCGACGCGCAGTAGCCCTCTTTGCCGCCGTAGCGGATGTAACTCCAGCCGTTTTCCTGCGAAATGAATGTCACCAGTGCGCCGCGCGGAAGCCACTGCACAATCGATGCGCCCGCATTGGGCGACTGCCGCATCGCCAGCGAATCCGACTTTGTGCTGACGTATTTTTGCCCCAGCGGCGCGTCCGGCTGCTCGCAGGAGAGCTCATCCGCCGTGAAATAGCCCGTCATCTGCCCGACCGCGGCATAGCACCAGCCGCCGTCCTGCGCAAGCACCGTCACCTGCGTTCCGCGCGGGATTGTCGCCAGGACTGCCGCATCCGCAGCCATCGCCTGACGAAGCGGCGCATTGTCCGCACTCACCCACGCAACGTAGCTGCCAGCTGACACGTCATCCTCCACCTTCGCAGGCGGTTCGGACGCAGCTGGGACAGGCGTTGGCGCTTCGCTTGGTTCGGGGGATGCCGTCGGTTCGGGCGTTGCGCCCGGTGTGGGTGTCCCACTCGGCACATCAAAGCGCAGGTACTGCGTCATGACGTACCCGGTCAGGCTGCCCCAGCGAACGGCACACCACGTTTCGCCGTATGCCGTGACGATGATGCTCGTTCCCTTCGGGATTTCCGCCAGCACGGGGTATTCTGTGCCCGCACCCTGCCGGAGGTTGAGCGTCGAGGCGGTGGAATTGACAATCGCGGTCTGTTCGCCGCTTGTCGTCGGCACAGGCGTCAATTCGATGCCGACGGCGCTGAAATCAAGGCTGCTTGCCAGCACATAGCCGTCAATGCCGCCCGCCGTCACGCGGCACCAGCTGCCGTCGCTGCTCTGCACGGCAATTTGAACGCCCTGCGGCAGGTTCATCAGCACCACCGCAGCAGTAGACGGGGTCGCCCGAAGCGCTGTCGCCGTCCTGACCATCGCAGAACGCCCGGTCTGGCTCGTTTTGCCCGGATAAGTATCGCTGAACGTGAGATACCCCGCCGCGCAGTAGCCTGTTTTCGCGCCGTACTGTACACTCGCCCAGCCGTTCTCCACCGCGAACACGCACAGCACCGCGCCGCCGGGGATGGTGGACTGCACCGCCGCATCGTAGCTGCCGGACGCGCGCAGATTCAGCGAATTCGTGCCTGTCACGGTCGCCCAGCGGGTGATGGGCGTCGGGTTTTCGTCGCTCTGCGTCGGCGGCGTGCCGGTGAACGTCAGATTTTCCGTGCGGACGTAGCCGACAATCCGCCCGAAGCGGATGAGCGTCCAATTTTCGCCCTTTGCCAGCACGGTCACGGCGGTTCCGGCGGGCAGCGTCGTCAGCAGTGTGCCGTTGTCCGAGGCGGTCAGGCGCACGTTCAGCACGTCCTCCACATTCACCAGCGTCACCATTGCCTGATTAGGCGCGGCGGGCGAAATCGTCGCGGGGGCTTCAGTCGCCGTCACGGGCGCGTCGCCCACGGGCGGCAGAATCGTGTGCGTGAAGGTGTACTGCATCCGCACGCAGTTCTCGTAGTAGAAGCCGAGAATCTGGTCGTATGTATATCCTAAATTCGCCATCTGCTGTGCCCCGCGCTGGCTCATGCCGATGCCGTGTCCGTAGCGCCTGACGGTCAGCACGAACGTCTCCCCATCTGCCTTGACCGACCAGAGTTCGTTTTTCGTCGTGTTAATGGACAGATTGAGTGCGCTTTCCAGCTCGCTGAAAATGTCGAACGTCAGCGTCAGTCGGCGTGTTTCGCCATTCACAAGCGCCGTCACGTCAAAATCCAGCTTCGTATATAAGCGGCTGGGTGCGGCGTACTTCGGCGTGTGCGGCGTAACGGCCTCGATGCGCAGAATCGTCGCGTCTGGCGCTTTCGCCTGCAATAGGCGCGTCAGGCTTTGATTCTGGCTTGCGTGGGCAAATGCAGCGTAAATCGTCATCTTGCGCGTGCTGCTGTACGGGTTCATGCGGTCGAACGGGTCTTCCTTAACCGTCAGGTAATTCACGCCGGATGAGCCCCACGCGTTGCGGGCGGATTCGGTCTGTCCGCCGTTGGACGCGGTGTAGTACGTCCCGGTCAGCTTGCCGTCGTTCATGGCGACAATGCCGCGCGTTGCGTCCACCGCCTCCGCCGCCCGGTCGCGCTCCGCCGGACTGCCGTTGTACACTTGGTCGGCGGTCGTGTCCACGACGTCGTAGACCTTCGATGCGTTCGCATTCATGGCGCGCACGGTGTACGTCCGCGCCGCAACCGCCTGTGCTTTCAGGGCTTCCAATGCCGAGGAGGACCCCATTTCATACGGCACGACGCCATAGAGGTACGATTCGATGTACACATTCGCCACGACGTACAACCGGTACGTCCCGCTTTCCAGCTTCGACACAAGGTGCAGGTCACCGGGGTAGACGTTTTGCGGTCTTCTTGCCTGCGCAATGCGGAATCCGCCGTCCGTCTGCCGACGCCTGAGTGCCATCTCCCGCCCCATGCTGACCGTCTCGCCGCCCCGCGTCAGGCGGATTTCGCCCGTCGCGCTGCTGTGGCTGATGCTGACTTTCTCGCCATTCGCCAGCGCCATCGTCTGCCCGCCGCTGACCGCCATTGCGCCGACCGCCGTCACCGTGAGCGACGCGGGATTGCTGCCAATGGACAGCAGGCACACACGCACCATGCCGTTGCGCGTGGCAGCGCTCCGCTCCAGCGGCGCGGACTGTACGGCAACATCCGCCGTATCCTCGGCGAATGATGTGGGCATTGCGGAGAGCATCAGGAAAAGCATCAGAAGCAGGCACAGCGCCCGCTGGTATCGGAATTGCACGGGAAAATCCTCCTTGTGGTGGTACTTCTCCTCCATTGTAGCAGAAAGCGCCCGGCGTGTCATGCAGATTGTAACAAACCGCGCTGGAAATTTCCGTCACGCACAAAAAGGCAGGCGCTCCGACCTGTTGGGTTCAGGTCAGAACGCCTGTCGGATGATGCGGATTATTCCTGCGTTTCCGTTTTCTTCGCGCGCGGCTTGCGGGCGGGTTTGTCTGCCTTTGCCGCTTCCTTCGCCGCCTTGTCCGCCTCGATTTCCGCCTTCGTGCGGCGCTTGCGGGCGGGCTTCGCGGGGACTTCCGTGGTCACTTCCGCCGCAGCAGCTTTTGCCGCCTTCTCCGTTTCAATCTCCGCCTTTGTGCGGCGCTTGCGGGCAGGCTTTGCAGGCGCTTCGGCGGCTTTCGCGGCTTCCTTGGCTGCCTTCTCCGCTTCCTTCGCCGCCTTGTCGGCCGCAATCTGCTCCTTCGTGCGGCGGACGCGCTTGGGCTTCACGGGTGCTTCGGGTTCTTCCTTCTCATACGGATACGGGACGACCACTGGGTTCGCCTCCGCGTCGTCATCAGAAGATGTCTTCTCCTGATTCGATGCGGAGTCATGGTCGAAACGCCCGCTCACCAAGCCTTCGTACAGTTCCATATATTTCTTAGAGGAGTTCGTCCAGCTGTAATCGCCAGTCATGCCGCGCTGCTGGAGCGTGTGCCACACGTCCTTGTGGTTCTCGTAGTAGTCGATGGCACGGTTGATGACATTGAGCATGTCATTGGCGTTGTAGTTGAAGAACGTGAAGCCATTGCCGTCGCCGGTGTACTCGTTGTAGGACAGCACCGTGTCGCGCAGACCGCCCGTTTCGCGGACAATCGGCACTGTGCCGTAGCGCAGGGCAATCAGCTGGCTCAAGCCGCACGGCTCGAACTGGCTGGGCATAAGGAACATGTCGCAGCCCGCGTAGATTTGATGCGCCAGCGCGTGATCCATCGCAAACCGCGCCGCGACCTTGCCCTTGAACTCGCCCTCTGCCCACGAGAACAGATTGACATAGCGGCTTTCGCCCATGCCCAGCACAACCAGCTGCACGTTCTCGCTCATCAGGTCGCCGATGATGTAGTCCACAAGGTCAAGCCCCTTCTGGCTGCTCAGGCGGCCCACCATGCCGATAATCGGCACATTCGGGTCAACGGTCAGACCGAGCTTCTCCTGCAGTTCCGCCTTGCACTTTGCCTTGCCGGACAGATCATCCGCGGTATATTCCGCCGGAATGCGCGCGTCCGTCGCGGGATTGTAGTCCTCCATGTCGATGCCATTGAGCACGCCGAACACTTCATGCTTGCGCGCGCGGAGCAGACCATCCAGCCGCTCGCCGTAGTACGCCGTCTGAATTTCCTCGGCATAAGACGGGCTGACGGTGGTGATGATGTCGGAATACACCAGCGCAGCCTTCATGAAGTTCGCGCAGCCGTAGCACTCCAGCTTGTCGTCCGTCCACAGGCTGTCGCCCAGACCCAGCACGTCCTGCACTTCGCGGATGCCGAACACGCCCTGATACTGCAGGTTGTGGATGGTGAACATGGTCTTGATGTTCGCGAAGAACGGCAGGTGCGCATACTGAATTTTCAGCAGTGCGGGCACCATGCCGGACTGCCAGTCATGCGCGTGAATCACGTCGGGCTGGAAGTCCAGCAGCGGCAGGGCGTTCAACGCCGCGCGGCAGAAGAAACCAAAGCGTTCGTACTCGTCGCCGCCCATGCCGGTAACCAAAGAGAGTATAGACGAAGCACTGACGGAATACTTCTTGACAAACAGCGTGCTGACACGCCGG
>ENA-UESS01001368-UESS01001368.1-human-gut-metagenome-genome-assembly--contig:-NODE-1368-length-10831-cov-10.273945_pt1 | contig 10831 bp, 9 predicted proteins | sample MGYA00243004_ERZ508005 | MGnify/ENA primary metagenome ERZ508005 (study PRJEB26167, sample SAMN06115471) | human gut metagenome | host: Homo sapiens | place: China:Guizhou | collected 2016-06-29...
ATTCCTGCACAGATTCTGTCAACAGGAAGCTGCATTCCGATAACACCTGTTGAACCGATAAGTACTGCATTCTCCGGCAGATCCGGATCCGCTGCTTCCATCGCCGTGCGCAGGTCATACATACTGACAGAACCGGAAGTGTTTTTCTTCGCACCACATCCCACACACATCACCAGCATGGTCAGCACCAGCAGAAGTTTCCAACCCGTTTTTTGTTTTTTCATCTGTTATCTGGCCTCCACAGTTTCTTCTGTACTGAACGTTGCCCCATTTTGTGCCGCATTATCCATGGTCATATCCTTATTTCCGATATCAGCACTTGCGCCATCCATCATCATGCCATCTCCGTTTGCAGATTCCAGTCCCTGAAATGCTTTCTGGACAGCCTTGTCGATTTTTTTCTGTTCTTTTTCGCTGATATTCTGGCTTGTATTGTCCGTGTTATATCCCGGCATGGTAACATTAAACAAATATCCTTTTCCATCCGGATCCTGAATCCAGTTGTAAGTTCCCAGACTGTATGGCATATCCTTATAGTTTCCGGACATCAGGAAATTGTCAATGGAAGAAGCTATGGCATTTGCCACCTGCGCTTTTTCCTCTGTAATATCCTCTTTAAACGCAACCATGACCCCGCCAAGCTTTTTGTCCATAGCAGCACGCAATGCTTTCGGCAGATCATATATACTGTCCACGGTTTTCTTATTCTGGTATGCCATATTGTACTTTAATGAGTTAGCTGCTGGGAAGTAATCGCGATCCCAGCTCTGGGACTGTCCATACATGGCATCCGTCACATTAAAGTTCGCATAATTTCCATTTCCTGCATCGGAATAAATATCGGTAATGTACCAGTCTCCGTCAATTTTTACCACATCCCAGCTATGGAATTTTTCTGTATTATGTTCCACTTTACATTCAATTCCCATCATCTGCATGAACATGCGGAATGTCGTCGCATAACCGACACATACGGCATTGTGGTATTTTAACACACCGTATGGATTATCACAGTCTTCCTGTGTACTCGGAATAACGGTCAGTGCCCCGGAATCCTGCTGGAGCTTTTTGGTCATCCAGTCATACACCGCCTTTTCCTTTTCAAAATCAGACATGCTGTCCGTAATCTTCATATCTTTGATCGCTTTTTTTGCCATATCAAGGGTTTCTTTTTCTTTGTCTGTCAGCTTTGAAGTATCGCCGGATTTGTAGGCATCCGAAATATTTGTGGTAGGTTTGATCTCATAATTATCTGCGATCTTTACGTAATCCTCGGTAGTCTCAGGATTTTCTTCCTTTTTCTGCTCTGCAATATAGGATTTTAAAGTCACCAGATTAAACGCAGAAATCGTGGTACTTCCCACAACGCCTGCTGCAAGAATCACCGCTACAATCCCTTTCCATGCACCGCCTTTTTTCTTTTCTTTTTTCTCCGGCTGCACCGGATTACTTTTTACGCTTTCATAAGTTTCCATATGTATTTACCTCATATTTTAATTGATGTATTTTTTCTACTGCACCTTTATTATAGCAGTTTCACATCCAAAAAAGGCTATCTTTAAAGAAACTTAAATAAATATTAAGATCCGTCTGTACGAAAAAAAGGACATCCACAGCGAATGTCCTTTTCTCCCATATGGTATCATCCTTATATTGCATCTTCCTCAATATGCTCCCTGCCCTGTGCAATGATTGACCGGACGTGGTCATCTGCCAGGGAATAAAAAACAGATTTTCCCTCCCTGCGGCATTTGACTAACTTATTCTGTTTTAAAATCCGAAGCTGGTGGGAAATTGCAGACTGTGTCATTACAATGCCGCTGCAAGATCACAGACACACACCTCTGCTTCAAACAGGACAAACAGGATGCGGATACGGGTGGAATCTCCAAACACTTTAAATAATTCTGCAAGATCATACAGTTCCGTTTCTTCCGGCATCGTGTCATTCACGATCTTTAGCAGATCCGGATGTACCTGATTTTCACTACAGCATTCAATCTTTTCTTTTTCCATGAAGTTCCTCCTCTCCACCGGAACATTTCCGGCAGAATTATACCCTATAATTTTTTTACAAAAAGTGCACGGATTGCATTCAGCACAGCAATCACCATAACACCGACATCTGCAAAAATTCCCATCCACATATTTGCAATACCTATCGTTACCAAAAACAGGCAGAGCAGTTTAATCCCGATTGCAAAACAGATATTTTCATATACAATCCGCAGGCACTTTCTTGCGATACGGATTGCTTTCGCAATCTTGAGCGGATCATCATCCATCAGTACCACATCTGCTGCCTCAATTGCCGCATCCGATCCAAGTGCTCCCATAGCGATTCCGACGTCAACACGGGAAAGCACAGGTGCATCATTGATGCCATCCCCGACAAAGGCAACGGTACTCTTTTCTTCCCTGGTCTGCAACAGTTTTTCCACTTCGGAAACTTTATCTGCCGGAAGCAGCTGGGAATGTACTTCCGTGATTCCAACCTCCCCTGCTACCTGCTGTGCTACACGGTCATCATCACCCGTCAGCATTACCAGCCGGTGCACACCGGAATTTTTCAGTGCCTGCATGGCAGCCGCCGCATTCGGCTTAATCATATCTGAAATCAGTATATGACCGGCATAGACACCATCGACTGCCAGATGTACGATTGTACCGGTACAGCTGCAGTTGCGGTACGCGATTTTTTCTTTTTTCATGAGTTTGTCATTTCCTGCTGCAACCCTGTGTCCGTCTACCGTCGCGATCACGCCGTGTCCACCGATTTCCTGTACATCTGTGACCCGGTCCACATCCAGTTTCTTACCATAGGCTTTCTGCAGGCTGACACTGATCGGATGTGTACTGTGGCACTCTGCCAGTGCCGCATACTCCAGCAGCTGTTCTTCCTCTTTCGTATATACCGGATGTCCGGACTCAACCGGACAGCTGCCGGATGCACAATTTGTTCCATGAATTCCGCAGACTTCAAATACCCCCTGCGTAATTGTCCCTGTCTTATCAAAGACAACCGTGCGTGTTCCCGCAAGTGCTTCCAGATAGTTGGAACCTTTTACCAGAACACCCTCTGCACTGGCACCTCCGATTCCTGCAAAAAAGCTGAGTGGAATACTGATGACCAGCGCACACGGGCAGCTGATAACCAGAAATGTCAGTGCACGGTAAATCCAGATGCCCCAGTCTGCCGGAAGCCCCATAAACAGCATGCGGACAAGCGGTGGCAGTATTGCCAGTGCCAGCGCGCCGTAGCAGACTGCCGGTGTATAATAATGTGCAAATCTGGAAATAAAATTCTCGGAACGTGATTTCTTGGAACTTGCATTCTCCACCAGATCAAGAATCTTAGAAACCGTAGACTCTCCAAACTCTTTTGTGGTGCGGATCTTTAACAGTCCGGAAATATTGATACATCCACTGATGATTTCCTCTCCCACAGCGACTTCCCGCGGAACACTCTCTCCCGTCAGTGCACTGGTATTCAGGGAAGAATGTCCTTCCACAACCACACCATCGATTGGGACTTTTTCGCCCGGCTGTACAATAATCACCGTGCCGATCTCCACCTCATCCGGGTCTACTTTTTCCATCTGACCGTCTGTTTCAATATTTGCATAATCCGGCCGGATATCCATCAGATCACTGATATTCCGGCGGCTCTTACCGACTGCATAACTCTGGAACAGCTCTCCGATCTGATAAAACAGCATAACTGCAACGCCCTCTTTGTAATCACCGAGGGCGATCGCTCCGATGGTTGCCACTGCCATCAGAAAATTTTCATCAAACATCTGCCTGTTACAGATTCCCTTCCAGGCTTTCCGCAGAATATCATAACCGATCACAAAATACGGAACCAGATAGAAAAGAAACTCCAGCCACTTTGGTATGGAAACAACGCTTCCTGCAATCCCGATGATAACCAGAAGCACTGCCGCCACAATAATTCGTTTCAACACTTTTTTCTGCTTTTTATTCATGGTGCCCTCCAATCTGACTGATACCTATGGGAAAAGCCGGATTTAAAGAAAGATCTCACAATCATCTTCCACTTTCTTACAGTTCTTTAACACATCCTGCATAACCGCTTTCGCATCTGCACCCTCTTCAAATTCTACGTTCATCTTCAGTGTCATGAAATTTACAGTTGCATCCTTTACTCCGGTAGTAGCTTTTGCAGCTTCCTCCATTTTATTTGCACAGTTTGCACAATCCACATCAATTTTGTAAGTTTTCTTCATCGTCGGTTTCCTCCATACTTTCCTTTTTCATTTTATCATTCTTTCATATGAGCATTTGTTCATATGTTTGATTCTATTATAGCGTATAGTTCGTAAATGTCAATATATTTTTAATACGCTGGGATTGTTTTGGCATTGAATTTTCCAGACCATTTTTTAACAAACCGATTTGCATGTGTTTTTTAAGAAAATCAAGTGTTCTATCACGTTCCAAATTGATAGTGGACATATAGAAAATAAAACTTTCTTTTAGGTTCGGGACATATCTCATAACCTTTTTCACATATGTCCCATTTAAACATCTTCCCCGTATTCACCGTCTGTTTCCGGTTCTTCATAATCATCTGAGCCATCATAAATGTCCTGCATCAATGGTTCTTTTACTATCGTTTTCTTTCCAATAAGCACTGCCGCTACGGCTGCGGTAATCGGTACGGTCAGCACAACCCCAAGAGTTCCCGAAAGTCCCTGCATAATTTCTGTTCCGATTACATAAGAATTGATCAGCTGATTATAACTCAGATTGTATGCATAATTGACAACGAGCGTAGACAACGAACCACCGACATAGGCAAAAATCAGTGTATTTGCCATGGTTCCCATCATATCGCGCCCCACACGGATTCCCGACACAAACAACTCTTTTGTCCCCAGCTGCGGACTGCGTTCGTGCAGTTCCTGAATCGTGGATGCAATTGACATGCCAACATCCATGGTTGCCCCAAGTGCTGCTATAATGATTCCCGAAAACAGAAGCTGTCCTATTTTTATGTGTGTATTCTGTGCCACATAATTCAACGTTTCGATATCAGACACATTATACCCGGTAATGCCTGCGGCTTTTCCAAACACAACTGCGGCTGCGGCTGCCACAACCACACCGCTGACCGTTCCCACCACTGCAGATACCGTCTTTTTAGAGACTCCGCCCAAAAGCCACAGGGTCAGCAATGTCGAGAGAATGACAACAACAATGGTAATACCGATCGGTGAAATGCCCCGGTACATCAGCGGAAACATCAGATAAACAATACACACACCAGTAAATGCCAGACTTGCAATGGCTTTGACTCCTTTTTTCCCACCTATCATACATATCACCAGACAGAAAAAAAGTACAAACAGATAAATTGCCATAGTACGGTCTTTGCTGTATACCGTAACGACAGCATTATCATCTGTGGAACTGACAATGACAATTACGCGCGAACCAACTTCACAGTTCTCCATGCCAAACAAGGAACCGCTTGGATTGACGGCATCAAACTCTTCCCCTGCATATGCTCCGGATTTAACCTGTACGCGCACCTCCTGTGTCCCGTATCGGTTTCCATCTTCTGCCAGATTATCTTTCGTGATTTTTGTCACGACTGCTTTCTCATAGCTTTGCCCTTCCGTGGAAATCAGGGATACTTTTTCGAACTGGTTTCCTTTGACTAATAACAGTAGGAACCCCACCAGACAAAGGGTTCCAACTAAAACTTTTTTCCAGTTTTTCTTCATTATTATTTAGCTGCTTTCTTTACTGCTTTCTTTGTAACAGTAATCGTAATTGTTTTACCTGCTGCCTGATACTGGCTGGTTGCTGCTGCCTTCACCGTAATTGTAACCTTTCCGGCCTTTTTTACGGTAACTTTTCCGTTCTTATCAACAGTTGCAATCTTTTTGTCGGAAGAGGTATAGGTAAGCGGTGTTTTTGCTTTTGCATTTAAGGAAAAGGCTTTGTCTCCTACGGTTTTTTTGTAAGAGTTCTTCGCCTGAATGGTCTGCTTTACCGCATCTTTTACGATCGTATAGGTAGTAGATCCCTGTAACGTTTTTCTGGTCGTTGCATCATAAGTTGTTACAGAAAACTTTTTGTCCGTTACTTTTACTACGGAATAGGTTGGTGTCCAGGTCTGGCTTCTCTCAGAAATGAAGTCCTGTTTGGAAGCAATCAGGTTATAGAATTTTGAACCTGTTGCAGAGTTTGCTTCTAAATATACGGTTCCTTCCGGATTGGTAACGGTTCCGCCAACGGTCTTGTTTACGATTTCATAGCAGTTATTCTGTGCCTGATAATCACTGTCTTTTTCAGCTTCCTCTACAGATTTGTATCCATAAGTGCTGTAAGAAGTATGATCCTTTCCATCCCCCTCAAGCTGGAAGGTTCTGGAATAGGTATGATCATGTCCCTGCATCACCACATCAATCTTATACTTATCCATCAGTGGAGTAAGCTGTGTACGAAGCACCATACCATCGGAATCGGAATGGTCGTAACCACTGCCGTAAATATCCTGATGGAATACCACAATACGCCATTTGGCATCTTTATTCTCATTGATTGCTTTTTTCATGACATTCTCATGCGTTGCACAGTTATAGTTGTTTGTGTCAAGAACAATGAACAGAACATTTCCATAACGATAATAGTAATCGGTTCCTGCCTTTGTCTTTCCCTGTACATAACTGGTATCGGTATCGGAAAAAGCATTTGGATTATTAAAATGCAGGCTGTACTGATTCGAAACACTGTCGTGGTTACCAATGGTCGTTGCTACCGGAAGGGAAGTCAGTGCCTCTGCCCCAAGATATCCTGCATATTCCCGCTCGTTGCTTCCGTAGTTCACCTGATCTCCTGCGGACACAAGAAAACTTACATCGGAATGATCCTCGAGTGCTTCATTTAATACGTTGTTCCAGTTATAGCTGTCATTTCTTGCTGCAAGATTTTTTTCCGGTGCAGAAGTTACAACATTTCCTGCATTTTCCATCTTTTCACTCTCACTGCTGGTCTGGCCTTTGGAAGCCCCGATCTGCGGATCCCCGACATACAGGAAAGAAAATTCATCAAACGCCTGTGTGGTATAGTTTTGTGTATCCTGCCACTTTCCATCCTGAAATACCTGATAATAATAGCTGGTATTTTCTTTGAGCCCGCTTACGGTTACTTTATTGGAAAAATATTTTGTGATATCTATGGTCACAGCTTCGGTCTGCGCTCCGGTGAACTCTGTCGCACCATCCATATTCTGTCTGGTAGAGATTCTCACCTTTGGAGTCTCAGCCGTTTTGCTGTACCATGCATAATTTAATTTTGTCTCGTCCGCACCCGGAGTCAGCGATACATGTTCATACTCACTGCTGTAAGCAGCCCAGTTCTTTTTCCAGTTGCTCCAGTCTGTAGACTCCCGGGAAGCATCATTCCAGTGTTCCGTTGCTGCTGCAATCTTTGTCGGGATACCAGTGGCAAACATTCCTGCCAATACAGCGGTGGAGAGAACTCCTGCTGTAAGTTTCATCACATTTTTTCTCATAATTCTTTTGTTCTCCTTGTGAAATCTGTAAGATTTATTACAGGATTTATAATAAACGGGTTATGTAAGATGTACTATCCGTTTTCTGTAATCCTTTTGTAAAAACAAAAAGAGTGGATGCTTTGGGACATCCACTCCACATGCCGGCTATGCCATGCCGTTTACGGTTTTATATTTATAGAGCATCTCCGCGTGGTTTTGTTCTTCCACCTGGATATCTGCCAGAAGTTTGCGCACATCGGAATCCCCGAATGCAAACACATCGGTATTATACGTTCCGGACACCATTTTTTCAGAACCAATGCTGTCTGTGGCAAGGAAATTATCGTTTTTCTTATCTTCCGGATTGGTCATGGAATCATATGTTGCCTTTGGCTCATACATCTTTCCATCCCTGTCATTGACGTTACAGGATGGGACGCTGCCTTTCATGACCTGTTCCAGAGACTCCACATGCTTCTGCTCCTTTTTTTCCAGATCGGCAAATAAATCCCGAAGCACCGGGTCCTTTGCTTCCTGTCCGTAACGTTTGTACTTCTCCACGCAGGACAGCTCCTGTGTGTGCAGATCCTCAATTGTAGCCATCTCTTTTTCTGTTAAAACCATGGTTTAACCCTCTTTCTTTCCATAAGATAATCTTGTTGATTGCAGAACATGAACACTCCGCAACCTTCTCCTCTAGTATCTGTAAAAAAATGCAACACATACCTGGTAAAATTTCGTCAAAAAGGGTTGAAACTTCTCACAACAGATTGTATAATTTCGTTTGTATTTTATACAATATTTACAAAAAGGTGGATTATTTTATGGAAGAACGAGAAAAATTAAAATCCCGTCTGGGATTCATTCTCCTGTCAGCCGGATGTGCGATCGGAATCGGAAACGTATGGAAGTTTCCATACACTGCCGGACAGGGCGGAGGCGGTGCCTTTGTGCTGGTTTATCTGTTGTTTCTGATTATTCTCGGACTCCCGATCATGACGATGGAATTTGCGGTTGGGCGTGCCAGCCAGAAAAGTCCGGTCAAAGCCTACCAGGCACTGGAAAAACCCGGACAGAAATGGCATATCCACGGGATTATCACATTGATCGGCTGCTATCTTCTTATGATGTTTTATACAACGGTCACCGGCTGGATGCTTCATTATTTTTATATGACGGTCACCGGACAGTTTCAGGGACTGGATGCCGACGGTGTATCCGGACAGTTTACCACAATGCTGAGCAAACCTCTGACCATGGGCTTCTGGATGGTGGTAGTTGTTTGCGCCGGCGTATTTGTCTGCTCCCGTGGACTGCAGAACGGTCTGGAAAAAGTAACAAAGGTCATGATGACTTCTTTGCTTATCATCATGATCATTCTGGCGGTCAACAGCTTTTTTATGGATGGTGCAAAAGAAGGCCTTGCCTTTTATCTGATCCCGGACTTTGAACGGATGAAACAGATCGGTATTGCAAAAACCATTACGGGTGCCATGAACCAGGCATTTTTCACGTTAAGCCTTGGAATCGGCGCGATGGCAATTTTAGGAAGTTATATCGGAAAGGAACGCTCTCTGCTTGGTGAATCGGTAAATATTGCCATTCTGGATACGTTTGTTGCTATCACCTCCGGACTTATCATTTTTCCGGCATGCTTTACGTTCCATGTTGACCAGACTTCCGGACCAAGCCTGATTTTTATCACCCTGCCGAATATTTTTAACCATATTCCGCTTGGCAGACTCTGGGGAAGCCTGTTCTTTTTGTTTATGTTTTTTGCAGCGTTTTCCACAATCCTGGCAGTATTTGAGAACATCATCTCCTGCGGTATGGAACTGACCGGATGCAGCCGCCAGAAATCCTGTGCCGTTAATCTGGTACTGATCATTGTACTCTCCCTGCCATGTGTACTCGGATACAATGTATGGAACTGGAAAGGTTTTTCAATCTTTGGCGGGTCTGTGCTTGACCTGGAAGATTTTCTGGTAAGCAACCTGTTCCTGCCTCTCGGTTCCCTGGTATATCTGCTGTTTTGCACAAGCCGCTACGGCTGGGGCTGGAAAAACTACACAACCGAAGCCAATACCGGAAAAGGATTAAAAATTAAAAACTGGATGCGCGGCTACATTACCTATATTCTGCCGCTGATTGTGCTTTTTATCTTTGGATTTGGCATTTATGATAAATTTTTTACAAACTAAGGAGGATTTCTTATGTATCACGCAAATGAATCACGTTACGAAACCATGAAATACCACCGCTGCGGCGACAGCGGACTGATGCTGCCGGAAGTATCTTTGGGCTTCTGGCACAATTTCGGAGATACCGGTGTTTATGAAAATATGAGACAGATGTGCTTTACGGCATTTGACCACGGGATCACACATTTTGATCTGGCAAACAACTATGGGCCGCAGCCGGGCAGTGCGGAGGAAAATCTCGGAAAGATCCTTCGGGAAGAATTTTCTTCCTACCGCGATGAACTGATCATCAGTTCCAAAGCCGGTTTTGACATGTGGCCAGGGCCTTATGGGAACTGGGGCAGCCGCAAGTACCTGATCGCCAGCCTTGACCAGAGCTTAAAACGACTCGGTCTGGACTATGTGGATATTTTCTATCACCACCGCATGGACCCGGATACACCGCTGGAGGAAACCATGGGTGCACTCGACCAGATCGTGCGAAGCGGAAAAGCACTGTATGTCGGTCTGTCCAACTACGACGGGGAAACCATGAAACGCGCAGCTGCCATCTTAGAAGATCTGCACTGCCCGTTTATTATCAACCAGAATTCCTACAATATCTTTAACCGTACCATTGAAGAAAACGGTTTAAAACAGGCCGCAGCAGATGGGAAGAAAGGAATTATTTCTTTCAGCCCGCTCGCGCAGGGTATGCTGACCGACCGCTATCTAAACGGTATTCCAAAAGACAGCCGTGTCAACACGGACGGACGTTTCCTGCATGCGGATCAGTTTGATGAAAAGCGGATGGCAAGTATCCGGAGCCTGAATGAGATTGCGGCTGCCCGTGGTGAAAGCCTCGCACAGATGGCACTCAAATGGGTCATCCGTGACGGTGTGGTCACTTCCGTTCTGATCGGAGCTTCCCGCCCGGCACAGATTCTTGAAAATCTGAAAGTGTTAAACTCTGCTCCGTTTACGGAGGAGGAACTGAAAAAAATTGATCAGTGTGCACTTTCTCTCTAGGTAAAACAAAAACCCCGGATATTTATTTCCGGGGTTTTGTCTTTTCCTGCATCTGCTGCCTCTACTGCTGCTACAAGTCCTCTTGTCTCGA
>ENA-UESS01001369-UESS01001369.1-human-gut-metagenome-genome-assembly--contig:-NODE-1369-length-10825-cov-48.940361_pt1 | contig 10825 bp, 9 predicted proteins | sample MGYA00243004_ERZ508005 | MGnify/ENA primary metagenome ERZ508005 (study PRJEB26167, sample SAMN06115471) | human gut metagenome | host: Homo sapiens | place: China:Guizhou | collected 2016-06-29...
ATGTGATGGGATTTAATGTGGAATTTGTGGATATCGGTGGCGGTTTGGGTGTGGATTACGACGGAACTCGTTCTGCCAATAGTGAAAGCAGTGTGAACTACTCTATTCAGGAGTATGTGAATGACTCTATCTCTACGCTGGTGGATGCCAGTGACAAGAATGGAATTCCTCATCCGAATATTATTACCGAAAGCGGACGTTCACTGACCGCCCATCACTCCGTGCTGATTTTCGAGGTGCTGGAAACGGCGACTCTGCCCGAAATGGATGAGGATTTCGAAGTGGGTGAAAATGATCATGAACTGGTACATGAACTTTATGAGATATGGGATAATCTGAATCAGAGCCGTATGGTGGAGGCTTGGCACGATGCACAGCAGATACGTGAGGAAGCACTTGATTTATTCAGCCACGGTATTGTGGATTTGAAGACCCGTGCCCAGATAGAGCGTCTGTACTGGTCGGTGACCCGTGAGATCAATCAGATTGCTTCGGGGCTGAAACATGCGCCCGATGAGTTCCGCAAACTGGACAAACTGCTGGCTGATAAATATTTTTGTAATTTCTCGTTGTTCCAGTCGTTGCCGGACTCGTGGGCGATAGATCAGATATTCCCTATCATGCCTATCCAGCGTCTGGATGAGAAGCCCGACAGAAATGCTACCTTGCAGGATATCACTTGTGATTCGGATGGAAAGATTGCCAATTTTATCTCTACCCGTTATGTATCGCATGACCTGCCGGTACATTCGTTGAAGGGAAAAGACGCTTATTATATAGGTGTATTTTTGGTTGGTGCTTATCAGGAGATTCTGGGTGATATGCACAATTTGTTTGGAGATACCAATGCGGTGCATGTTACGGTGGATGACAAAGGGTATTCTATTGATCAGGTAATTGATGGTGAAACGGTGGCCGAGGTTTTGGATTATGTACAATATAACCCGAAGAAATTGGTGCGTACACTGGAAACCTGGGTGACCAAATCAGTGAAGGAAGGAAGAATTTCTGTAGAGGAAGGAAAAGAATTCCTCTCTAATTATCGTTCCGGGTTGTACGGATATACTTATTTGGAATAATAGCATGAAAGAGAAACTGACTATCATAAAAGTAGGTGGAAAAATTGTAGAGGAAGAGTCTACACTTAATCAGTTGTTGGCTGATTTCTCTGCTATAGAAGGTTATAAGTTGTTGGTACACGGTGGCGGGCGCTCTGCTACCAGACTGGCGGCACAACTAGGGATTGAAAGCAAGATGGTGAATGGCCGCCGCATTACGGATGCAGAAACGCTGAAAGTGGTAACCATGGTATATGGCGGACTGGTGAACAAGAATATTGTAGCCGGCCTTCAGGCAAAAGGTGTGAATGCCATTGGACTGACCGGAGCCGATATGAATGTGATCCGTTCGGTAAAGCGTCCGGTAAAAGACGTGGACTATGGCTTTGTTGGTGATGTGGAGAAAGTAAATGCCGGTTTCCTGGCGACATTGATCCGTCAGGGCATTGTGCCTGTTATGGCTCCATTGACCCATGACGGTAAAGGAAGCATGCTGAATACCAATGCTGATACCATTGCCGGAGAAACCGCCAAAGCATTAGCGTCCTTGTTTGATGTGACATTGGTTTATTGCTTTGAGAAAAAGGGCGTATTGCGTGACGAAAATGATGATGACAGTGTAATTCCTGTCATTACTCCTGAAGAGTTTAAAGAATTTGTAGCGCAAGGCATTATTCAAGGAGGGATGATTCCCAAGCTGGAAAATTCTTTTTCTGCCATTGATGCAGGAGTCAGTCAGGTGGTAATAACCTTAGCATCAGCCATTAATGAAGGAAGTGGAACCGTAATCAAAAAATAATTCAAAAAAAACAGGCGGGTGAGTGTAACTTTAGTGTAACTCACCCGTCATTATTACAGAGCAATGCGAGAGATCAGTTTCCGAAACGATATTCTGCCCCTGAAAGACAAGCTCTACAGGTTGGCGCTTCGTATTACGCTGAATAGTGCTGAAGCGGAGGATGTGGTGCAGGATACGATGATCAGGGTATGGAACAAGCGGGATGAATGGCCGCAGTTTGAATCCATCGAGGCATATTGCCTGACCATTGCTCGTAACTTGGCAATTGACCGCAGCCAGAAGATGGAAGCGCAGAATTTGCAACTGACCTCTGAAGTGCGGGAGATGCCTGATACATTGACGCCTTATGACCGGTTGGCGCAGAACGAACAAATACAGTTGGTTCACCGTCTGGTCAATGAGCTTCCCGAAAGACAGCGTACAACTATGCAGTTGAGGGATGTGGAAGGAAAGAGTTATAAAGAGATTGCAGATATTCTGCAGATTACGGAAGAACAGGTGAAAGTAACCCTTTTCCGTGCCCGGCAGAAGATAAAACAAAGATACACTGAAATAGAGGATTATGGATTATAAATATATTGAACAGCTTTTGGAACGTTATTGGAATTGCGAAACTTCATTGGAAGAAGAGCAAATACTACGTTCATTCTTTCGTCAGAAGGAAGTGCCTGCTCATTTACTCCGTTACAAGCAGTTGTTTGCTTATCAGGATGTGGAGAAGGAGAAAGGTTTGGGCGATGATTTTGATACCAGAATCCTGACCCGGATAGAAAGACCGGTGGTAAAAGCGCAACGTCTGACTATGCGTACGCGCTTTATGCCTCTGTTTAAAGCGGCTGCAATGATTGCCGTGTTGTTTCTTATGGGTACAGTGATGCAACACGCTATGGAAGGCGGTGATAGTGATACGGTATCGGTACACGATGAGTATCAGGATTCTACTACCGATCCCCAAGTGGCATACGAACCTGTATTGCCTACAGATACGGTGACAAAGATTACCGCTGATGATACCGGTACAGGGACAGGGAAAACAAATTAGAACATTTTCATTTGCTTTTATATAAATATGATAGTTAGTGCTTATTAAAACAACTTTTTAATTCGAGGCTGTGAAGTTTCAATTCTCTCAAATTTTAAATTAACTAACTAAATAATTTTAAAAAGGATTACCGCGTGAGCAGTAATCCTTTTTTGCTTGGTAGATAATTTAATGTAAAGAGAGAGTTATGAAATGAGTTATTTGCTCTTAACGCTTCCGATTCCGGATTTTTTTAGTCCGGTAACCCGAGGGTCACCGTAGTAGTTTACACTTCCTACTCCCTGGGCACTGATATTTATCGTCCCGGATGCATAACAAGAAACACTTCCCACACCGTTTTGTTCAACTACCACATCAGAAACAATCATGTCTTTTGCTTTCAGGCTGCCTACTCCTTCCAAATAATATGTCGCATGACCGGCCTGCCCCTTTAAATTGATACTTCCTACTCCTTCTTGGGATACTTTGATGGAACGTGCCATTAATGCATTTGCTTCAATACTCCCCACACCTTCGGCACTGATAGAAAGATCTGTTACTTTCACGCTGTCTTTCAGATAAATACTTCCTACACCTCTTTGCTTGATATTGCATAAAACCGGACTGGTAATTGAGATATTGATTTTTGAACTTTTGAAGTTTTTGAATTTGTCTTTATCCATACTGATACTCAGTGTACTGTCTTTGACCATGACAATGAGTTGGGGGATGTAATTATCCGGACCGTCGGCTTCTACTTTGGTCGCATTCCCTTGAGTAAAGACAATGTTGGCAGGTGCTTTGTTCTCTATCTTATTGAAAGGAGTTACGCTATATTTTTTGGTCATTTTACTCTTGCTGGGTTTCGGGCCTGATGATATGTGGAAACAGCCTGTCATCATTGTGATTGTCAGAAAAAGACTGAAAAAATAAATAGTTTTTGTTCTCATGGTAATATATATATTTAATTGGTTTCTGTTAATTAGACGGTGAAGATTCCTGGAAAGTTGCAAATCTCTGCCTTTTTTTATTGGAAAGCTGTATCTTTGTATCCGTATGGCAACTAAAAGAGTACTTCCGGATAAAGATTTTGACCGTATTATAGTGCGTACACACAAGCTGGCGCGTAATGTTACTATGCGGGTAAAGCCCGACGGACTGCATGTTACTGTTCCTCCTTATAGTTTAAGCAGCAAAGTGCTGGAGGTGGTGGAGCAATACAGGCAACGTCTGTTGGAGGACTGGAGGAAAGTGAGCAAGAAACCGATTGATCTAAATTTTCGTATTCACACTCCCTGTTTCCGTTTATGGCTGGAGCAAGGTAACTTTACTTGCTTTTCCGTACGTTTTACCGAGGAGGGAGTCAAGATTATCTGTCCGCGGAATGTGGATTTTTCTTTACCTGAAGTACAAAGGCTGGTACGTAATGCCATCATCCGTGCCATGAAGAAAAATGCACAAGAGTATCTGCCACCTCTTTTATCTGCCTTGTCCGAACAGTATCATTTGCCATTTAAACGTGTGAAGATTACCGGCAGCAAGGGAAGATGGGGAAGTTGTTCGGGGACAGGCAGTATCAATCTTTCCTGTTATTTGATGTTGTTGCCTCCCCATTTGATGGACTATGTACTGTTACACGAATTGTCTCATACCAAGGAAATGAATCACGGTCCTTGTTTTTGGGAATTGCTGGATAGTATGACAGGAGGGAGAGCTCGTGCCTTGCGTGCGGAGTTACGCAGATTTAATACTGATTTTTAGAACCATTAAATAGAATTACAATGAAAAACAGATTTTTAAGCATGCTTATTGGGGCTGTCTTGTTCGTTCTTTCAGCAGCGGCCGAAAATTATCCTTATCGGAGTGATGTGCTTTGGGTAACTGTACCCGATCATGCCGACTGGTTGTACAAGACAGGCGAGAAAGCGAAGATTGAGGTTCAGTTCTATAAATATGGTATTCCGCAAGATGGTGTGGAGGTTTTATATGAGCTGGGAGGCGACATGATGCCTTCGGATACCAAGGGAACTGTAAAACTGAAGAATGGAAAAGCGGTTATTTCTATGGGGACAATGAAAGAGCCCGGTTTTCGTGATTGTCGTCTGACGGCTAAACTAGGAGGTAAAACTTATTCCCACCATATCAAAGTCGGCTTCTCTCCTGAGAAGCTTCAACCCTATACCCAGTTGCCTTCTGATTTTAATGAATTCTGGAATAAGACTAAGGCGGAAGCAGCCCAGTTCCCTCTGACTTATACTAAAGAGTACGTAGAGAAATATTCTACGGACAAAATAGACTGTTACTTGATCAGACTTCAGCTGAATAAGCAGAACCAGTGTATTTATGGTTATCTGTTCTATCCTAAGGCGGAAGGAAAGTATCCGGTAGTACTGTGTCCTCCAGGGGCCGGTATCAAGACGATCAAAATATTCCCTTCTCTTAAAGACCATCGCTATGAAGGATACTTCTATGGAGGAGGTGTCAGTGTGGGACATCAATGGCTGTTGAGTAAACATTGGAGCCTGGAGGCCTCGGTCGGAGTGGGATATGCTCATTGGGTATACGATAAGTATCGTTGTGTGAATTGTAGTCCTAAAATAAAGAGTGGGCATAAAAACTATGTCGGTCCTACCAAAGCGGCTGTTTCATTGGTCTACTTTATTCGCTAAGTTGAATTTGATAAAAAATGAAAGATATGAAAAAGTTTTATTTTCTGATATTGGGCATCGTCCTCTGCGGCATGGTTGCGCAGGCGCAAAATTCATACGAAGGTCATATCGGCTTCGGACAACACCATGTGGTCCGGAAAGGAGGGGAGTTGAACGTGGAGGTATCCCTTGATTTAGGGGCTGTAAAGCTGGCTGCACAGCAAATGATTGTGCTTACACCGGTCTTGCGATCTACAGAAGGAGAAGAACAACAGCTATTAGCTCCGGTAGTGATAGCCGGACCCCGTCGCTATCGGGTGCTGAAACGATCTTTAGCTTTCGGCACTGACAATTTTGAAATGTTTCCTATGCTTGTCGAGAAACGAAAGAGCGGTACTCCCCAGACTGTGAATCTCCACTTCGGATTACCCTATCATGAATGGATGCGCCTGGCAGAGCTGATTTTACGTGAAGAGGTGACCGGTTGTGCCGATTGTCCTGTCAGTCAGAGTGACCATACCGTTATAACATCGGTATTCGACGAACAATTTACACCTCGTTATGAGTTGAGTTATGTGACTCCGCCGGTAGAACCGTTGAAGCAGCGTAGCGAGACACATACAGCCTATCTGAATTTTGAGGTGGACAAATATGTATTGCTGCGCAATTATAAGAATAATGCCAACGTGCTTGCTGATGTCGACCGGATTGCCAATGAGATACAAAACGATTCCAACCTGACCGTAACGGAATTTCGGGTGACAGGCTATGCATCTCCTGAAGGTAACTATAGCCGCAACATGAAGTTGTCCGAAAACCGTGCATTGGCATTTGTCGGTTATCTGCAGAATCACGGAGGAGTTGACGAATCTCTGCTGACAGTCGATTGGAAAGGAGAAGACTGGTCCGGCCTGCGTCGTGAAGTTGCGGCTTCGAGTCTGATTGATAAGGGAGCTATACTTGCCGTTATCGACGGACATACGGATTTCGCCACACGAAAAAATCGGTTGCAGGCGCTGAATGGAGGAACTACCTACCGGATGTTACTGAGGGACTATTATCCGCCTTTACGTCGTAATGAATATACCATTTCTTATGTGGCGCGTGCTTTCAATGTAGACGAGGCGAAGCAACTTATTAAAACCAAACCTCAGTACCTCAGTCTGAATGAAATGTTTCTCGTGGCGAATACTTACCCCAAGGACAGCGGTGAATTTAAAGAGGTGTTTGACATTGCTGCCCGCATTTATCCCGATGACCCGGTAGCGCGGCTCAACACTGCGGCACTTGAACTGGAGAATGGCGCTATAGATGCTGCCATAGTCCGACTTCAGAAGTCGGATATGCCTGAAGCATGGAATAATTTAGGAATCGCATACATCTTGAAACAAGATTATAAGAAAGGAGGAGAGTATCTGGAAAAAGCGATTGATGCCGGCATTCAAGCGGCAGCATATAATATGGGGCAATTAGCAGCTTGGCTAAAGACCCAGGAGTGACTTATAAATGTATTTTTTTTTAATTAAACAATTGTAGAACTATGAAAGTAGAATGGAAAAAACTAATGTTCGGCCTCGCAATCGGAGCCGGAATGATGATGATGGCATCTTGTAGTGATGAAGAGAATTTTGACCCTGGTGGAAGTACCGGTAAGGAAACTCCGGAACCGACCGAGAAAGCATTTCTCTCCATGCGCCTGTCTACCGGTTCGTTGGCCGGTACCCGGGTGGCAGTCGACCCGACAACTTCGGGACGTACTGAAGAGCAAGTCGTGAATCATGTACGCATGGTGCTGTATGAAACCAAGAATAATACCGTGCGTTACTCTTGGGACCTGAATGTATCTACTGACGGAATGAATGAATTTACCGGAGGAGATGTAGTGAGAGGAGAAGATGTGCCATCGGCTACGCCGACTGTGAGTCGTTTTGTTACAGTAGGTCGTGAAGTGGTGAAACAGGATTATGAGTTATTGATATTGATCAATCCTCCCGGTGAATTGCTGGAGATTACCGAACAGGGAAATCCCAGAAGTTATTTATCGCGTGCAGCCAATATGACAAAAGAGTCGCTGATACAGCCTTATGGTATTGCTGCCGATAATAACTTTTATATGACTAATCATCAGGACCTTATTTTTGTTCCTGAGGTGGAGTTGAGGGATAATCAACGGATGGCCGAAGAAAATCCGGTAAGGGTCGAGGTGGAACGTGCGGTAGCTAAAGTCGTTGTCAGCGGAGTGCCTGAGGTAGTACCGCACGGTGATCGGATTGACAATCTGAAATGGGGACTGGATGTGACCAATATGTATACCTACTGGATGCGTAAGATGACTTTTATAGCTAACTCGGGTGGTGTTCCGAATGAAATGGAACAACTCAATGCCGGATACCGCGAGGAACGCTATGCCGAAGATCCTAACTTTACAAGATTCAGTTCCTGGAATGGAGGAAACCCTGTCGGACAGTTTGAGTATTTGTCAGGGACTCCGGAGTTGAGCAAGAATTTTGATGACTATGATTATACGCTGGAAAATACGATGGACGCTGCCGACCAGCGGCATGACGTAACTACCCGTGTAGTGATTAGCGGAACTTACACGCCGAATGGCTTCGGATCGGTTGCGACTCGTAACGGAGGGGGCATCAGTTTCTACTATTTCAAAGGCAATGCTATCAGAGTGGAAGCCATGCGGGATATGGTAAATGACAGGGGGCAGATTCCTCAGGAATTACGTGATGCAGGTTTGGAACAGGCTATAGAAAACAAACTGTCAAGGGCAGAAAGAATGCAATTCTTTGCGTATGTGCAATATCTCATCCACCACAGGAACAAGATAGATAGCTTGAATGAATGGATGAGGGTCATTCACAACCTTACCCATCCTGACAATACTATTGCTGACGGCAACGATGACCTTGCCCGTGGAATCAAGTCTATCGAAAAGCTCATTCCACATGCACCAAACATCATCCAATATCTCCGAGAAGCATCAAGCATAGATGGTTTCTCAAAGCACCAGTCAAGCGAAGAGTGCATTAAAGCCCATCTCGTAGAAAAACCAGCGTGGAGAGAATTGATAGAAGGAGCGGAAAAGCATCACTACTTCAACGGACAGATAGGATTCCTTTTAGAGTTCTCTGGAATTTGTGAATACTATCATACCAACAAGCATCTGGACTGGAGTAATAGCGAAAATAAAACTTTCAAAAACGCATTCATCAGATATTCAAAAATCGGAAAGTTCGTTTTCGACCTCAATGAAAAAGGTGTTCGCTTCAATGACAAAGACTTTTGTTTTGAACGGGCCGTGTTGGCCCATGGCGACTATTTGCTTGAAGGGAATACAGACTATTGGAACCTGCTGTCAACAGAAACAGTTGCCAAAAACGTCAAACGTGACCTCAGTTGGAAACGCATGCTCCGTATGGGCGATGACAAGGTTATGCAAAAAGGAAAAAAACTCGTCAAAGCGACTTTTGATGACATAGCAGACCTAAATGACATTATAGGCTCATTGGAAAGACTTTGCATTCCTCAGACAGAAGAAGAATGGCGCAATACATTGATCTCATCACCTAAAATGTTCAAAGTATGCGAAAAAGGGTTCATTTATATTAGCAAGGAAGAGATACTTTTGCTTGGCAAATGGTATCTGAATCATTATCATTCAGAATTATTCACATACCACCTTTGGGTCGAGAAATTTAAGGATGAGGATATCTTTTTTGAAGGATTCTGTAAGGAGTATGCTTGGCAAAAACGATCGGATATTAGTCCACATATATCAATCAAGGACTTCTCGTACAAACACAATAAGTACAGCATTGAAATATATACTGTGTTAAATGCAAACCATGATTTCGATAAGTTTCAACTTACATTCGGGTTTAACAACGAAAACAAGTTCGATTATCCTGATGAAATCATTGAGATTCTTAAAGAATTGGGGATTGAAAATGAAGACGAGACTGTCAATTGGTTTAGCTGGTATTGCAAGTCGGAAAATTCAATCTTAAGCAAAACAAAATATTTGGCAGATGCATTATTTCAATTGAAACAAAAAAAATAAATTTATATATAGAAATACAATATTTATGACAATGTTATTTGTAATATTCTCTATCGTTTTAATGTGTATCATTATAGCTGTCATATATTTCATTTGGCGTATAATGAAAAGTTCATCAGCTACATGGATAAAAATAACAACTTTTTTTATTGGAATAATAATAATCCTCTCTATTATCGGTATGCTGATGCAATTTTTAATGATTATTATTTTTCAAAATTCTATTGAACAGGATGATACAAAAGCTATAGATATGGACTCTCCTATCTTTGAAGAAGAATTGATACCTATAACTGAAGAAGATATGAAATCAATACCTGAAGATACAATCAAATTTCGTTAATAAGTAAATATGAAAAAAGCCCCCCTTTTAAAGGGCTATCCATATTTCGTTTGGTTAGAGCTATAGGAGCTTTACATCCACAATCGCAAATCTATAAAATACTATCAGAAAAACAAAAGAAAACCTTTCCAAAGAAAAAAAGATTCCATATCCACAAAATGAGGCTGTCGGTTCGCAGCCTCATTTCAGAAAAGAGGAGTTCCGGCCTCTTATACCTTCTCCTGTTTTCCCGCCTCTCTCTTTTTCTCCATATCCTTTTCAACCAGGGTTGTGATTACCCTAGATGGGGAGGAATTATGGATGTACATGAACAGTCCCGGATTTTCTTTCAGGGCGACAATCACTGCCTTCTCGCAAGGTTCCTCTATATATCTGACCGTTTCACAATCTTGTGACACCGCACTTATCTGTAGTTTTTCAGACGGTCTGGATATATACATGATATTGTCCGCACATGCGCTGACCGCCGCATACCTGACCTTTTCCGTCGGGGATCCGATATAAATGAAAAGCCCTGGATCGGCCGTGACAGCCCTTATCTGAACCTTTTCGGTGGGATGTTCAATGAATATGATGGAGCCGCAGTCACTCTCCACAGCCTGCATCTGGAGGTTTCCGGACGGGTTATCCATATAGATGATCTGTCCACAGTCACTCTTCAGCACCTCGGACTTTACCTTTTCCGTCGGTTTGTTGATATACAGGAACACTCCTGTATCCTTCCTGACCGCTTCCAGCTGCACCTTCTCGGATGGCGCATCAAGAAGCATGATCAGGGAGGCATCCTTTCTGACCACCTCCAGCTGTACCTTTTCAGACGGCGCGCCGATGAATTGTATCATCTCCGGATTCTGTCTGACAACATACAGCTGGGCTGCCTCGGA